>Ga0315277_10001929_pt1 | contig 29333 bp, 25 predicted proteins | sample YL17G05_15_MG_FD_203695 | JGI IMG/M metagenome (GOLD analysis project Ga0315277, IMG submission 203695) | Sediment microbial communities from Yellowstone Lake, YNP, Wyoming, USA - YL17G05_15 | ecosystem: Environmental > Aquatic > Freshwater > Lake > Sediment | place: USA: Wyoming | collected... | reverse complement strand
GTCGATAGCGATTCGATGGCAAGCCAGGATTATTATAAGCTGCTGCGGGAGTTCGGGCAGGGCAAGATCGATATCCTCGCGGGGACCCAGATTCTGGCCAAGGGGCTGCACTTTCCCAATGTCACGCTGGTGGGGGTGGTCAGCGCGGATACGTGCCTGTATCTGCCGGACTTCCGGGCGAACGAGCGGACGTTTCAATTGACTTCGCAGGTGGCCGGCAGGGCGGGGCGGTCCGAGAAAAGAGGCGTCGTGTTCGTGCAGACGTACTTTCCGGAGCAGCCGGCGGTGAAATTCGCGATGGCGCAGGATTTCGACGGGTTTGTGCGGGAGGAGATGAAGCACCGTGCGGCGTGCGACCTGCCGCCGAGCTGGAGGCTGGCGATTGTCGTGCTGCGAGACCAGAAGTATGAGAAACTGGAGGCGGCGGCGAATACCATGCGGCAGAGGCTCGACGCAATCGTCCAGCAGCAGCGGCTGACCGCCAAAATCCGCGGCCCAATGCCCGCCGTCATCAGCCGAATCGAGCGGTTCCACCGCATCCAGATTATCGTCCAAACCCCCGATGCCGGTGCGATGCGCCGCCTCTTCACCGCTCTCCGCGCCGACAAACCAATTCGCCCCACTGTGAAAATTGCTATTGATATTGATCCGGTCAACCTGTTATAACTTCCACTCTTTTATAATTTGTACTCTTTCGCCGACGATGCTATCTTGATCTTTCCGGCGACCGGGGCGTAGCTCAGCTTGGCTTAGAGCGCTTGGTTCGGGACCAAGAGGTCGGTGGTTCGAATCCACTCGCCCCGATTTTCGATTTAGTGGCAGGAGAATTGCCGTTTCGGATCATATTCGGGGTGATTCTGTATTGTTGTTTTCAGTTGCTGCATCGATTTGGGATTGGTGGGCAAAGGTGAGGGAGGAGATTTATGCAGCATCACTCCTGTGAGCAAGACTTGATCGGCCCTAGTCGTGTGGGAAGATCTCGCCGGGGTCGTTTGGTTTCCGGCGTACGGTAAAAAGTAGCGGAGGCATGATCAAGCCCGCAAGGTTTGGCGATGGCGGGCTGCGATCGCCGATCCACCCTAAGCCGCGATTGAAAGTGGCGCGCACTTGCTTAGGCTCTGTCTGAAAACGCCGTCGAGAGCCCAGACTGCCTCGCCCGATGAGCGGTATTGGCCCGGGAAACGGCGTCAGACTGTCGGCTCGATACGAGGCCAACGAGTTTTCAGACACAGCATAGGAGCCGCCCCGATTCTGCCGTACACCCACGTCGTTGCAGCAGGCGGATTTGACTGGAATCGATCCCTCGGGGGCAACTATAATGCCTTGTGGAATCTCGGGCATTGTCTGAAAGCTGCATCGAGAGCATCGGCCGGGGCGCTCGATCACGATGTCGAACCGGAGATTGGAATCAAGGCGCCGGCTCGATGCACAGCAGATGAATCTTCAGACACAGCCCAGTACGCCGACTATTCCAGGATCGTGGGTATGCACGGCAGGGGATTCGCGGCCCTGCGCGGCTATTGCGAAGGCCCACAAGGGACGGCCAATGCCTGCCCGCTGAATCCGGGCGGTCGGCGTACCGGTTGCAGGTGACGCAGGGGATTATGAAACCAGCACACGGCACAATCGGCGGCATTCTCTGGCTGGGTCTGGCATTCAGCAGCACGGTGGGGGCCCGCCCGGAGCTCATTCTCAAGCTCGGTCACGGCCTCGACACCGGCCACCCCGTCCACAAGGCGATGGTCTTCATGGCCGACCGGGTCCGTGAGAAATCCGCCGGCCGGATGCAGGTCCAAGTCTTCCCCAGCGAGCAGCTCGGCAACGAAAAAGAGTGCATCGAGGCCCTCCAACTCGGTTACCTCGCGATGACCAAGACCTCCAGCGCCCCGCTGGAGCAGTTCGTGGTGCAGATGCGAATCTTCGGCGTCCCGTACCTGTTCCGCGACTCTGAGCACTTCTGGAAGGTCCTGAACGGTCCCATCGGCCGGCAGATTCTGCTGGCGGGCGAGTCGCGTCGCCTTCGCGGCCTGTGCTACTACGACGCCGGGGCCCGGAGTTTTTACGCCGCACGCGAAATTCGCAAGCCCTCCGACCTGGCCGGCATGAAAATCCGCGTCCAGAACAGCATCATGTCGATGAAAATGGTCGTCGCCATGGGCGGCTCGCCCACCCCGATCCCATGGGGCGAGCTGTACACCGCCCTTGACCAGGGCGTCGTCGACGGCGCCGAAAACAACGCCCCGTCGTTCCGCACGTCGCGACATTACGAGGTCTGTCCCTGCTACAGCCTCGACGAGCACACGCGCCTGCCCGACATCCTCGTGATCAGCACGCGGGTCTGGAACAAGCTCTCGCCCGAGCAGCAGCGAATCCTGCAGGAGGCCGCGGGCGAATCCGTCGAGTATGAGCGGAAAATCTGGGCCGAAGCGGAAGAAGCCGACCTCAAGATCGTGCAGGAGCAGGGCGCCAAGATCGTCCGGCCGGACAAGGAACCCTTCCGCGAATCCGTCCTCCCCATCTGGAAGGAGTTCGAGGGCGCCGAGATCGGCGAGCTCATCCGGCGGATTCAGGAGGTGCAATGACCTACCTCCGCGTCCTCAAACGCGTCCTGGACCGTCTGCTGGAGACGCTCGTAATGACGGCCATGGGGGTCCTCGTCCTCGATGTCCTCTGGCAGGTCTTCACGCGACTCGTCCTCAAGCATCCGAGCACCTGGACCGAGGAGTTGGCGCAGTTTCTGCTGGTCTGGGTGGCGCTGCTTGGGGGCGCCGTCGCACTGAATCGCGGGGCGCACCTGGGGATCGACTATTTCGTCGGCAAGCTGCCGTACCGCGCGAGAGTCGCCACGGAAGTCCTTGTCTTTCTGTGCGTCGCGGTGTTTGCATTCTTCGTGATGGTCGTCGGCGGCATCGACCTGGTGAGGAGCATGCTCGTGCTGGGCGAGGAGTCGCCGTCCCTGCGGCTGAAGATCGGCTATGTGTTCCTGGCCGTGCCGATCAGCGGATTCTTCCTCACGCTGTACGCGATCATGGGCGTGGTGGAAAGGCTTCAGGAACTGCGCGGCAAGCGCGTCGCCGCCGAACAGTAGCACGGGCATCCTGCCCGTGTGTATCACGGGCGTCTCGCCCGTGGAAAGACAATGACAGGCAGGACCGGTGTCTGCCGGCCAAGACAGGTGGTGACCCTGCAATTCATGGGCAGGATGCCCATGCTACGGCCAAGTGGCAGCGTCAAGCGCAGCTTGGCGATGGTTGTGTCACGAGCCTGGGTGCCATGCTTACTAAGCATGCTCCTGGCGCGATAAACGGCGCATGTCCGCGCAAGCGTGGGTGCCTGTTCAGTCTGGAAGGGCCCAATCTCGGGTGGCACGGGCAAACTCGTTTGCCCGTGGGGTCTCGATTGAACGAGCGCCGTCGAATGAGCACCGTCAAACGAGTCTGGCGGTGCCACCCGGCGAGGGAGGCTCCACGCTGAACACATGCGAGCGTGGACATGGCACCCGGGTTAGAAACAACAGATTGCACGAGTGCACGAATGGACAACGTGAGGACCGAATCGATGTCATTGCGAGGACGCCGCAGGCTGACGAGGCAATCCATAATCCCATCGTTTGAGATTGCCGCGCCGGCCGCTGGCTCGCTCGCGCGCAGTGATGTGGCCTGCACAGGTATCGTCAATCGTAAATCATAAATCGTAAATCATAAATCCGTAGGGGTCTCTGTGGATTTGCCCATTCTGGTTCTGGTGGTCAGCTTTGTGATTCTGCTGCTGCTCAACGTGCCTGTGGCGTTCTGCATGGGCATCGCGGCGGTCCTGGCATTCCTCGCCATGGGTGAATCGTCGGCCTTCGCCGCCGTCGCGCACCAGATGGCGGTCGGCATCGACAGCTTCGCGCTGCTGGCGATCCCGTTCTTCATTCTCTCGGGCCTGCTCATGGGTCAGGGCGGCATCGCCCGCCGGCTCATCGACTTCGCCAACGTCCTCGTGGGCCGGTTCCGGGGCGGACTGGCCTTCGTCAACGTGCTCACGTGCATGATGTTCGGCTCGATCTCCGGCTCGGCCACCGCCGCGGTGTCCTCCATCGGCGGTTTCATGATCCCCCTGATGAACAAGATGGGCTACGATCGTGACTTCAACGCCTCCGTGACGATCACCGCCGCCACCACCGGCCTGCTCATCCCCCCGAGCAATATCATGATCGTCTACTCGCTGGCGACCGGCGGGTTCGTCTCCATCGCCGCCGTCTTCATGGCCGGCTACCTGCCCGGCATCCTCGTCGGACTCGGACTGCTCGCCGTCAGCGGCGTCCTCTCCGTCCGGAACAACTACGGCAAAGGCGAGACATTCCCGCTCTGGGAAGGAGTGGTGCGGTTCCTTCAGGCGATCCCGGCCCTGCTGCTGATCTTCATCATCATCGGCGGCATTCTGCTGGGCTGGTTCACGCCGACGGAGGCCTCGGCCGTCGCGGTCCTCTACTCGTTCTTCCTCGCGGTCATCATCTATCGCGAGGTGAAGCTGCGCGATCTACCCGCCATCCTCCTTCAGTGCGGCGTCGCCACCTCCGTCGTCTTCCTCCTCATCGCCACCAGCATGGCTATGTCCTGGGTCCTCGCCTCCCAGAACGTCCCGCAGAGCCTCAGCGGCTCGCTCATCGGCCTGACCGACAACAAGGTCCTCCTGCTGTTGCTGATCAACGCGATCCTGCTCGTCGTCGGCTGCTTCATGGACATGACGCCGGCGGTCCTGATCTTCACCCCGATCCTCCTGCCCATCGCCGCCAAGCTCGGCATCCATCCGCTGCACCTCGGCATCATCATCATTATGAACCTCTGCATCGGCCTGTGCACGCCCCCCGTCGGCACCTGCCTGTTCCTGGGATGCAGCATCGGCCAGACCACCGTCACGAAGGTGATGCGTCCGATCCTCCCGTTCTTCCTAGCGATGATCGTGACACTCCTCCTCTGCACCTTCCTCCCCGAAATCTCGATGTGGCTACCCCAAAAACTCGGCATGGTCAAATAGCCCGGGCATCCCCGGCCACTTCCTGGACTTCGATTTGACGCGACAATCGCGGGGTCGCGAAACTCCACGGATGTTGTCGCCGGTTGCAGTCTTGCGCTTCGCATGTTGATACCACGCATAGCACAACACTTATGTCCAAAGCCCGGTCGTTTTGCCTCTATGTGGACGCTCGTGTTTCTCCGCCCCGGTGACCTCGGACTTCAGAGGTCTTGGTCTATCTCTGGCGTCTCGTTGCAGGCTCAAGCTTCCTGATCTTCACCATCCACATGGAATTCAACGCGACTTTGAAGCACGATTTCCTCGATTACGTTGCGCCCGCCGTCCTCCGCAAGGACTTGATCGAATCGCTTCATCAGCTCCGGAATATTGATGATTTCTTCAATAGACTCTACATACCTGTGCACGACTGCCTTGACTTTGTACCGCGCTGTTGCTTGTTCCTTTACCCTGTCAAGAATCTCCTGAACAGTCTGTTCCGTCTTCACCACAAAGGTGATGGGATATCTTTGGACCTTGTCAATATCCAAGAAGTATTTGCCCGCATCTATCGTTTCGGTCACTTGGAAGAATCGACCAAGCGGCTTCATGACGAAGTCTATTCCACCGTCATTAGCGTTCGTGCGGCCTGTCTTATACAGGATCAGGTATTCCATGTTCAGCTCATCCGGGGACCAACCCCAGTAAATCTGCTGGTCTGAATAGTATTCCTTCAGAATCGCGTAGCTTACGATCTCAAAGACCCGGGCATCGACATTAGGTCTCAGGAGGCCACGAATGAATTCGACCGCCTTTTGTGGGTCCTGTTCATGAATTCTCATCATCTCTTGGCAGTAAGTCATGAAATCAGAGAAAGCCTTTTTTCGGGCTTCAATATAGGCGTCAATGATTTCCTTTGCTGGTACTGCTATGTTCAGCAGAGAACGGTTTACCTTCACTTTCAGCAGATTCTCGTTGATCCAGTACCGATTGGATTCCACATCGCGAATGATCGGTAGGTATTGGCAGGTGGGGAAGTACTTCCTGAATTCCTCATTGAGTCTATGATTAAGCGCGTGATTTTGCAGTTTGCTTCCAAAAGGCAGTTCCCGTTGTCGCCGGAAGAGGGGCATGAACAGGGCACCTTCGTATTCGTCATAGCCCCCATGTTTGTGGAATCCCTTGCCGATATAGTCTTCGATCAGTACATATAGTGCGTAGTGATTGGCGAATCCGGCACGGGATTTCGACCCACGATTTGCGGCTCGCGTCTTGACGTTGAGGTACTGGAGAAGCTCGCTCGTGCCCAGAAGCTGTTCGCCCAGGCCGTGGAAATGAGAATCGAGTATCCTTATGATCGTTTCTGTGAAATCATGCTTTGCTACCGACATTGAACAAATCCCCAGTTCCGTCCTTCACATGCTTCCCGTTCGCGTTTCTGCGCTCGTGTGTTTTTGCCAGCGGTGACAGTTTTTCGCCGTTATGTGTACCTCTTTCAAGCACCCGTCTCAGTCCGATCTTCACGTATTCCTCCTGCAACTCGATGCTTATCGACCTACGGTGCAGTCGCTTTGCTACGGCAGCAGTCGTAAACGTACCGGCAAACGGGTCGAGTACGAGATCGCCTTCATTGCTGCTTGCGCGTATTATCCGTTCAAGTAACACCATCGGTTTCTGCGAAGGGTGATCTTCATATTCATCCATGCGATACCTGACACGCGGAAAATACCAGGCATTGCCCGGGACTTTTTGCGTATTGTATGGAGCGGGGACCGGTTTTCTATAGTCGATGAGTTTTCTTTGCGCCCCAGTTCTTGCCTCCACTTTAATGTCATCCGCGTTGAAGGTGTACGTGTCGGGATCTCTGACACAGTAGAGGATTGGTTCATACATGGAACCATAATGCTTCCTTGCCTGCAGTCCGGAACTGTCGTAGTGCCACACGATTCGGCTGAGGACAGTGATCCTCTGTCTCAGGTATAGGTCGAAGTAGGGCATGGCCTGGGTGCTGGTCATGACATACAATGTCCCGGTCGGTTTTAGAATCCGGATACATTCGTCTAACCATTGATACGCCCATTGCGCGTAGGCTTCATCTGACGGCCATCTGTCGTCGAAATCAGCGAATCTTTTGCCTATGTTGTAGGGAGGGTCCACGAAGATAAGGTCAATCGTCCCAGAAGGAATCTCGGATTTCAGGACTTCGAGAGCGTCGCCTTTGTATATGACGTGACCTTTTTCTTCAAATTTTTCCATCAGCATTTGCCTCCCTTCATCGGTTCGCAGTCAGTGACCTCAGACGACACCAGAGTAGGTGCTCAAGTTGGCCGGTACATCCATGCAAACTAAGACTCGATAGATATTACCCGCGTCACGGCGGTTCGTCAACCTGTGGTTTAGACCATTTGCTGGGCTTGGTTTCCGCCACGTACGCACCGCAAGGAGATAAGAGGTCAGACCCGCGCACCCCGCCGACCGAAATTGTGGGACGCCAGACGGGTGTGGGAATGCGGTGGCCACGGTCGATGGCCAGCGCGAGGAATCAGGCCTGTCGCCTTCCGGCGGCGGGTTGACAAGGGGGTTGGGGAGGTCATACTGGGGTTTGGACTCCTTCTTCGGGCCGGGTGTGCAGCTGTCAGAGAGGGCGGCGTTTGGACCTTTGGAGTATTGAAAGGACTGTATGACTCCGACGAGTCAGGGCTCGATTCGGCTGTTTCGGCTGGCGGGGATCGATTTGTATCTGCACTGGTCGTGGTTCCTCGTGGCGTACTACGAGATCAACCAGCGGGCCGGGCACTACACGTCGCTCGTGTGGAACGTACTGGAGTATCTGGCGCTGTTTGGCATCGTGCTGCTTCACGAGTTCGGGCACTCGCTGGCGTGCCGGCAGGTCGGCGGGCAGGCGGACCGGATCGTGCTGTGGCCGCTGGGTGGGGTGGCGTACGTGCGGCCACCGGAACGGCCGGGCGCAACCCTCTGGAGCACCGCGGCCGGACCGCTTGTCAACGTGATCCTGATCCCCGTGTTTCTCCTGATCGGAGCAGTGATGCAGGCCGCCGGAGTTTACGACGCATCGCCGAACGTGCATATCCTGGTGCGTACGGCGGCGATCATCAATCTCGGCCTGCTGATCTTCAACCTCCTGCCGGTGTACCCTCTCGATGGCGGGCAGATCCTCCGCTCGCTGCTGTGGTTCGTGTTCGGACGCGCCTGGAGCCTGACGATCGCAACGGTGCTTGGCTTCCTCGGCGTCGCGGCCCTCGTGCTGCTGGCCCTGGCGCTGCAATCCGTGTGGATCGGCATCATGGCGGTGTTCATACTTTTGAACTGCTGGAGTGGACTGCGATATGCACTGCGGCTTGTCCGCGTGGGCAGAGCGCCGAGGCGGGGGGGACTCGCGTGCCCGACCTGCCGGGCGGCGCCCCCGGCCGGCGCTTTCTGGGTCTGCTCCAAGTGCGGCAGGGCATTCGACACGTTCGAGACTCAGGCCGTCTGCCCGAACTGCCAGGCGGCCTTCAACGCCACGCGGTGTCCGGAATGTGGAAACGGCAGCCCCATCGCCGCCTGGAGCCCAACGCCCCAGGCCCCGGTAGAACCCGCCTGACGCCGGGGGTCGTGGAGGTTGACCCTTGGGGGGCTTACGGCGAGGATGGAGGACGTTGTGAAAGGAGTAGCCGTGAGAATAGTCTTGTGCGCGATGATCGTGGGCGGGTTGCTGAGCGGGGGTGAAGCTAATGCGCTCAGTCCTATCGGTCCGATTTGTCCTATAGGTCCTATCCTTGTGGAGACGCAAGATGTTGCGTCTCTACGGGCATTTCCGGGGGCGGAGGGGTTTGGGGCTTTCGCCAGGGGCGGCAGGGGGGGACGGGTGTACCATGTGACGACGCTGGCGGACGGCGGGGCGGGGAGCCTGCGCGAGGCGATAGAGGAGGATGGGCCGCAGGACCGCGACGGCGACGGATACACGAATGTCGAGGAGTACCTGAACGGTCTCGTGAAATGGCCCGACAAACCGCGCACGATGAGGGGCCGCTGACGAGGCAACTGCAATCCATTTGTAGTGTGCGCGTAAGGGCATAAGAAGAACGCCTTACGGCGTCACTACGGACTCAGCTCGGCGTATCGGCAGGAAGCGGTGGCGCGTTGACTTTCTGGAGGACCTCGGCGTTGTGCCGGGCCAGGTCGTCCGGGAGGACCTGCTGCAACAGGGCCAGCGACTCCTCGTGTCGGCCGAGGAAGCCGAGCGCGGTCGCCATGTTGGCGCGATACTTTTTGCTCTCCGGCCGCAGGCCCGCCGCCTGCGTGAAGGACTGGAGCGACTCTTCATATTCCCGGCGAATGAGCAGACACATGCCCCGATTGTTCAGCAGGACGGGATCGGCGGGCCGGAGTTCCAGCGCTTGCGACAGCACGATCATCGCCTCACTGACGCGGCCGTGGCGCATCATCAGCTCCGCGAGGCTGTTGTAGGCCGGCACGAATTTCGGATACTCGCCGACGCACCTGCGCAGGACAAACTCGCATTGGAGGTCCTTGCCCTGCGTGGCGAGGATATCCGCCATGGCAAACAGCGTCCTGGCGGTGGGGGGCGGGTCGCGGCGCGATCGACGCGCCGACGGCGGATCTGAAAATCGGCCGTCGTCCCTGACGACAGGCTGCGGCGGCCCGGAACAGCCGCACAGCGCGAGCAGACTGAGACAGAACACGATTGCAGAAGTCCTGAATCTACCGAAGGAATATGTATGCAGCCGGAACATCATCTTGCGGTCACCCCCTGAACGCCCATCGTAGCAGGCATAAGCTCTTCCGTTTCCTCCTTGAGGATGAGCACGACGCGACTGGAGGGCATGCCCGTTCCGCCGGGCATGCCGTCGGACAGACCCATGCGGCTGACTTCGACCCCCGCCTGCCGGAGCTGGCCGCTCACGTATGCCACCCTCCGCTCGTACAGCTCGGCGGGAACGTCGCCCTGCCGGATCGTCAGCGGGCCCGGATGCTCCTTGAAGTGGCTCGCGAGGACCCCGAAGTCACGCCGCCCCAGATCGTTGAGCCCGTCGCCGTTGGCAACGAAATGGTACGGGTAGAGCGTGTGCTGCGCGACGATCGCATTCTCCAGCCCGATGTTGTTGAGCGCCTTGACCAGCTCGATGTCCAGGTCTTTCCGCGGCTCCTGCTGCGAGTACTCCTCGCATCCAGCCACAAGGCAGCACGCGACACAGATTCCCAACGTCCGACCGAATCTCATAAAAGTCCTCCTTGCATCTGATGATCCTGTTGGCCTCACGAGCGTACCGTTACCGAAACAACAGCGAGCGTGCGATATTGATGGCGGCGGGCCCGATCGTGACGATAATGATCGCCGGGAAGATGAACAGCACCATGGGCACGATCAGTTTCACCGCCATTTTCTCGGCGCCTTCCTCCGCCGACATCCTGCGTTCTTCCCGCATGGCGTCCGCGAATTCGCGGAGGGCCACGGCGACGCTGGTGCCGAATCGCTCGCTCTGCACGAGGATGGTGGCCAGGGACGACAGTTGTTCGGCCCCCGTACGCGTCGCCATGTTCCGCATCGCCTCCGTCCGGGTGGCGCCGAGATGGATCTCGAAGTTGCTCAGGTCCATGGCCGTCGCCAGGACGGGACTGACATGATGGATCTGCTCCGCGACCATGTTCCACGCCATGTCCAGTCCGATGCCCGACGAGACGCAGATTTCCAGCAGATCGACGACGTCGGGCAAATACCGGCGGATCTCTTCCCGCCGTTTCCTCTCCTTGGACAGCACAACCAGGTTGGGCAGGAAGAACGGGCCGATTCCCCCGAGAGAGACGAGCCAGATTTTCTGCACCACGCTCCTGTCGGCCGGGGCGACAAGAATCGCGGTGACGATCAGGCCCGCAGCAAACAGGAAGATTTTGATTCCCGTGTACGTCGCCGGGGCGGCCCTGCTCAAGTACCCGGCGCGAATCAACTGCTCCCAGAGGTTCGTGCTGGTTTGGCCGTGCGAAACGAAGTTGCCGATCTTCTCCACGAGCAGCAGGAACCGCGACTTGGGGGCGGTCTGTCTCGGACGAGCATCCAGCGCGCTCGCGGCGAGCCGCTTGCGCAGCGACCCCCGGTACTGCTCTCGCAGGAAGAGGATGCCTGTGCCGACAAACACGACGGCGAAGAAGCAGAATAGCGCGACCAGCAACTCCGGCTGGATACGAAACAGGGGACTATTTCTGGCGATTTCATCAAACATAGTATGTTACGCCGCCTAATAGTGCAGAATCGAAAGCTTTCCCATCATCCACGTGCCGAGCAGAATGCTCCCGATGGTCGCCGCCAGCATGTACCTGCCCGACCAGGTCACGTAGAACGAGTGCATGTACGTCGGGGCGATGATATTCAGGATCAGGAACAGGAGAATGGGCAGTCCGATCAGGATTCGCTTGCTCATCTGGGTTTGCGCGGTCAGCACGCGGACGCGACGGTGCAGCCGCATTCGCGACCGCATGACGGCGGCCAGGCTGTCCATCAGTTCGGCAAGGTTGCCGCCGCTGCCCAGTTGGATAGTCACCGCCGTGGCGAAAATCTTCAGGTCCGCGTTGCGGCTGCTGTCGGCCACTCTCCGGATCGATTCCTGCAGATCGAGCCCCAGTGCCTGCTCCTGGCAAATCCCGCCGAAGATGCTTCCCAGCGGGTCGTCCACCTCCGCCGCAATCAGTTGAAAGGCCCCGACAAGGGGATGGCCTGCCCGCAGGGCTCGGGCGGCAATCCCCAGGGAATCGACGAACTGCCGCTCGAACAGACCGGCGCGCTTGGAGATTCGTCGCTCCGTATGGAGGCGGAAGGCCAGGAGGACCACGGCGGCAGCGGCCATGCCGATCCAGATGCCCACCCCGAGCATAACCGCGGCGGTCAGAGCCAGGCCGGCGAGGGCCGCAACCGCCAGAAATACGGCGTACGCAGGCAGCCTCCAGCCCGCGTCCGCCCGCAGCCGTGCCATACGCTGCCGAAATGTCTCTTTCTTGACCTCGCCGGTCTCACTCAGGGCTTCGTACCCCTCACGCCACAATTGAAGCGCCTGCGATTGCTGCGCCTCCGGACCGCCCAGACCCAGACGCTTGCGGACCTGCCGCTGGCGTCTGACATACTGGATGATCCAGAGCACCATGCAGATGCTCCAGGCGGAGAAGACCAGCCCGAAGGCGGCCGCCATCAGGATCGCGTTGATCAGTCCTTGAGGGTCCATAGCTGTCACTGCCCCCCATAGTTTCGTTCGTGCCGGCTCCGTCAGATGTCCCCGGGGCCGTATCCGCCGTTACCGCCGCAATCTTGCCAGCGACAGGATTCCTCCCTCGTGACGCTCGCTCTCCGCCTTCTTCGGCGGATGCTCGCGTTTGACGAGAACCCGGCGCTGGAACATTTCCGGGGACATTTCCACGCCCCGGGCCTTGAGCTTTGCCAACAGCCTCGGCCGAACACCACACACCTCGAAATTCCCCTCCGCGTTGCCGTTCTCATCCACGCCCAGTTGGTCGTACCGGAAGATCTCGTGCAGACAGATCGCGTCTCCCTCCATGCCGGTGATCTCCCCGATCTGGACGATCTTGCGCGAGCCGCCTGCGAGCCGGCCCAGATGGATCATCACGTCGAGCGCCGAGCTGATCTGCTCGCGAATGGCATGCACGGGGTAGTTGATGCCCGCCATGCTCACCATGTTCTCGATTCTCCGCAGCGCGTCGCGGGGACTGTTGGCGTGGACGGTGGTCATGGACCCCTCGTGGCCGGTGTTCATGGCCTGGAGCATGTCCAGCGTCTCGTCGCCGCGGACCTCGCCGATGATGATCCGGTCGGGGCGCATGCGCAGGCTGTTGCGCAGCAGGTCGCGCTGGGTGACTTCGCCCTTGCCCTCGATATTGGGCGGGCGCGTCTCCAGTCGCACGACGTGCCCGCGCTGGAGTTGCAGCTCGGCCGCATCCTCGATCGTCACCACGCGCTCGCCGGCCGGGATCCACTTCGACAACGCGTTGAGCAGCGTCGTCTTCCCGGTCCCCGTGCCGCCCGAGATCAGGATATTCGTCTTGCACTGGACGCAGGCCTCGATGAACAGGGCCATTTCCTCCCGCACCGCGTCCTCCTCGATCAATCTGGCCATATCCAGCGGGTTGGTGCCGAAGCGCCGAATGCTCAGCGCAGGACCATCGAGGGCCAGCGGCGGCACGATGGCGTTGACGCGCGAGCCGTCCGGCAAACGGGCGTCCAGCATCGGGGTGCTCTCATCGATCCGGCGCCCGACGTTGTCGGCGATGCGGCGGATCACGCGCATGAGGTGATCGTCGTCGAGGAACGTGGCATCCGTCGGTTCCAACCTGCCGCGCCGCTCGATGTACACCTTGTGCGGCCCGTTGACCAGGATATCGCTGATATATGGATCGCGGAGGTACTCGTCCAGCGGGCCATAGCCGAAGACCTCGTCCATGACCTCGCGAATCAACTGCTGCTTCTCCGGACCGGAAAGAGGGAATTTCTCCTCGCCGAGCAGCACATCCACGCGATCGACGCACTGAGCGTGCAACTGCTCGATGGGCAATCGCCGTGCCTCGTTCAGGTCCAGCGATTGCAGCAGTCTGCGGTGCACCTTGGCCTTGATGTGCAGCGCCTTGTCCGTCGGATCCTGTCCACCTGCCACACCATCTTCCATTCGTTTTTTCACGTTGATGACCCTTTTGTTCTCTTATTGCTTGTTATTTGCCGTCCAGTTGCGGATTTGCTCGGCGAGCTTGCGAAAGTCCCGCCGCAGACGCGATCGTCCGGCCGCGTTCGCCAGCGGCTGGCCGTGGTTGATGCTCTTGACCGCCTCGGACCAGTCGTTGCGAATGGAAGCGAAGGACTTGAGGCCGATGGCTCGCTTGCTCTCCCGCAGTCTCAGCAACGGCCCGCGCTTGCGGACCCGATTCGCCACGGGCAGGATCCGGTCGCCGGCGATTCCGCGGTCGTTCAGGAACGAGATCCTTGACCTGGCAAAGGCGACATCCCGTACGGTGAGCTGGAACACGATCAGGATCGCCTGGCTGAGCGAGGCCAGATCGGCCATTACAGACTCCGGCACCCGCGGCGCATCGATGATGACGTAACGATACGGCTCGCGGCAGACCTCGACCGCCTTGAGGAGATTGCCATAGTTCATCGGCGCGGACGCGTCGGCCGTGGCGACCGCCGGACTGAGCAGCACGTCCACACCGTCCCCCGCACGCGTGGCGCTCGTCTTGACGAAATGTGCATCGAGCGACGCCTCCCGGCTCAGCACGTGCGCGATGCCGTAATTGCCCTTGATCCCCAGGTGCGAGGCCACCGACCCATAGTACGGATCCAGATCGATGATCAGCGACGGCGCGGACGTCAGCAGATGCAGCTCATTGGCCACATTGACCGCCACCGTCGTGGCGCCGCAGCCGCCGCTGCAGGAAAACACGGAGATCACGTCGCCGGACCGCGAGGTGGTTTCCACCTTGGATGAAAGCAGGTGGTCCAGCACCTCGTCGAGCTGCTCCGCGATGTTGTTCTTGCGCACGAACTGCCTGGCCCCGGCCTGCATCGCCTGGAGAATGAGCTGCTCGCTGAAATCGGTCGACAGGACCGCAAAGCGAATTCCCGGATGCACGGCGATCAGCCTGCCCAGCTCATAGAGAACGCGGTCGCCGTCCTGGTCGATATCGACGAGGACTGCGCCGACCACACCGTTGGACCCGGGCTTGGCCAGACGGGTGCGAAGCTCGACCACGTTTCGGCAAACGCCGCATCTCTCGCTCGCGGCGCGAGACGCCAGCACGGTCCGGACCGATGCCGCGGTTTCGCTTTCATTCGTCACAACCAGCACGTCCAGGTCGTTCATCAAAATGTCCCTCGCGGGTTTCTGCATTGCCACCCGTCCGCAAGAGCGCTCTCGTGTTTGCGGGATTCCCGCATCATCCGGTCATTCCGAAGATTCATCCTTTCAGGTCCCGTCTTCCGGCGCGGTGTCAGGCACGTACCCGTAGGTGTCCCAGGCGCCCGGTCCCACAAGCTGGTCGAGTCCCATTCGCCGGAGCCAGTCGGCGCTGTCCGGATCGATCCTGGCCGGGTGTTTGCCCTCGATCCGGCCCTCCAGGTACAACTCCCACTCGTTGGGCGGCGTGTGCGCGATGCCCGGCAGCGGCAAAGGCGTCGCCGCGTTGATCGGCTCGATCAACGATGCCGTCACGACGATGATCAGTTCCGTCTCGTCGTTCTGATATCGTACGGAGCGGAACAGCGAGCCGATGACCGGAATGTCGCCAAGTCCCGGGAGCCGTGAGCTCGTGGCGATGTTGCTGTGCTGGAGCAGGCCCGCCATGGCGAACGATTGTCCGCTCTTGAGCTCCAAAGTCGTCTCAGCCCGGCGGGTCGCCAGCGCGGGAATGGAAAAGCCTTGCAGCACGACGGCACCGACGTCGGTCAGTTGGCTGACCTCCTGGGCGGCCCGCAGACGAATGCCGCCGTCGCCCAGCACCACCGGCCGGAACAGCAGGAGCACACCGAACTGCTTGTACTCGATGGTCACCGTGCTGTTCACGCCGACGCCTGTGGCGGCGCCTTGAACCACCGGGATTGGGAACTCGCCGCCCGCCAGGAAATTCGCCTCTTCCCCGCTCAACGCCACCAGCGTCGGATTCGCCAGAATCCGCATGTACTGGTTCTCCGACAGCGCCTGCAGGAAGAACTCCAGGTCCGAATCGGGAAAGCCGAAAAATGTCGTCACCGGCGGCGTCGCGCTGACATTGCTGAGCAATTGGAAGTCGAGATTGGACCCGACCGGGGCGCCGGCCGGCACGCCGATGTTGATGCCCGGGATCAGGGGTCCCGTGCCGGAAGCGCCGATCCGTTGGCCGAAGAAGAAATCGTCGCTCTCGGTGAACCAGTTCATGCCCAGGATTCGCAGGGCCCGGCGGCTCACTTCGGCCACACGGACCTGCAACTGCACCTGCTGGACGCCGGCAACGCTGGTCATGTCCACGTACGGGATCTTGCTGCGCTCCAGGTAGTCATGCAGTTGCTCCGCCTGGTCCGCGCTGCGCAGCAGGCCGCGGACGAGCAGGATCTCCCCCGAGCTGCTGACCTGCAGCGAAGCGCCTGGAAACAACTCCTGGAGGCTTCGGCGAATACTCTGGACGTCCAGTTGCACGACGATGCGCCGCTGCCAGGTCTGTTTTTCGTCCTCACTCCAGAGAATGAGGTCCGTCGAGCCGATCTTGAGGCCCTGGACCATCACCTGCTCCGGGGTCAGGACCTGGACGGCGGCAATCGCCGGGTTTGTCACGGCGACGCGCGAGGTCGGCCACGGCGCCCTGACGATCATCGAGCGTCCAACGATGATCGTGATCTCCTCCGCATTAGGATCGGTCGGTGCATTTGCCGCATTGGCCTCCGCCGCCGCGCCGGCCGCGTTCGGTCCGGCCTGTGCGTGAGCCGCGCCAACGATCCCCGCCGCTAATGCGACGGCCACAAGCCCCTTGATTAGGCAATCCGATGCCACGGTGTTCCTCCATGAACCAAGCATAAGCACCCCTCCATGAAGAGTACGAGTTACTGGAGCTCACAACCCCCATATCGCTGCCGGCGCCACGGCCGGCGATCTCAGCCGCCTCCACCTTCCTCCTCTGTTTCAACCGGGAACGGCTGCTCTGTGACCGTCGAGCCTTGAATAACCTGCACGATCCGCGTCGGCTTCTCGCGAGGAGCCGGCGGCGAGGCGACAACGTTTGCGTCCGCCGGCGCTCGTTCGGGTGCAGGAGGCGGCTCCTGCGGCAGGCCGAGACCGTGGAGGAAGGCACGGTTGAAAATGGTCCCCGCCTGCCCCGCAGACGTCTTATCCAGCGGATTGCGAATCGCCACCGCGATGGATCCCCGCTCCGACGCCAACTGCAGAGACTCGAGCTGTTTCGTATTGACCAGCAGGCTCACCCTCAGGGTGCCTGTGCGGTTCGCGGCGCTCTTGTTGGCCTTGCTGTTGTCGGCCACCTCAGCGGCCTGCGGTGACGCCACAACCTCATCATCGAGGGCCCAGACCTGAACGCTGTTCAGGACCGTCGTGGCAATCGCTTCGCCCTGGGCGGTCGAGGACAGATCGAACGTGGCCTGCACGTCCACAATGCAGCCCGGATAGATCAGCCCGCCGCTGATGGAGCGGGACGGCACGGAGATGGTGAACACCCGCATGCCGGCCGGGATCGTCGCCACGGAGGCCGCCGGGCCGCTGTCCGGAAGGAAGAACCCCTTCCTCAACGCCTGTCCCTGGACCACCGCCACGGCCAAGACCCGGCCGATGGCCTGGACCGGACTGATGCAACAGTCCCGGGGCAGCTCGATCCTCGGGACCTTCTCGGTTCGGATGTGGTCGGCCCGCAGGACCGTCATCGCGGGCAGCTCGCCCGCCGCGACAACGACCTCGACGTTCGGGGATGCCTGCGCCGCCTGTCCCAGATGCATGCTCTTCACCAGGATCGCCGCCGAGCCGGCCGCCAGCAGGCCCAACATGATCATGATCACGACCGCAAGTTTCATAAGCCTCCGATCACCCTTAGCCGGCGTGTCGATTCCCAGAGGATGGGACCGTCACCCGCCTTCCTTGGCCATCGTCACCCGGGCCCGCAACGTCGCCGGCACGGGGAACAGGGCGGGGGCGTTGACAACCACCACGTCGGCGCTGTTCATCGTGACCGTCGCGACAACCAGCGGCGGATTTCCGGCAATCACTTCGACGGAGCGGCTCGCCACCGGCAGGCCCGTCAGCAGGGCGTCGATCGCGTCGATGCCGTTTTGCGCCGTGGCGCCCGCAGGAGCGGCGATTCGCGCCCCTTGTCGTGCCGCATTGGTGATCCACTGCACGTTGAGGAAGAGCCACCCGTACTCGATCGCGCCGAGCGTCAGCAGCAGGAGCAGAGGCAGCACAATCGCCGCCTCCACCACCGTCGTGCCGGCGCGATGTCCGTTCTTGCGTTTGCTTACCTGATCCATAGATGCACCGTTAACGCCGCCAGGCAGACGCCGACGAAGATTGCTACGCCGTAAGGGATCGTCACCTGCCGGCCGTCGAAGTCCACCTGTTCCTGCGGTTCCGTCCTGACGATCGCCAGTCCTTTTCGCCCGCTCATCAGGGCAATGCCATAAAGATACAACGAGGCAGCCAGATCGCTGCAAATCATCCTGCGCCGTGGATGAGCGAGGACACGGAGCACGGCGAATGCGCCGCCGACGATGGCGACGCTGCACAGAACGACGAGTCCGTCGGCGATCCCAAGCCAAGCGCCGAGAGCCCCCATGAGCTTGGCGTCGCCGGCGCCGCCCTTGCCGAGAACGAACAGCACAAGGTACGGCAGCGGCACCAGGAGGCACGCCGCCGCCGATTCGCCAAGCCCCGGCCATCCGCTGCTGTATGCTGCGTAGACCAAGCCCATGCCCGCCATCGGCCCCGTCAGCCAATTGGGGATGCGTGTCGTCCTGATATCGCAGATGGCCGCTGCCAGTGAGGCGCCGATGACGGCGCCCCACTGACATAGGCTCATTTGGTCATATGCGGCCACTACACTTGTGTCGTTGTACACATGCACCCTCTCGCTATGGTGTGGGACCGGGTGTCGTGGCCGCCAGTTGCGTGCTGAGACTTGAAAACGATTTGCTCACGAACGTGCCGATTACGCCTGCCGCCGTGATGGCACCGATGGCAATGATGCCGATCACGATGGCCCACTCGACCGTTTCCGTCCCATGCTGGTCCCTGAGAAATCTGAGTACCGTCTTCATCTTTTTCTCCTTTCCCCTAGATCAGGTTTGACAAATAGCTTTACATACAGAGCTTCTCGCCCTCACAGAGAACCGTATGCGCGCATATTGTCTGATTCGCCTGTTGAGCGTGCGATAGAATGAACACCCACCCCAATTCGTGAAGAACCGCTTCTCCTTAAGCTACCCCGATCCGTTTGTATGAGTGTGTTCCGTGCTCTACCCCCATTGTCGAAAATGTTAGAGCCGGCAAAAAACCGTTCGCAGTATTCGTACCTACCCGTGTCACCAAACCCTGTCAAGAGGGTTTTCCACTTTTTTTGAAAATTTTTTTTGCGAGGCAAAGTTCTCCTTGACGCCGTCAGGGCGCAGGTGGTACATTCAGGATGCGAACGGTCGTACAAAACTCTTTTGGACGAGGAACCATCATCGGGCCGTCCTCGTGGCGGCGCGATCACGACACAGGGGGTGAGCTATGGAGCGGTGTCCTACCCAGCGGCTTCGGCATCACGCGTCGAATCATCGCGAGGATCCGAAAACACAAACAAGCCAAAGAGGAGTTCTAATTACCCGAACTCGACAGAGGGGAATTGCCCTCGTTTTGACCGCCATTTTCCTGCTCGTGCTCGTCGGCATCATCGGATTGAGCCTGGACTGGGGCAAGGTGTCATTCAATGCCCACCAGGCCCAGAACGCGGGTGACGCCGCCGCTCTGGCGGGGGCACAGCGGGTGAAGTGGAACCATCAGGAGGCCGTCGACCGGGCGGTCGCACTGGCGGGGCAGAACTATGCCGAGGGCGCGCAAGTCATCCTGCGTCCCACGCTGCAGCCGGAGCCCTTCGACGGAAATGAGGACGCGCTCGACGTGATCCTCGGCCGCTGGGTCGTCCAGAACCGCGAGTTCTTTGCGACGCTGGACGCCCCGAACGCCGTCAAGGCCATCGTGCGGCGCATGGATGGGTTCGGCGACGACGCGCCGCCGGTTAACCTTGTGTTCGGCGGCGTATTCGGGACGCGCACCGCGAACGTGCGGCGCCACGCCACGGCATGGTGTTTCGACTCCAGCGGGGCCGGCCTGATCTGCTTGTCCTCCACGGCGGTACCCGGACTGCACATCCAGGGCAGCGCGAGGATCGACGTGGACCACGGCGGCATCCAGGTCAACTCCACCGCCACCGAAACCAAGAAGGAGGCGGCGCTGTACGCGCAAGGCAGTCCCACCATCGATTGCGGCCAGATCAACGTTGTCGGCTTGACCGATCCCTCGACGGCGCCGGGGGCATGGGACGCCTATATGGAGGACCTTACAGGCGACGAGAAGCCGTTTTCCGTCGTCTCGGGTGCTCCCCCCATCCCCGATCCGCTGGAGGTGATCATGGGCCGCAACTACCTGGATCTGCCCATCGATGCGACAACAGGTAAGTATATCTACCGGACACTTGACACGATCTCCAGCACATGCACGCTGGCGCCCGGGTACTATCCGGGTGGGATATCCGTCACCAGCACAGGTGTTACAATCACTTTGGATCCGTCGCTTGATCCGAGCGTGCCGCCTATCTACTTCTTTGGGGGCGGCGCACGAAAGAATGTCCGAAGCGGGCTGTACATGACCGGGGGGAACCTGATCGGGCGCGGCGTGACGCTGTACGTCACGAAAGACTTTGTCAGCGCGACGGGCCAGTACGGGGAAGTGAACCTGCAGGGCAACGGGATCATCGACCTGACGTCGCCGGGCGATGAGATCCCGCCGCCCGACGGTCCGGTGACCACCGGTCAGCAAGGAATCACGATCTGGCAGGACCCGAGCAATCCACAGCCGGCCACGTTCAACGGCACGGCGGGAACGAACGTCATCGGGACGCTGTACTTCCCGACGGCCCACGTGGACATCGAGGGCACGCCGGGACAAATGGGAAACCAGATCATTGCCGGCAGCGTCGCCATCAACGGCACGGCGAGGATTCTCGTCAACTATGACGGACGAAACAATATCCCGGGCGGTTCAAAGATCATGATTGTCGAATGACGATGGTCCGCTTGGACAGCGAGAATCGCTAACGACAAGCGGGCGCCGGGTCTCATGGGGGTGAGGCGATGGTGAACAACTGCACTCTGCTCAGGTCGCAGAGGCACCGCGTCTTCCAGATGCTGCGGGAGGCGGGGCTGGAGCCAGCCGACTTCTCCTGGTCCAAGCAGGAGATCGCCGGCGGTATCGTGGTCTCGAGACTGGGCTACCGGGAAGGCACGTACTATTTTCAGTTCTCCTGGTATGAGTTGAGCTCGTGGTGCGTCCTGTGCCCGGGCCGATCCAGACTGCTGGACTACGAGCATCCGATGAACTGGCGGGAGCAGGAGGCTTCCTTCCTGGCCTGGGCCCAGTGCCTCAAGCGGGAGATTGAGGCGCCCGACCCATGGGCCGAGATGGCCAAGTACCGGATCGTGATCGAGGCGGGGCCGTTGGAGACGATGGCGAACGAGTCCATTTCCGTCTTCGAGGCGGAGCAGATCGCTCAGCGGCTGCCCGTCCTGGTGGAGTCCATCGGGCGGGAATTTCGCCTCGGCGATGCGCAAATGGCGATGCTTCGCGGCAGGTTGCAGTATGTATCGGAGGCGGCGAAGCGGCAAAAGAGCAGAGATTGGGCGTACACGACATTGGGGGTCTGTGTCATGACAGCGATGACGCTGTCGATTCCGCCGCGCAAGGCCGACGTATTGTGGAGTCTGATGAAGGCGGAGATCGGCCGGTTCGTTCGCCTGACGGCTCCTGCCGTGTTCGATGCGGCCTCGGCCTCCGCGTGAGCGGCCAGGAACCATCCCCTTGGGCGGCACGGCAAACGCCCGCACAATTGACACGGCGGACAGAAGCACGCGTGCCGCGATTTCCATACTCATGCTTTTTGTCCTCGCCGCCGTCGCGCTGAGTTGATCGTCGTCAACGATGGCTCGACGGACGGCAGCCCGGCTGTGGTCCGAGCGTCCGATGATCCGAGAATTCATCTGATCGAGCAAGCCAACCAGGGTGATTCTGTGGCTAGAAATGTCGGAATCGCGGCGGCGCACAGCGAGCTTGTCGCCTTCGTGAGGGGGCAGCGGGACCAAGCCGTGCAAAGACTGCGTGAGTACCAAGAGACCTTCGGAGCGACAAGGACCCTGCGGCTTCATCGCTTCTGTGAGTCTTGCCTGGCGACCCGGGCCAGGTATTCGTCCCAGGCCTGCGTGCAATGCTCGATGGCCAGGGCCGGCCGCAGCTTCAGAACGTTTCGGCGCAATTGCGCGTAGGCCTCGGGCGTTTCCAGCAGCCACTGGATTTTGTCCGCCAGTTGCCGGTGGTTGCCGACCTCGAAGAACAGGCCGGTCTCCTGCTCGGTGATGTAGTCGGGGATGCACCCGACGGGCGTCGTCAGGGGGACTACACCGCTGGCCATCGCCTCGACAAGCGTGAAAGGAAACCCCTCGGTATCCGACGCGATAATCAGCATTTTCGACGCTGACAGGTACGGGTGGACGTTCTTTCGATAGCCTGTAAAATCGACGTATTCGGCGATTTCCAGCGCACCGGCCAGCCGCTGCAAGCTCTTCCGTTGCGGACCGTCCCCGACGATGCACAGGCGGCTATCCGGATAGCTTTGCACCACGTACTGGAACGCCCGGAGGATCGTGTCCACTCGCTTGAGGCGGATCAGGCGTCCGACGAAGATGCAGGTGTACTTTTCGCCCGGCTCAGGTCTGACCGGGAACCGGCCCAGGTCGAGCGTGTGGGGAGCGACGAAGAGCCGGTCTGCGGGAATGCCCAGCCGCGAGATCTCCTGACGCATGGCGGGACCGGCAGCGGAGATCAGGTCCACCCTGCGCAGCACTTGTCCCGCAAGCCACGAGCGTAACGTCCCGCGGCAGTAGCGATTCCAGTCCCGGCCGATGAACCCGAAGTGGACTCTCTTATGATGCCATTTGGCCGCCGCCAGCGAAAACAGGCCGTAGGGCAACGGGTTGAACGATACGAACAGCCCAACGTTCTTCTCCTTCGCGAGCCTCATGCACGCGGCGAGCATTCGAACGAAACGCACGACCCGCCACTTCGAATCGACGATGACGTATTCCGCCTTGGGGATGTCGCCATACTCGATCCTCGCGTGGCGGATGATCCAGATCTTCGATACGTCAGGATGGCGGGCGATGGGGGCAAGATGGAGGTACGCCAGCGAGTCATGCAGCCGAAGACAAGACACTACCTCAAGCCCCATATTCTCCCCTTGCGCCTCTGGCTCCTTACTCCAGCACCATGTTCTATTTGCGCGGCGGGGTTGCACCAGGCAAATGCGGATTTTCCTTAATTGCAGAGTTGCCGGCAAATTGTAGGGTCTGGGAAACGGCTTTCGACAGTACGGAACTTACATTGAAAAGCAGCCCCCGGACCCGAAGAGATGGAAGAGAAGCGAACGGTTGTCCAGGGGCTTGTGAAATGTCTATTATATCTATTATACCCGCCAGTCCCTCTTGCGGCAAGCTCGATCTACGCACCCCTGTCCACATCAGTTGCGCTGGAGGAGTATAGCGATGAAGCCAAAGGGCTTGCCTTTGGGGCCGACCCGGTATACAATTTCCCCAATCCTGGTTGGATGAGAGACGGCCGGGTAATCCGTTGCCCGGCCGATCATGGGGTGTCCGGCGTACGTAGTAAAGGTACGTGGGGCCCAACACAGTGTACAGGTGCAGTATTGAGCAATCGTATAACGGAACAGAGCCCGGTTGTAATGGTCGTCGATGACGAACGGGATCACGCTGACGGGATCGTGGAGGCCCTCGGCAAGCTGCCGGTCAAGGCGCTGGGGGTCTATACGGGGGAGAATGCCGTCGAGCTGCTGCGGAATCAGCGGGTGGATGTCGTTGTAACCGATCTGAAGCTCGAGGGCAAAGTGGACGGGTTGGACGTGCTGCGACAGGCCAAGCACAACAGTAACTCCACGGAGGTCATCCTGATCACCGCGTACGCAACGATCGAGAACTGCAAGGAGGCGATCCGGCAGGGGGCGTTCGATTACCTGGTCAAGCCGCTGGATATCGACCAGTTGCGGACCCTCGTGGAGCGGGCAGCGAGAAAAGCGGCACGTGCTTACGGCGGGCAGGCGAGCATGCAGGCGGGCCACGACTCGTTCGTCTTCGAGGGGATCAAGGGCGCCAGCGCCGCCATGCAAGGCATCTTTGAGGTCGCTCGCCGCGTGGCGCCAACCAATATCTCCGTGCTCATCGAAGGGCCCTCCGGAACGGGCAAAGAGCTTCTGGCCCGTGCGATTCACAACAACTCGCTGCGCCGCGACAAGGCGTTCACGCCGGTCAACTGCGCAGGGCTGACGGAAACGCTGCTGGAAAGCGAGTTGTTCGGGCACGTCAAGGGCGCCTTCACCGGGGCCAACACGGACCGCAAGGGCCTCTTCGAGATCGCCGACGAGGGCACGCTCTTTCTCGACGAGATCGGCGATATGCCTCTGACGATGCAGGCGAAGCTGCTTCGGGTGATCGAGGACGGTGTGGTCGTGCCCGTCGGCTCCAACAAGTCGACCGTCGTGGACGTACGCGTCATCAGCGCCACGAATCAGAACCTGCGCAAGCTCATCGAGCAGAACAAGTTCCGCGAGGACCTCTATTTCCGGATTCGTGGGGTGGATATTTCGCTGCCGGCCCTGCGGGAGAAAGCGGAGGACATCCCGGTCCTGGTCGAGCATTTCCTCCAGGAGGCGGCCGAGGAGACCGGCTCGAAAGTCACAGGGATCACGGACGCCGCCATGCGCGTCCTGTGCAGCTACGAATGGCCCGGCAATATCCGGCAGCTCAAGAACGTGATTCGTACCATGGTCGTCATGTGCGACCGCGACAAGATCGATCTCCGCGATCTGCCTCCGGAGATCGCGCAGCGCCGGCAACTGACCGGCGCCACCGAGCCGGCAACGGACCTGGGCAGCATCTCCCTCAATGAGCTCGAACGCAAGGCCATCGTCGATACCCTCGCCCGGACCGAGGGCAATCGCGAGAAAGCGGCGAAAATTCTCGGCATCGGCGAGCGCACCCTCTACCGGAAGATCCGCGAGTACAACATCTGAGACCGGAGCAGGGGCGCTCAGGGCTGGGGCGACGGCGCAGCGCGTCTCTCCTGGAGCCAGGGCGGGAACTGGTCGGGTGTGACATTCGCCCATAGGCCCTGTTTGAGCGCCCGGGCGCCGGCCTCTAATTGCCGGTATTTGTAGGAGTAACTGTGGCGAAAGCGCACGTCGGCGTAGGCATAACCGCCGGACAGAAGCTCTTCGTTCAGGAATGTCCCGTCCGGCAGCTCGATGTAGGCAAGCAGCCTGCCGTACTTGTCGCGGGTACCGGCCTGCTGATCGAGGTACAGGGTCACGGTCCGATCAAGGGCCAGCCGCCGTGCAAAGTCCGTCGCCTCCCGCGCGAAGTACATCGGCTCTTTTTCGGCGTCACCCATCTCCGGCGTGTCGATCCCGATGAGCCGAATCTTCGTCACCCGGCCCGGCCCATCCGGAATATCCACGTGGAGCGTATCGCCATCGACCACCCGAACCACGGTCGCTGCCTGCCGGTCGTACCGCTCGAAGTCCACGGCGGCAGTCTGTGCGTTCGAGCGGAACAGTCTGCGAGACTGGGGGCCCAGGACGCCGCGGTCGAGCCCAATGAGAAGAGCCGCCGCACTCAGACAGATGCTGATCACGACGGCTCGTTCACGCTTGCTCAGTGTGTAAACGCGTTTTCGCCTGCGAGCCAACGGTTGCCGACCTCCGTTAAGCCTTCTTGCGCTGTCGCGCGGGCTTGTCCAGCTCGAACGCCAGGCAAACCGCCTCAAGAGCCCGCTCCACCTCACCGCGATCGACGGCGCAACTGATGCGAATCTCGCTCGTGGTGATCGAGTCGATATTGACTTTGGCCGTGGCCAGGGCGCCGAACATCCGGTCTGCCACGCCGTACTGCGACCGCATCCCCACGCCGATCACCGAGACCAGCGCGATATCCTCGCGGACAAAAACGCTGTCGCAGTGAAGCTCCGACTTCAACTCCTCCGCCACTCGCTTGGCCGTCTGCAAGTCGTCGATTCCGATCATAAACGACAGGGTGGCCTTCTCCGGGCTGATTTCCGTCTGAATGATGTCGTCGACAACGACCTTGGCCTGTGCCAGCCGGGCAAACACCTTGGCGGCGGTCCCCGGGACGTTGGGAATCCCGATCAAGCCGATCTTCGCCATATCTGTCTGAATTGTCGCGCCCGACACCAATATACCTTCCATCTGCGGCACCTCGTGAGTAATGATGGTTCCCGGATTTTCGTTCTCGCTGTTCCTGACGTGGATTCTGACGTTGTATCGCTTTCCGACGGCGACGGAGCGGATGTGCATGACGCCGGCCCCGAGACTGGCCATTTCGAGCATCTCGTCGTAGCTGATCTCATCGAGCTTGACGGCGTTCTTGAAGACACGCGGGTCGGCGGTGTACACGCCGTCGACGTCCGTGAAGATCTCACATTCCTCGGCCTTCAAAGCTGCGGCCAGTGCCACAGCGCTGGTGTCGGAGCCGCCGCGCCCGAGCGTAGTCACGTTCCCGTGCTCATCGACCCCCTGGAAGCCGGCGACGAGCACCACCTTTCCCTGGTCCAGCTCGCGGCGGATGAACTCGGAATCGACGCTCTTGATCTGAGCCTTGCTGAACACACCGTCCGTCAGCATGCGAATCTGGCCGCCGGTGAAACTGATCGCCTTGGAGCCCATCGCCTCCAGCGCCATGGCGAACAACGAGACCGTCTGCTGCTCGCCCGTGCTGAGCAGTTGATCCATCTCCCGCTGGGGAGGATTCGGGTTGAGCTCCAGCGCGTCTCTGACCAGCTCGTCCGTCTGTTGGCCGCGGGCGGAAGCCACGACCACGACCTGTTTGCCGGCCTGCATCTTCTCGATCACCCGCTTGGCCGCACGTCGAATCCTCTTGGCGTCCGCCACCGACGTGCCGCCGAATTTCTGAACGACAATCGCCATAGTCAACTCACCACATTCCCAATTCTCTGCTGTCTGTATGTTATCTCGCGACTCTGGGCCGCTTCAACTCCTGAGGAAATACTCCATTAGCTCGTATCCCTTCTCGATCTGGAACCCGGACTTGGCCGCGTTGGCCTCGCCAAACTCCAGATGCACGACGCTTTTCACACCGCTGCCCATCATGCCAAAGGGCACGGGCGCGCCTGAATGGGCGCGGCCCCGGACCGGCGTCGGATGATCCGGCAGCACCAGGATGCGCCATGGGTCACGACTTTCCAGGGCGTGCAGAACCGGACCGATGATGTATTTGTCCACGCGCTCGATGGCCTCGACCTTCGCTGCAAGGTTGCCTTCGTGTCCGGCCTCATCCGGGGCCTCGACGTGGACAAAGACGAGGTCGTAATCCTCCAGTGCCCGGATGGCGGCCATCCCCTTGCCCTCATAGTTCGTATCGATGAACCCGGTCGCGCCGGGCACCTCGATCAGATCGAAGCCGGCGAGCAGAGCCAGACCCCGGACCAGATCGACGGCGGTAATCGCTGCACCCTGGAGGCCGAAACGCTTGCGAAAACTCTCGAGGTGCGTCTGCTTGCCCTGGCCCCACAACCAGACGGAGCTGACCCGGTTTTCCCCGAGGTCCTGTCGAATCCTGTTGATCTCGTGGCCGGCAAACAGTTCCTGCGACTGATTGATCAGCTCGATAAGAATCTCGGCCCCTTTGCCGCGAGGAAGGATTTTCTCCAACGGCGTGCCGATGCAGTTGTGCGGCGGGTACGTGCGAACATCGAATTCCATGTCCCGGCAGACGAGCAGGTGCCGGTAGCTGACGCCCGTATGCAGCGAGAGACGATTGTCAGTGATCACCTTGCTCAGCTCGGCGATCAGCCCGCACGCCTCCTCGGTGGAGATGTGTCCCGCACTGTGATCGGCCATCTTGCCGTCGGCGAAAGTCACCAGGTTGCATCGGAAGACCCAGTCATAAGGACCCAGCGGGATTCCTTTCGCGGCGGCCTCGATGGGGGCGCGGCCGCTGTAGTAGCGCAGGGGATCGTAGCCGAGCAGGCTCATCTGGGCGACGTCGCTGCCGGGCTCCATGCTCTGCGGCACCGTGCGGACCAATCCCTGCCGGCCTTCGACACTGATTCGATCCAGGTTCGGCGTCGCGGCCGCTTCCAGCGGCGTCTTGCCGCCCAGCGACTCCTGTGGATCGTCCGCCGCTCCGTCGGGCACGATGATCACATATTTCGCCATATGCTACGCGTCCTTGTCCTGCGGGATATCCACGATGCGCACGCACACGGGCCGGCCGCTGATGATGTTCAGCCGCGACAACTCCTTGAGAGCCGCCGCCATGTTCTTCTCCTGCGTCCGGTGCGTCGTGATGACCACCGGGACGGTATTGTCCGGTCCCGTGCCCTCGTGCTGAAGGGCGCCGGAGATGCTGATCTGGTGGTCGCCGAGGATTTTTCCATAGCGGGCCACGACGCCGGGCTCATCCTTTGCCATCACCCGGATGTAGAACCGGCTGACCAGCTCGTCGATCTTCTCGATCAGCGGCAGCACCTCGTTTCGAGGCTTCAACCGCAGGTGCTCGAACAGGGTCCTGGAATTGCCCATCGCCACGTCGATGAGATCGGCGACGATGGCGCTGGCGGTGGGCATCATGCCGGCGCCCCGGCCGTAGTACAGCGTCTCGCCGACCGCGCTGCCGAAGATGCTGATCGCGTTGAATGAGCCGTCCACCCGCGCCAGGGCGGTGTCGGCCCCGATGAACGACGGATGCACCCGGAGCGAGATTTTGCCCTCGGCATTCCTCTGGCCGATGGCGAGCAGCTTGAGGCAATAGCCCATTTCGCGGCCGTACCGGATGTCCTCACGGGCGATCCGGTCGATCCCTTCGACGAAGACGTCGTCGAGGCTGATCTCGCACCCAAAAGCAATCGAGGAGAGGATCGCCAATTTGTGCGAGGTGTCGCCCCCGGAGATGTCGAGGGTCGGGTCCGCCTCGGCAAATCCCTGCTTCTGGGCCTTGGCCAGCGCCTGCGAGAACTTCTCATCCTTACTGCTCATGCACGAGAGAATGTAGTTGCAGGTGCCGTTGACGATTCCGTAGATGCCGGTGATCCGGTTGGCGGCAAGCCCCGTGCGAATGGCGGCGATGATCGGAACGCCGCCGGCGCAACTGGCCTCGAACGCGATGCAGCGGTGGTTCTCGCGGGCCACGCGGTAAAGCTCGGCTCCGTGCACCGCGAGCAGGGCCTTATTAGCCGTGACTACATCTTTGCCCGCGCGCAGCATTTTCAATTGGATTTCTCGGGCGATTCCCGTGCCACCGACCAGCTCAATGCCGGCGCCGATGGTCTTGTCGTCGAGCAATCGGCCAATGTCTTTGGTGAGCAACCCCGCGGGCAACGTCACGGGCCTCGACCGTTCCAGGTCCGTGTCCACGACACAGGCCAGCTCCAGGCGCACGCCCATCTTCGCCGCGATCGTATCCCCCTCTTCGAGGATCAGCTTGGCCACGC
>Ga0315277_10001928_pt1 | contig 29368 bp, 17 predicted proteins | sample YL17G05_15_MG_FD_203695 | JGI IMG/M metagenome (GOLD analysis project Ga0315277, IMG submission 203695) | Sediment microbial communities from Yellowstone Lake, YNP, Wyoming, USA - YL17G05_15 | ecosystem: Environmental > Aquatic > Freshwater > Lake > Sediment | place: USA: Wyoming | collected... | reverse complement strand
TCCGCCTGCCTTTCAACAACGGCAAAACGAACAATGGCGAAAATTTGCCCCCCCGGGTCTAAACACTGCTGGGGAAAGATCCGCACCTAAAAAGCAGGTGCGGAACAACTATAAGGGCCGGCAGTGAGTAGGCCCGGCCGTCAGGCCGGGATAAGGGTTCCGGAGAGATACAGCGCCGAAGGCGCGGCACTTGAGACATCAACAGTGCCGCGCCTTCGGCGCTCAACCTGACAACATTCGTTACCGCGGCCTGACGGCCGCGGCTATTCACTAACGGCCCTTCGGGCCTCATCCGGTCTTTATGCGCATTCATTTATGACGGCCCATATAATCAGTTACGCAAGACGGGGAAATCGGAATGTCCCCGCGGAAGCAGGCGAAGCGCGTTTCGGCAATCATGTACAACCAGAAAGCCTTCATCACAGGGAGTGAATAATGAAATATGGTCTGAATATCCGTCAGGAGGGCGCGTTGGACTTCGTGTCCGTTGGCGCACTTGTCCACCGCTTGGACCCGGGGATTGTCCCTTTCCGCAAGGCCACCGAGTGCCAGATCCATGTCAGCGGCGGTGAGTTCAACGTCGCAGCCAACCTGGCGGACTGCTTCCGCCTGCAGACCGGCATCGCAACGGCGATCGTCGATTATCCGATCGGCGATCTCATCGCCGAACGAGTGAGGGCGATGGGCGTCAAGCCCTTCTACAAGCGATTCACGCACGACGGGGTGGCCGGGCCGAACATGGCTGCCGTTTATAGCGACCGCGGCCATGGCGTGCGTGCGCCCGTGGTTTTCTATAACCGCTCTAACGAAGCGGCGGCGCTGCTGAAGCCGGGCGATTTCGACTGGAAGGCAATCTTCGCCGGCGGCGTCCGCTGGTTCCACAGCGGTGGGATCTTCGCGGCACTCTCGGAGACGACGGCGGAAGTGATCATCGAGGGCATGCAGGCGGCCAAAGCCGCCGGTGCCGTGGTTTCCTTCGACCTGAACTACCGCGCGAAGCTCTGGAACCGCTGCGGCGGCCACAAGCGCGCGCTGGAGGTGATCGGCCGTATTGTGAAGAACGTCGATGTCATCGTTGGTAACGAGGAGGATCTGCAGATGGGCCTCGGTATCCCCGGCCCGGAAGTTGCCGCCAAATCCAAGCTCGATCCGAGCACCTTCTTCGGGATGATAGACCGCGTCGTACAGCAGCACCCGCAGATCAAGATCGTTGCGACCACGCTTCGGGAAGTGCACTCGAGCAACCGCCATAGCTGGGGCGCGGTGGCTTGGATCGACGGCCAAAGCTACGTCGCCCCGAACTGCGAACTCGACATCCACGATCGCGTCGGCGGCGGAGACGGCTTCGCGTCCGGCTTCTTCTACGGCCTACTCGCGGGCGAGGCCCCGGAGGAGGCCGTCAAGCTCGGCTGGGCTCACGGGGCGCTTCTCACCACTTACCCCGGCGACACCACTATGGCGAGTGTGGAACAGGTGCGGGCCTTCGCAAAAGGCGGCTCCGCGCGCATCCAACGCTAACCGATCTTTCCCTTCGCCCTTGGTTCGGTCCGAACGCCCTTACGCTCTGGAAGTAGGCCTGAACCTCTGCAGGTTGAGGCCGACCAGAAGCCGGCTGTTTGTGGGGCTGCCTCGTCGTTCTGTGGCCTTCGTTGACACGCCAAAGCGCTTGGAGAAGCGGGGAGGGTTCCAGATTCCCATTGACTTAAGGGCCCGTGCAGCCCTAGAAATGTACCGTTCCTCTTTCATGCTCGTGCGACAGTCGGCTGCCAGGGGGGCCTAGCGCCTACTGAGATCCGGTTCCTGTGACAGTTGATTCTCCGTCGCTTGCAGCTTCAGCTTCTGAGCTTCGCTGAAAGGTAGCATCGGCCTCCGGACGGTGAGACATGCGCGGGCATCAATGCTGGTGCACGTCTCACCGGTCCGACTTCGGCATGTAACCTCGTCGAAGCCACTGAATGGCGGGAGCGGGAATGACAATCAGTCCAACCAATAAAACAACTCCTCCCAGTTCTTTCACCGTTTCCATGCATAAGTGAGAAAGGAGATAGATATATGCGCACAGATTTGGGGGCCAAACCCTCTGTGTGGACTGTGCTGCTCGGATTTTGTCTTCTGGCAGTCTGTCCGGTCCTGGTGCAGGCACAAACAGCCAACACAGGGACCGTGCTTGGGGTAGTGACCGACCCATCCGGTGCCGTCATACCCGGAGTAGACATACAGCTTATTGATTCTGCAACGGGTGCCGCGCGGGGCGCGGTGACCAACGAGGCTGGCCGTTATACCTTCGTCGCCGTCAGGCCCGGTACCTACTCGGTATCCGCGTCCGCTCCCGGCTTTCAGAAGTCTGTCGTCCCTGCGCTCTTGGTCGAGGTTTCCAAGTCGTACACAATCGACCTCAGCCTGAAGATCGGACAAAGCACCGAGCAGATAGTGGTTACGTCAATCGCTGGGGCTGAGTTACAGACCCTTGATGCTACTGTCGGCGACACCCTCGGCGGCGATATGCTCCTGATGCTTCCCAGCCTGGAACGTAACGTCACCAACTTGCTGCTCCTTCAGCCGACCGCTATGCCGCAGCAGGCCGAAAACGTGAGCAGCAGGTATGGTGGACAGGTAGCGGGAGCGCAGAGCGATCAGAACATGTTCGTGCTGGATGGCGGCAACGTCACCAGCGGCGTTTCGGGAAACTCGGATTACTGGACGAATTACGCCGGCGCGCCCGAGGGGGCGATTCCCACGCCCGTGGAAAGCATCCAGGAGTTCCGCGTGGCCACGAGCAACCAGGTCGCCAGTTTCAGCGGTTCGGGAGGAAGCCAGGTGATGCTGGTGACCAGGCGCGGCGGGGACAAATACCACGGCTCCGCCTACGAGTACCTGCAAAACAGCGCCCTGAACGCAAACACGTGGACTCGCAACCGGCTCCATATTTTAAAGCCGCTGACCCAGGACAACCGGTTCGGGACCACTTTTGGGGGGCCGATTCCCAAACTGGGAAAACAGGAGACATACTTCTTCTTCCACTATGAAGGCCGGCGTCGGAACGACGTCAGCCAGATCACCAGGACGGTGCCGACCGATACTCTCAAGCAGGGTATCCTTCGATTTGCCGATGCTTCCGGCAAGATCATCTCTTACAACCTGGCTACTGCGAAGCTGTGCGGTGCGAGCGGCAATCTCGCCTGCGATCCACGCAGCCTTGGCTTGAATCCGCTGGTCAACCAGGTGTGGGGCAAATACATGCCTGCGGGCAACGATTCATCCACTGGCGACGGATTGAATACCATTGGGTTCAGTGCCCCGGGTAAGTTCCCGAACAACGACAATTTCGCAGTGCTACGACTCGATCACAGCCTGTCGAATAATTGGCAGGTTATGGCCAGCTTCCGATATTTCAAGCAGGTGCACCTGGTAGACAACCGTCAGATAGATATCGGCGGATTGCTTCCCGGGAATAAACTGGGTGTTCCGTCTTCCACATCCACGATTCCACGCTTGCCCCGCTACCTGGTCATCGGCCTGACGGGGCACGTGACGCCAAGAATCACCAACGAGTTCAGCTTTAGCTATCTGCGCGATTACTGGTTCTGGGAAACCGACGGTGCCAGGCCTCAAGTTCCAGGCACGTCGGCTGCGCTGAATATCAACAATTATAATCCCGTGGACCTCGCCGTTGGTTCGATCCGGCAACGAGAATGGAGAGCCCACAACTGGACCTGGAGCGACAACTTCAGCTGGGTGAAAGGGAATCACCTGCTGCAGTTCGGAGGCTCGGTCCGGCGCAACGCAACCCAGTTCTGGAGAGACGACGCTCAGTCTGCTACCGCCCAGCGGGTCTACTGGCTAACGACGGGTTCAGGGCTCAACATACCCGCCTCTTACCGGCCCCCGGCTTGCAGCTCGAGCGTGACCACCAACTGCCTGCCTTCGAGCCAGCTCAGCAACTGGAACAACTTCTATGCTGCGGTTCTTGGCCTTGCAGACAGAGCCACGCTGGTAGCCACGCGCGACGCCAGTTTCAAGATCAATCCGATCGGAACCCCTCTGGCTACGGATTCGAACTACAATGAGTACAGCCTTTATGCCAACGACTCTTGGAAGGTACACCCTTCACTGACCCTTAACCTGGGGTTGAACTGGAGCGCCGATGTGCCGGAGACTGAAGTCGACGGCAAGCTGGCGCTGGCGTTCGATCCCTCAGGCAAGGAGATCATTCCCTCTGACTATCTGGCGCAACGCCAGAGAGCGGCCCTGGCCGGGACTGTATTCAATCCGATCATCAACTGGAAACCTATCGGCAACTCCAGCCGCAAATACCCCTATGACTCCACGTGGAGAAACTTCGCGCCGCGAATTGCAGTGGCGTGGAACCCGAGCTTCAGCGACGGTTTCCTGGGGAAGATGTTCGGGAACAGGAAGACGGTTCTTCGAGCGGGCTTCGCCAGGCTCTATGACCGCCTGAACGGCGTCCAGAAAGTGATCGACCCGCAGCAGGTCCTCGGCTTCACGCAGACTCTGCTATGCCTGGGGCCGTCGGTCAATGGGCAGTGCAAGGGGAGCGCGGGCATCGATCCCTTAACCGGCTTCCGCGTCGGGACTGACGGGAGCACGATTCCGCTTCCGTCCTACCTCGTGAATCAGCCTATCCCAGTGATTCCGGGCAACTCCACCGTCCCCGGGGCCAACCAGGCATTGGCCAACGCTTCCACGCAGCTGGCGCCCATCTTCCGTCCAGCTATCAACAATTCCTATAACTTGACACTCCAGCGGGAACTGAAGGGAGGCACAATCCTGGAGATCGGTTACATACGCCGCGATGCCAAGAACTTGCTGGAGGGCGTGATGCTCAACCAGGCCCCCTACATGATGGTCTATGGCGGCCAGAGCTTCGCGCAGGCTTATGACGCCGTCGCCGGCCAGGTGCGGGCAGGCGTCGCTACCGCGTCTATCACTGCGCAGCCCTTCTTTGAAGCGGCGCTAAAGGGAAGCAGCTTCTGCGCAGCGCCCAACGCGAATTGCACGGCTGGCGTGGTGGCCAGGTTCGGAGGCAACTTCGGCACATCATCCGTCTTCACTCTATTCAACGGGATGCAGAACTCGTTTGTTTTCGGTCCGGTAACGGCTGCTGCAAACCAAATCACCGATTTTCTGTACTTCACCGATTTGGGCAAGTCCAGCTACAACGCTGGATTTGTTTCCTTCAAGATGCGGAAGCGCAAAGGACTGTCCCTTAACGCGAACCTCACCTGGGCCCATTCCCTGGACAATGGCGTTGTCAATCAGGACATTGATTCCTACATTCCCAATTCCTACAACACGCACTACGGATGGGGCAATTCGGTGTTCGACCGCAAGTTCGTCTTCAACCTGATAAGCCTCTACAACATGCCTTTCCGCAGCAGCAACCCTGTCTTGAACCAGATTGTCAATGGTTGGTCGCTGGCGCCGATCTTCAGCTGGTACACCGGCCTGCCGCTCAGAGTGGCCGTCGGCTCCGGCCAGGAATTCGGCCAAAACGGCGTAGGAGTCGGCGCGGTGCTTACGCAGCCAAACACGTTCGGCAACGGGGCCCATCAAAATGTTGCCGGCAGCGGCGGTATCGGCACCACGGGAAATCCCGCGACGGGCGGATCCGGACTGAACCTGTTCGCCGATCCGGCGGCAGTGTTCAACGCTTTCCGACCGATCCGGCTGAGCCAGGACACCAGAGCCATGGGGTATGACCTGCGCGGTCAGAACCGGTGGAACGTTGACATGGCCTTATCCCGGAAGTTCAAAGTCACCGAAGGTGCGAGTTTTTCGTTCAGCGCCCAGTTTTTCAACATCTTCAACCACTTGCAGCTCAGCGATCCTGCTAGCCTGAGCCTGCAGACTCCGACTCAATTCGGCGTGATCACTTCTCAATTGAACTCGCCGCGCCGGATCGAAATGGGTCTGCACATCGACTTTTAGGGAGACAGTTGAAATTGGAGGTGCGAGTCAATCGCTGAAAGGGCCAGCTTATTTTCTTTGTGGTCTTCGTGGTCTTTGCGGTTTGCTTTTAACTGCAAACCGTAAAGACCGCGAAGCAATCCAGCTAATGTTCCCTTTTTACCGGTGGGGGCACGGCGCGCCGTGCCATTACTTGGCGCCGCGCAGCGCTTCAATTTCCAGGCTGGCCAGGATAAAGGGTCCGACGCCTTTCAGATCATTGGCCACCACGGGCTCACCGATGTAGTAGTCAAAAGTTCCATTGCGCCGCTGCGGGCCTCCCAAGCCGGCGACACTGCAGATTTGAGTGAGGCTTACCAATCCGTCCGGATCCACCTTGATGAGATGCCGGACGATCCCGTCGTGGGCTTTGCGGGCAACCGGCAGATACTCTTTCCCCAGGTAGCCCTTTCTAATTCCTTTCGCCAGCGCATAAACAAACATGCTGGAAGCCGAGGCCTCCAAGTAGTTGCCTGGACGTTTGCCCTGATCCAAGACCTGGTACCACAGACCGGTCTCACTATCCTGATAATTCGCGACGGCTTTGCAGACACTTTGAAAGATGGAAACGAGAACTTCCCTTTTGGGATGGGCGGCAGGCATGAAGTCGAGAACGTCTACTATTCCCATCGCGTACCAACCCATCGATCTGCCCCAGAAGCTCTTCGAACAGCCGGTCTTGGGATCGGCCCATTCCTCCTTTTTGCTTTCGTCCCAGCCGTGGTACAGGAGACCTGTTTTGGGGTCGCGCGTGTGGCTCTCGATGAAGATAATCTGCCTGGCAACGTCGTCAAAGCCTGCCGGCCGATCGAACATCTGAGAGAATTGAGCGTAAAAGGGCGCTTCCATGTAGATTCCGTCCAGCCACATCTGGTAGGGATAGATCTTCTTGTGCCAGAATCCCCCTTCGTTGGTTCTGGGCTGCGTTTCGAGTTGCTTGATGAGCAAAAAGGCGGCCTTCTTGTATCTCTCGTCCTTTGTTTTTTGATACAGGCTCAAAGCCACCTTTCCCGTGTTGATGTTGTCGAGATTGTAGTCCTCAAGCTTGTAGGTTCTGATGCCACCGTCAGGCTCGATGAAAGAGTCGACAGTACTCTTCAGGTATTCGAAGTATTTCTCGTTGCCCTTCTTGGACCAAACTCCTTCAATGCCTTTCAAGAACACGCCCGTTTCGTAGGCCCATTTCGCTTTGGGATTCTTCTCGAACGAGAGGGAGTCGCCCCGCCGGATCATTTCGGAGAGAGCCAGCCTCTCCGACCAGGGCAGCTTGTCCGAGACAGAAGCCTGGGAAGCAAGTGAGGTTGTCTGAATACAGCAAGCATTGGCACACAGGAGCAGCGATAGTAGGAAAATCATGGGCTCGTCTCAAAACAAGCCACAGAGGAAACAGAGGATACAACCTCTGTGCCTCTGTGGTGAAAAGAACGCTTCATAATCAACCAAGCTTGTTCATCGGTATGGCATCCATGTCGGCGAACTCGCGGTTCTCTCCGCCCATGGCCCAAATAAATGAATAGGCCGCGGTGCCAGCGGCGCAATGAATGGACCAGCCGGGCGAAAGCACCGCCTGCCGATTCCTCACCACGATGTGCCGCGTCTCATCCGGTTCACCCATGCAGTGAAACACCACCGAATCCTCCGGCAAATCAAAATACATGTAGATCTCAGATCGCCGGGGATGAAGGTGCGCGGGCATCGTGTTCCAAACACTCCCCTCTTCCAGGTCCGTGACACCCATCGTCAGCTGGCAGCTCTCGATGGCCGGCGGGCGGATGTACTTGTTTATGGTGCGGCGGTTGGCCGTTCCCGGATTTCCGAGGCTTGTCGACTCCGCTTCACGCGCGCAGATATGTTTTATCGGATGGGACGCATGCGCAGGATAGCTTACAAGATAGAAAAATGCAGGAGTCCCGGGATCAGAGCCGCCAAATTCGATTTGCCGGTTTCCCCTGCCGACGTACAGGCCGTCTCGATGTTCAAGACGGTAATCCTGACCGGCGACGCGGACGAAGCCTGTGCCACCGATGTTGATTACGCCCAGCTCACGCCTTTGCAGGAAGTACTCCGAGACCAGTTCGGAGGGCGCCTCGAGTGCGAGCAGTCCGCCATTTGGAACCGCTGTTCCAATCACGGCGCGATCCAGATCGGTATGAAACAGCTCAATGCGGCTGGATGCGAACAGATTGTCAAGAAGAAACCTTCTGCGAATCTCCGCCGTGCTCATCCTGGCGAAGCTTGTAGGATCGGGAAGGTAGGCTTGCGGGCTATTCATGGTGTGTTCTGCCTCTTCAGATCGAGGTCCCCGGCCAGGAAGGAAATGCTGCGCTCGGGCAGTGGTACCGGCTCAGCTCTCTTTTGCGGTCAAGCCTGGATGATAGGCAGAAGCACGGTGGACCGTGCTCCTGCCTGATCTGCGCTGCCAGGGATCTCCAATAGTGAAAATGGTGACATTCTGCTTTTCCACTGCCATCCTCAGCCCCTTCAACTGAGGCGGAAAAGCAGAATGTCCCTCGACTCGGTTAGAACAGGAACTTCACGGTCAACTGGATTCGGCGCGCGTAGTTCGTCTGATTGGTTTGGACCGTCGAGCCAAAAGCGCTGGCCGTCGGAGTCGTGTTCGGTGCACGCAGCACCGGGTGATTGAAGAGGTTCAAGGCCTCAGCCTTAAACTGTATGTTTTTCCCTTCGGTGAGCCTTGTATTCTTGAGGAGCGAGAGGCCAACTTCGTTCGCCGCATCTTGACGAAGATTCGAGAACCTCAGCGGGAAGGTCCGGACCTTGTGATCCAGCTGGTTTGCCGTGAGCTTCTCCCATCCGTTCGTATTGAACCACTTGAGCTCCGTCCGCACGTCGGAGGGAAGAGCGATGTCGCTGAATCTCCCGTAATAGAGGAGATTTCCAAAGCCGATAGGCGCGCCGCTCTGATACGTATAGATCGGCGAGAGCTGCCAGCCGCTGATGATCCTGTTTGCCACAGGATTTCCCGTGTTCAGTAAACTATGCCCTTCCCCGAAGGGGAGCTCCAATATCGCACTGACCGTCAGGCGGTGCGGAGCGTCATAGTCGGATATCACCTCTGTTGGGCGCGGATCATCCTGGTTCAGGAACTCGGTGGCCTGCATGTTTTTTGACCAGCCGTAGTTCACCATAACAGAGTAGCCCTTTGAGAGTCTCTTCTCGAGTCTCAACTGCATGGCGTGATACCAGGTGTACCCGCCGTAGGAAGTCGTGTTTACGCTGTCATACTGGGGGAAGGGACGCATCAGGCGTTCGCGCGCGATCGTACTTGACGTGAAGGTGCTGGTTGCGCCGGCCGGCAGTGTGACTCCGTAAAACGGGTTTGCTACCAGGGCGGTGAGATAGTTGATCGTCTGCTGATCCCGCACAGGGCTCTTGCTCAAATACTTCTGGGGCGTCACATTGAGGTTGCGGTTGATTTCGATGTGGGTTCCGCGATTGCCGACGTACGCTGCTTCCGCGACAAACCCGCCTGGGAATTCGCGCTGGAGACTGAGGGTCCACCGTTGCGCGTAGGCAACCTGTGGATTGGTGTTAAAGAACGTAATTGCCTGCCCGATATAGGTCTGGGCGCCCAGTGATGATCCGATCGGTTCCAGGATCCCGGTCGGGTATGGGTTGGACAGCGTGTTGACAAAGGTGAGGCCGCTATCGTTGCTGGGAACGAAATTCGTATCTCGTGTAAATCCGGTCTGAACTACGTCCCCGCGGCGCTCGCCCAGGAACGAGAAGAAGATTCCGTATCCGCCGCGCACCACGGTTTTGTCGTCGAGCTGATAGGCAAAACCGAACCGCGGCATGATTTCCTTCTTCGGTGTGTCGTACAGCCCTCTGGGCTGCCCGTTCACACCCGCAAATGTCAAGCCGCCTTGAATCTTGAACTGGGACGCCGGAATTTCCGCGGCGACTGGATTCGCCGCGTAATTCGCCTGCACCTGAGCGGCGAACGGCTGGGCGGCGTTGTAATCAAAGCCGCGCACGCTCCGGTCATACCGCTCCGTCAGGGGAGTCTCGAACTCCCAGCGCAAGCCGATGTTCAAACTGAGCTTCGAGCTGACCTTCCAGTCGTCTTGAAGGTAGAAACCGTACGACATAGACTGTTCAGCATAGTTCGCTGCCCGGCGGACCAAGCTGCTACTTGTCGGTAGCCCCAGGAGCAGGGCCGCCACGGACTGTCCGTACTGGTTTGGCGAAGCGGCGGAGTTGTCCTGCGGCCCCCTGGTGTAGGTTCCGTCGAAGTTAAACTGACCCGTCTGGTTTTGCAGATGGAATCCGTCAATCTCGCGATAGGAGCGGAATTCCATGCCGGCCTTGAGGAAATGCTTGCCCAGCGACTTTTGAAGCGTCACGGGAAGTGAGTAGACTTCGACGGGCCGCCATTCGCCGTTCCCGCCTGTGCCCTGGTAACCGCTTATAGAGATGGCAGGGAATCGCCGGATTTCTTTAGGTATCGAATCGTTGTAAGAGGCCGGGAATCCCAGCGTTGTCAGGTCAAACCCGAGGTTTGCTGCATCGGTCGTGTCCGCCCTGATAAATCTGCTGTAGCCGAACTTCACATTCAGCACGGTGGTCGGATTGATCGTGTATACGTGATCGATAACACCGTTCCTCGCAAAGAAGGAGAAGAAATTCCCCGTAACGAGGGTGTTGGCGAGGTAGTTGTCGTATGTGCTGTTTCGGGTGTACGCACTCCCGCGCACAAACATCCTCTGCTTACTGCTTATGGTGTGGTCCACCCGGAACGTCCAGCTGTAGTATTTGGCCTGTTCCGTCAGACTCGCATCATAGTTGTTGCCAGTACCATCAGGAGAGCTTGGAGTGAAACGCGGATCAGGCCAGTAGGAGAGGATCTTCTTGCCCACGGGATTGAGCAGCGACGGTGGAATGATATTCCCGGGGAACGGTTGTCGCACGATGCGGCTGCCCGACTTGGTCGCGGAAAAAGGGTTATAGATCTGGTACTGCGAACTGATGGCCAGCAGTTCGGAGAAGTCGCCGGTCTTCATCTTGGCGCTCGGTACCTGGTTAGCCGAAGCATCGTTACGCGGGCGGGAGTCGTGGATACCCTCATAGCCGAACATGAAGAATGTCTTATTCTTGCCGTGGTAAATTCCCGGGATGATTACCGGACCGCCGATTGAGCCGCCCCACCGGTTTTCTTTGAATCCCGTTGTGCTCTGGCCGACGCGGTTGGCATAAAAGTCGTTGGCAATCCAGGGAGGCAGGCCTGAGTAATAAGCCGTGCCATGGAGACTGTTCGTGCCGGACTTGATACTGATATTGGTGACGCCGCCCTCCGTTGAGCCGAAGCTGGCATCAAAGGTAGCGGTTTGGACCTTGAATTCCTGGATGATGTCTTGGGGCGGAGCATAGGTTGCAATCACCTCAAAGGCGTTTGCCGTTGCCGTGCTCGCCGCGCCGTCGATTGTAACGTCACTCCGATTGGCCCGAGAGCCATCGATCGTGTAACCGACGATGTGCGTGGGCTCGTAGGGACGATCCAGCCTGGGATCGCGGTTAAAGGTAATCCCGCCCGAAAGCCCGATCAACTGGTAAGGGTTCCCATGCGCGAGCGGCAACTCGGTGACCCTGCGCGCATCCACCACCTGCCCCAATGAGGCCGAAGCGTTATTGAGCAGGGGTGTCTCTCCTGTGACGGTGACAGTCTGTTCGATCCCGCCGACTTCAAGCATAATGTTAATTTGGATGCGGTCGTTGATACGCACCTCAACGTCGTCGCGGATGAACTTCTTGAAGCCCTGCACCTGGACCGTTATCTGGTACAGACCGGGAATGAGGAAGGTTGCCTGGTAAAGGCCTTGGTCATTGGTCACCAGGTTGGTCTTTGTTCCCATGGCCTTGTTGGTGACTTCCACTGCGGTGCCTGGAAGAACACCGCCAGAGGCGTCGGAAACCTTGCCGAATATCGAGCCGCGGGTTTCCTGGGCAAAAAGCTGCTGCTGCCACGGCGCCACCAGCGCCGCGCAGGCCAGCAAAACTAATAGAAAAGTCCAGCTTGTTCGAAACCGCATAAGTTTTCCTCCATCCATTCGATTCGATACTGCCCGTCACGGCACCGCCGCGTGCTTTGAGTTATTCCGACCACGGCGCAACCAACGGAAAGGGGGGACATCCGGCCGGCTCCGAGCAGATTGTCGAGAAGGAGTGCTCTGCAATTCTCCGCGCCACTCGTCCTGGCGAAGCTTGCAGTATAGGGGATATAGGGCTGCGGGCCGTTCATGGAGTGTCCGGTTTCTTCAGATCGAGGGCTCCAGCCGGAAGCGAACTGTCACGCGAGGGCAGGGGATGTCGGGCCTGGGCTCTCTGCTATATCGCAATGTGAAACGCCTTTTATCGCATTACGGAAGCGAGCCTACAGTCACAACCGTTGGAAGTCAAGTGATTTTAATCACCATATGAAATGATGTGTTGTATAATGCGAAACCATGAACGAGCCTAAGCGACGCCAATCAGGCATACTGGTACTGCACAAAACGCTGGACATCTTGGAAACCATTCGCGAAGCCCGCGAAGGGCTAGGACTCGCGGACATTGCCAGGGCCCTGGGCCTTCCCAAGCCGACCGCGTATCGCATCGTTTCCACACTCGAGGGGCGTGGATATCTGGCGCGCAACCAGGCGGGACGCTACCAGATGGCCCGCAAGATCTTCGATCTGGAGCGCAAGGAGTCCGACGAGCAGTTGCTGGTCGAGGTAGCGCAACAGCCGATGGAGCATCTGCTCGAGTCATGCAAGGAAACCCTCAATCTCGGGATCCTTGACGCAGGTGAAGTCGCGGTCATCAGCACGATTGAGAGCCCGCAGGCGATCCGGATGTCCTCGAAGATCGGCAACCGCCGATATCTCCATTCGACAGCCCTTGGCAAGGTCATGCTCAGCGGACTGTCCGACAAGGAGGTGCTGCGGCTGATCCGGCTCAAGAAGCTTCCCCGGCTGACTCCGAACACGCTGGTTACAAAGCAGGCAGTGATGGCCGAGGTTCAGCGCGTCCGCAAGCAGGGCTGGGCGATGGACAACGAGGAGAATGAGCCGGGTGGGCGCTGCATCGCTGCGCCGGTCGCCGGACAAGGAGGCCGCGTAATTGGGGCGCTCAGCATCTCCTCCCCGATTTTCCGGATGGACATGCCACGCGCGCGCAGGCTCGTGGCAGATCTCACCAAAGCCTGCCGTGAAATATCGCGGGCCTTCACGGCTCGGCCCTGAGCGCGGCATTCTTCGTGATCTTTGCGTCTTCGCGTTGTTTTCTAAAAGACAACACGAAGACACAAAGATCACGAAGAAGCACAAGAAAAACATGATCCATGGACAAGCCGAAATGAACAGAATCGCGTTTTTTCTGACTATAGCTCTCATCTGCTTGTTGCTGCCGGCAGGATCCCCTTCCAAAGAACGATCTTTAACGGCTACTGCAAGGAACAAACTCGACCTTGCGCGCCCCGCCGAGACCATAGTGCTTGCCGCGAAAGACCTCCTGCAGGTCCTGAAAACCGACGACCTCCGAAAGATCCACGTCAAAGAGGAGTCTGGCCGTGAACTGCTCATCCAAGCCATCGACATGAATGGCGATTCCGTCTCGGATGAGCTGATCTTCCAGGCCGATTTCAAGCCGCGCGAGATCAAAAGCTTCTCCCTGGCCGTGGGTGCGAAGCAGATTCCCTCCAAAGACCAATTCAAGGCTTATGGACGTTTCGTCCGCGAGCGCTACGATGACTTCGCCTGGGAGAACGACCGCATCGCCCACCGGATGTACGGCACGGCGCTGGAGACCTGGGAGAAGGAACCACTCACCAGCAGCGCCGTCGATGTGTGGTGCAAACGCGTCCGGCAGCTGGTCATTAACGACTGGTATATGGTCGACAACTACCATGAGGACATGGGCGAAGGCGGCGACTTCTACTCGGCCGGCAAGAGCCGGGGTTGTGGTGGCAGCGGCATCTGGGAGGCGGGCAAGCTTTTTGTCTCCCGCAACTTCACCAACTCGAAAGTGATTGCCAATGGCCCGATCCGGATTGTGTTTGAGCTGACCTATGCCCCGTGGGACGTGAACGGAAGCAAGATCTCCGAAGTCAAGCGCGTGACGCTGGATGCCGGCCAGAACATGGACCGTTTCGAGAGTTTCTACAAGACAGACGGGAAAAGCGACATCACTTATGCCGCAGGAATCAAAAAGAACGCCGGATCGACGGTTGTTGTTGACAAAAAGGCCGCCTGGCTGCGCACATGGGAACCCTTAAGGCCTGGAACTGCAGGCAACTTGGGTTGTGGAATCTCGCTGGACCCGGCGCTGTTGATCGACAGCACCGAAGCAGATGGCAATTATCTGATCATTGCCCGCGCCCCTTCCGGACGACCTGCGACGTACTATGCAGGTTTTGGCTGGGACAAAAGCGGCGACTTTCCCAACGCCGCCGCTTGGGAAGCCTACCTTGCTCAATTCGCGCAGAGAACCAATTCTCCTCTCGAGGTCTCCGTCTCATCGAAGTGATTGGTCCCGCTGTAATGGGTTAGGACGCGGATGAAAATGGATCAACGCGGATACGATTGGCAGACCTCTTGCGGTAATCGGTACAAGTGGTACGTGGTCGCAATGCTGTGGGGAATTTCCTTCTTCAATTACGCCGACCGCCAAGCCATCTTCTCAGTCTTCCCTCTGCTCGAGAAGGAAATGGGCCTAACGGCCGTGCAACTGGGGCTGCTCGGCTCATCTTTCGCCTGGGTCTATGGTCTGGGTGCACCGTTCGCCGGGGCCATCGTCGACCGCGTTCGGCGAAAAGCTGCGATTCTTGCGGGCCTTCATTTCTGGAGCCTGATCTGCATGGCCACGGCGCTGTCGCGCAATTTTCATCACCTCTTCCTCTTCCGCGCGGCCGAAGGAATGGGCGAGACGTTCTACTACCCGGCCTCGATGTCGATGATCAGCGATTACCACGGAAAGGCCACGCGCTCGCGTGCGATGGGCCTCCATCAGACCAGCGTCTATATCGGAACGATCGCGGGCGGTTTTTTCGCCGGCGCCATCGGGCAGTATTACGGCTGGCGCTGGTCGTTCATCGTCTTTGGCGGATTAGGCATCCTGCTCGGCTTCGTGCTGCATAATCTGCTCATCGAACCGAGGCGGGGCGCCGCCGATTTCACCGACGTCGGCGCCGGCGAACAGGCCGAAGCCGCCACGCGCCTGCCTCTATGGGAATTCATGAAAGTGGTCTGGGGAACCCCGACTGTGCTCGTGCTGATGGGCGCATTCATGTGTGCCAACTTCGTCGCCGTGGTTCTTCTGTCGTGGATGCCGAAGTTTCTGTACAGCAAGTTCCACATGGGGCTTGCCATGGCCGGGCTGACGGCAACGGTCTTCGTCCAGCTTGCCAGCATGGTCGGCTCGCCATTGGGGGGCTGGCTCGCCGATGCGCTGCGAAAACAGACTGCCCGCGGCCGCCTCATAGTGCAGGCAATCGGAGTATTCGGTGGCGCACCATTTGTCGTGCTCTGCGGGATGACCCAATCGGTAGCCTGGCTCATTGTGGCCTTGACGGCCTGGGGTTTGTTCAAGGGGCTCTACGACGCGAACATCTTTGCTTCCGTGTTCGACGTGATTCGCCCGGAGGCGCGCGGCACCGCTGCGGGATTCATGAATACGGTCGGCTGGCTGGCAGGCGGCGGCAGTGCGCCTCTGGTGATCGGCATCATCGCCCAGCGCGAGAGTCTCAGCCTGGCGATCGCGCTCGCTTCGTTGGTCTATCTGGCTTCCGGAATACTGCTGCTTGCCGGAATCTTCCTTTTCGTGGGGCGGGATGCGGCCCGGATGCAGGCGCAGATGGAATCGGAAGCGCACGCCAAAGGATGTCAGAGCCGCGAGCGAAGCGAGCGGGATGCCTTAACATGATTCGATGCCTCTTCCAGCACAGATCAGAAAAACCTTATATGAGAGAAGCCTGGCCCTCACGCTAGGTGACCCCGCTCCCTTCGGTCGCGGCTCTGAACGCCTGCCTTGGGGGAAGCGAGCACGCGGTTATCGCTCCATCTTGATATCCATTGGTGGTTTTCATGTGTAGTGGCGCAGCACCTCTGAATGCGGAACTCGGAGTATCGGCGGTCTAGATGTTTCATTCAGCGAATCTCCTCGACCAATTCCAGAAAAGAGCGGGCGGCATGGCTCAACACCCGGCGGGCCGGGTAGGTCAGTCGGATCTTGCGCTCCACGTAAAGCTCGATCACCCTTACTTCGCACAGCGTACCCTGCTCCAACTCCTGCTCGACGCACATTCGCGGCAAAAACGCCACCCCTTCGTTCCTCTGCACAAGTTTCCGGATCGATTCGACAGTAGGCATCTCCAGGTCCATATTCAACGCCACGTTATGGTGCTGAAATTCCTTCAGCACGATGTCCCGGTAGGGAGATCTAACATTGTGCGCGATAAAAGTCTCCATCCCCAGCTCCGTGATCGAGACCGACTCCTGTTTGGCAAGCCGATGTTGGGGGGACACCACAAACGCCAGATGATCGATATAAATGACCCTTGATTTCAACCGGTTGTCTTCAGGGTCATAGCTGATGACGCCAAGCTCCAGATCGCCTTCTACCAACTGGCTGGGGATCTTGCTCGAAAGGCTGCGCCGCACCTGCACTCGCACCCTGGGATAGAGCCTGCGATACTTCTGCAAATGCCGGAGTAAGTACAGAGTCGTGGATTCATTTGCCCCAATGATCAAGCGGCCGGCAACATTGTCTCTAAGCTCGGCAAGTGAGTTCTCCAGCTCGAGCTGAAGATTCCCCAGACGCCGGGCATGCTCGAGCACAATCTGGCCGGCGTCCGTAAGTATCAACTCCCTGCCGGAACGATCTATCAACTTCTCACCCATCTCGGCTTCCAAACGCTTGACCATCATGGAGATCGCCGGTTGCGTGCGGAAGAGCTTCTCCGCGGCCCGTGAAAAGCTCCTCTCCATAGCGACCGTATAAAAAACCTGGATCGGATAAAGACCAAGAATGCTGATATTTTTAAGCTTGTTCATAATATTGAGCTTATACTATCAGAACTATTTATATCGCAAGCGAATATTATCAATTTGCTAGATGACCTAAAGCACCCGATAATGCTGCAACACAGTTAGGGCTCGCGCCAAAATGCCAATTAATTCTTGCGCGAGCCCTTAATCGTCCTGAACAAACAAGGAGAGCCTAATCAGGCAGGAGCTGCTTATGGACAACCGCATTGTGATTTTCGATACGACTCTTAGGGATGGTGAACAGTCACCCGGCTGCAGTATGACGGTCGAGGAAAAGGTAAGGATGGCGGCAAAGCTGGCAGAGCTCGGCGTGGATTTCCTGGAGGCCGGCTTTCCCATCGCTTCGGAAGGAGATCTTGAAGCGGTAAGCGCCATTAGCCGGGGCTTCCCCAAGATGCGCGTGGCGGCTCTTGCGCGGGCCTGCACGATCGATCTCGAGCGGGCCGCTACGGCTCTCAGCAAGGCCAAGAGGCCGAGGATCCACACCTTTATTGCCACCAGCGACATTCACCTGAAGTTCAAGCTCAAGAAGTCGCGCCGGCAGGTGCTGGATGAAGCCGTCTCGGCCGTAAGACTGGCCCGTCAATATGCGGATGACGTGGAGTTCTCGGCCGAAGATGCAACACGTACGGATCCCGATTACCTCGAGCAGGTCTGCAAGGCTGTGGTTGCCGCAGGGGCCGGCACAGTAAACCTGCCTGACACCGTAGGCTACTCCGCTCCCGACGAATTTGCGGCTCTGATCGCCAGGATAGTCTGCGCGCTCGGCGACGATGTCGTGGTCAGTGTGCACTGCCATAACGATTTGGGTCTCGCTACGGCGAACTCACTCGCCGCTATTCAGGCCGGCGCCAGGCAGATCGAGTGCACTATCAACGGCATCGGGGAGCGCGCCGGCAACTGTTCGCTCGAGGAAGTTGTCATGGCAATCAAGACGCGACAGGACCGGTACCCCTTCGAAACCGGCATTATCACAGAGCAGCTCTTCCCCGCCAGTCAACTTCTGGCGGGCATAATCGCCTTCGGCCCCCAGCCCAACAAGGCCATCGTCGGCCGCAACGCCTTCGCTCATGAAGCAGGAATTCACCAGGACGGATTTCTGAAAGAGCGGACGACTTACGAAATAATCGATCCCAAAACGGTTGGTGTGCCTTCCAGCAGACTTGTGCTTGGAAAGCACAGCGGACGGCATGCGCTCAGGGATCGGTGCGAACACCTCGGATACCCGCTGGCCAGCGAGGAGCTGGAGATCGTCTATCAGCACTTCATCAAGTTTGCAGACCGGAAAAAGGGAGTGCTCGACGAGGAGATCGTCAACCTCGTCTGCAGCGCGGTCAAGCGCTTCGCCCAAGCAGCAAATGCGTAGCTGAATGCGCTGGAGGCCGAACTGGTCCAGCAGCAGCGTGCTGCGGCACAACCGAAGCCGCACCGGCATCAGTTGATAACGCAGTAGATCAGAAATGCGGGTGATCGCGGCGCGCCATTTCCTTTTCCTGCCGGTCGCCCAAGGCTTCACGGAGCATGCGGATGTCCTTCTGCATGGCGCATCGGAAGGCAAGAATATCCGCGCCGTGGACGATCAGATTGGCACCCAGTCCGGCCCACCGAATCTCCTGGTGCAACGGATCGGGGTACATGGCATGCAATCCGGCCCCGACGCGGGCTGCGCGGGCCTTCCGGATGATCGCATCCACCGACCCTACAAACCGGGGATGATCGTATTGCAGCGGAATTCCCAGGCTGATGGACAAGTCGTGTGGCCCAATGAGCACCGCATCCAATCCGGGGACAGCCAGGATCTCGTCGAGTGCCTCGAGGGCCGGCACACTCTCAATGTTGACGATGAGCGAACGGTCCTTGTTCTCCCCTTCGAGGAACTGACGCAACTCGGGTTCCATCACCTCGTCGCCGTGCAGAATCCTGTTCAGGCTCTTTCCCTTGAGCGGCTTATATTTGACAGCCCCGCTCATGCTGCGGACTTCCTGAGGTGATTCTACGTAGGGCGCGATCACACCCTCGGCCCCGCCGTCGAGTACCATAGAGGCCTGGTAGGGATCGGGATTCGGTATGCGGATGATCGGCGCCAGGCCGAGCGCGGAGTAGGCGCGGCACATCCATGAAATCTGGCTCCTATCGAGCGCCACGTGTTCCATGTCGATGAACACGAAATCCAGGCCCGCCTGCTGGACTGCAGCGGGCCACTCGGGCGAATGGGAAACGATCATTGTGCCGTAAACGCGCCGGCCCTCGTGCAACGCCCTGACAAACTCGTGACCATTCATTGCTGCGCTCCTTAGCTCCACTCTTCCTACGCTTTGTCGCTCCTAGCGGCCGTGTGGTCTTTGCGCTTTGATTTTAACTGCAATTAGCAATCACCGCAAAGACTGCAAGGTATATATTTTAATCATCACCTTCATCGGTTGAGATACAAAGCCGAGGTGTACTGTAACGATCGCCTGTGTCTGAATCTTTGCCAGGGCCCCTGAGCGATGAACTAGAATGCCAGGGTCTGCGCCGGCGGCAATGCTGCCTCCGCACGGGAGAGGATGGCAGGATGAACATCCGGGTATTAGTGCTGGCAGATGACCTGACCGGAGCCCTCGAAGTAGGTGCGCTGTTCGCGGGCCGAGGTTTGCCCGCGCTAGTCACAATGGAGACGCGGCTGGATCCGGAATGCTTCGAAGAGACAGTCCTGGTGCACGTGATCGACACAGAAACACGGCACCTTGCGCCGGACGAGGCGTTCCGCATCGTTCACACGATTGCCAGGGCGGCCTGCGCTCAGGGATTCCACTACATCTACAAGAAAACCGACTCGACCCTGCGCGGCAACATTGCCAGTGAACTCAGCGCCATTGCAGCCGCCTTCCCGGGTTCCCCAGTCGTTTACGCCCCTGCGTATCCACAGCTGGGCCGAACGGTTATCAACGGAAAGCTTTACGTGAATGGCGTTCCTGTCAGTGAGACATCGTACTCCGACGATAAGTTGAATCCTGTCCTGGAAAGCCATATTCCCACACTGTTGAAGGCGGCCGGTCTCCCTGCACATTCGATCCGCGCCGATGCTTTGCATGAGTCGATGCCGGCGGCCGTCTATGTGCTGGACGGTACCACTGAGGAGGATCTACGATCCGCTGCTCGATGTTTTGAAGCGACTCGGCAGTTGAAGCTCGCCGCGGGACCAGCCGGATTCGCGCCCCACTTCGCGGACTTCGTGAACCTGCCGCGCTCGGCTCCGCCCCCAATGCCGTCGATCAGATCCTGTCTGGTGATCAACGGAAGCAGGCATGAAATATCCGCAGCACAAATTCAACATGCCGTGGCTCGGGGTTGGCCGGTGATCGACGTTGCATCGGCCTCTCCAGCTCCGTCAGGATGGATTATCCTTCAGAATCCATCGGTGAACTCGGCGACCGAGCTGGATTTCGCCGCGCAACTGGGCGAACTTGTTCGCAGCATTTTGAAACAGGTCAGCCTCGATGCTATGGTTGTCTTTGGCGGCGACACCGTTTGCGGAATTTTGAAGGCCATCGGCTTGAATTCCGTTCGGCCCGTGGGCGAAGTGCTGCCGGGCGTTCCGGTCGCAAGAGTTGAAGCAGTCGCTCTTGCAGCGGTCCGCTGTACGAGAGAACAGGATTTCTATCTGATAACCAAAGCCGGAGGTTTCGGTGCTCCGGACCTCCTGACGCAGGTCCGCGAAAGACTGCTAGAGAGTTGACTGGCCATGCGGAAGATTTTCGGTATTACAGCAGGAGACTCGAGCGGCATTGGGCCGGAGATTCTCCTCAAAGCCTGGAACAAGGGTGAGATCCGGCATCCCATCGTCGCCTATGGGGACTTGAGCGTTTTCGGGTATTACAACGATCGATTTGGATACGGCGTCCCGCTGGAAAAAATCTCCTCACCCACGGAACGCCGAGAGGGATGTCTGAACGTAATCGACGCCGGCGTCCTGCGGCGTGACGATCTGACCATTGGAAAGGTGAACGAAAAATCGGGACTCGCCGCCCGGGAATACGTCATTGCTGCAACGCGAGCGGCTCTGGCGAAGCAGATTGCTGCAGTGGTGACGCTCCCCATGAACAAGGAAGCAACCCAGATGTCGGATCCCCGCTTCGTCGGTCACACTGAGCTGATCGCCGGGCTGTGCGGTGTGAAGGACGTAACCATCATGCTGGTCTCCGACCAGCTGATCGTGACGCACGTCAGCACCCACGTTTCTCTGACCGCCGCCATCGACATAGCTAAGAAAGAACGGATCTGCACCATTATCCGGCTCACCTGCGATGCCGTTCGAAAACTGCGCGAAAATCCGCGCATTGCAGTGGCCGGGCTAAATCCGCACGCCGGTGAAAACGGCTTGTTCGGCGACCAGGAGATCAAGGAAATCCGTCCGGCCGTCGAATGGGCTCAGAGCCAGGGGATGCCGGTCGAAGGCCCCATTCCTCCCGACACCGTGTTTTACATGGCGGTACGAAAAAGAAGATTTGACGCGATCGTCTGCATGTATCACGACCAGGGGCACATTCCACTCAAGCTTCTGGATTTTGAGGGTGGGGTTAATGTAGCTTTGGGACTACCCATCGTCCGGACTTCGGTGGATCATGGCACGGCTTTAGATATTGCCGGCCAGGGTGTCGCTTTGACAAGCAGTTTCATCCACGCCCTCGAACTTGCCGTAAGCCTGGCGAGCCCGAGAGAGTGACCTCGTTGCTGGAAAGGTTCGCACTGTCACAGCCGCTCCAGGTCAGCTTCCTGATCATACTCGATCAGCTCGGGATCCCATGGATTAGGCCGGCTCACCGGGTCGGCGGGGGAATTCAGGTCCAAACCGTGGCATCTTCTCCCCGGCATCCCCGAAGTTTAGTGTCCAGAATTTGGATCCTCAGTGGGAATCGTTCTTTTAAAACAGAAAAAACTTGGACGCGGATTTGCACGGATTTTCACGGTCCCCAGCCGTAAGCAGATCGGATGAGTTTTTGCCGCCACCGCATGGGCTGCCTCCGGTCGACGTCTTTGTCCGAACCCTGCGGGAAAACGCGTCCAATGTGCAGTCAAGGACAATCTGCCCCTGAGGTGCGCTTTCCCGCAGGGTTCGGACAAAGACGTTTCAGCGCGAAGCGCTGGCCCATGCGGTGGCGGCAAAAACTCATCCGATCTGTGTGAACCAGTGTATATCCGTGTACCATTTTGCTTCAGCGCTCTCTCCGCGTTGAGAATAATCCATTCCAGTTAGGAGAGGCTCGACTTAGAGATCGGAGCTAAATTCTGGACACCAAATTTCGGAGTATCAAAGAGCAGATGCTTATCGGTTGCGGGCGTTGTGGTCATGGCTGGAGATACCTCAATGGGGAAGACCAGGCTCAGACTGCCTGCCCGAAACGCTCCAATTCGAATACCTCAGCGTACGGCGCGTCTATACCCAGCTCGCGTGCAGTCTGCCGATTGATGCTCAGAATCCGTTCGTCAAAGCCGTGGTGCCGCGTATTCAGATTGCGTTGATGTTGCGACTGGTGAAATCGCAACAATTGCCCTTTCCATTCCGCAGCCTCGGCGTCAAAAACTGAATAAAGATCGTGGCGCATGGCGATGGTTTTCGGATCCCGGTTCAAGCAGGCCACGAGTGACAAGCATTCCTCTTCTACGACCCGCTTGAAAAGGGTATGAGTGCGTTGATGCCCCGCGTTTGTATCATTCCCGTGAGGCAGAAACACGAAATGCGGCCGCGTCTCTATCAGATACGCCCGCACGCGCTCGAGGTTTAGCGCGCCCGCGGACGGATGCCCGTGCTTATCCTCGGCCAGGTGCAGAAAACTCAGCCGGCTTTCCGGCAGTCCGAAGAAGCGGCAGCTGGCTCTTTGCTCGCTTTCCCGAAGTGCCTCCTTGGCAGCGGTGGTGAATGCCCCGCCAAATCCGTCCTCGACACCACTGCCTCCCGAGGTGAGAACTGCCACATCGATTCGGTTGCCATTATCCCGAAAGAAACGCATCGTGACGCCGATGGCATCGAAATCATCAGGATGGGGTGCCAAAACCGCGACGCTCATCCTTGCCGGAATCAGGAGGGTGTGAAGGAATAGCGGCCGAGTGCCACTGAACAGTTCTGCTGCAAACTCATGAATTGAATTCATTCTTTTGTGAGAAACCACCGCCTCCGGCGGTGAGACTCGAAAAGGCTATGCCGTTCCGGGCAGCCTATAAAAATCAGCCACGAATTACACTAATTACACGAATCAAACGCAGCCACGAATTTCCCGAATTGCACGAACTTTCGACCTACTAATAGGGATTCGTGCAATTCGTGGCTGCATCTGATCATTGGCCTGCGATGACAAGTTGTTGCACTCCAAGCCTCTGTCTCGAAGAAATCAACCCCAGGGCTTGTAGGTTACTGACAGTTGCGCGATATTCTTAATATATTGCTTTTGTGATCCTCAATGCCAATCGATTCCACGCGCTCCGGGAACTCATCGCCGTTGTCTGAAACCGACCTTCGCCAGGGCAACCATGCAGAAAAGCGCTTTGATCACGGCTGCCCAGCCTGCCATCCCGAAACCAGAACGTCAACGTTATCAATGTGGACGAGGTTTTGGTGAAGGACAGCTGGGCCCGGCGCTCGCGATCCACCTGGGACGACAGCGAGTTCGTTGTGCTATAATGACATTGAGATTTAGGAGCCGGAGAGGAAGATAGCTCCCGGTGTTGTATGAGTTTTTCGATTTTTTCTTCACGTGCCTATCTTGCGCTTTCTTCGAGCGGCTAACGGCTGAGCCACTTCTCATCTCGTATCAAGATCGGGCGGTATTTCCGGGTTTGATTAAACCATTCGAAACATGAGAGGGAGCCATGTCGCTGCTTAAAAATCATTCATCGCAGCCTTCGAAAGCCTCGAGGAAGCCTGCGCTCTACCTGACTGCGAGTGTGTCTCTTGTGCTCTTCGTCCTGGCCGGCAGTACCAGTGCTGCGGTCCGCTTCGATGTCGTCGGCGCCCCTACAGAAGTGATCAATACCGGACGCTCCGAGGTCCTCGGTTCCGTCAATCTTTTCGTTCACGGAGCTGCGAACACCACCGGTACATCCACGGGAGGAGCAACTCAGATTGGTCTCATATTCGCAGATCCCGCTCTCGCAATCGACAACACAACCGCTTCGGGAATCCGGTTATTCTCCAGTCCAGGGCTGGCCGCTGGGAATCCTTCCTTGATCGGCGTCACAAACCAGACCATCAACGGCCAGTGCGCCGGAATTCTGGCGATTAACCTGCAACCGGGAGCCACTCCCGCCGACGGCGACTTCATTCGCATCGAGGGCATCCGCGGCGCTATCGATGCCAGTGCCGCCATCACACCGGGAACCGACCTGTTCCTCGATCTGCAGTCGATTAATGACCCTTCAGCCAATAGCTTCCACCCATCCCGTATTCGGGTGGCGAAGTCGCTCAAGGGCATGAGCGTCGAGGTCGTGTCGAGCGGACTCTCCTACGAGATCCACATCACGGAAGAATTCGCGCGAGCTTTTGTGGACAACGACGCCAACAATGACGGGATAAACCAGAACGACCGCACGGACAGCGGGGGCAACGCTCTGGGCGCTCCCACGAACTCCACCCAGTTTGTGCTTCGAATGGACGGAATTCCCAACGGAGTCTCAGCCGTGATATGGCCGCAGACCTCAACGGCTGCCCCGACAGGGGCGGCTCTTCATCTGCTGAGCAGCTCATTCTCCAACTCCAGCTCCACCGCCATGTACAGTTTTGAGGCCGTCGATCAAGTGAACAAGAGCGATCAGGTGGTGGAATCCTTCTCTATTTCGCCGATGCTCAGTTTCAGCGGAGGAAAGTGCAACACCGGGGATCTCACGACGTCCGTCACTCTTGGTCCGCCTGTTCCGCCGCAGTCCGGCTGTGTCGCGCCCTCAGCGGACGCCTTGCGGCCGCGCTTTCTCGAAATGTACGAGTTTTCCATCATCAGCCTGTCCCCATCCTCGGCGTTTGTTGCAGGGAAGGACTTCACCCTTACTGTCAAAGGCACCGGCTTCGTGCCGGGCTCGGCCGTTCAGTGGAACGGAGCCGCGCGCGCGACGACTTACGTCGGCAGCACCGAGCTCACGGCAGCGATCGCTGCGAGTGACATTGCCAAGGCGGGTACGGTCCCCGTCACAGTTGTGTCTCCCGCAGCTCTCGGCGGGGCCGTCGCAGGCCCTACGCCGTTCGCCATACTGCCTCATGCTCTCTCGCTCTACTATCCACGTCTGGCCGCCGCGCAAGACAATTCCTCCGATCCGGATACCAGCGAATTTACCGGGATCGCGCTTGCCAACATCAGCCCGAGAAACGCCCATCTCACGCTGACAGCGTTCGACCCTCTCGGTATGAAAATTAACGGCGCGAACATCACGAACCCCGCAATCCTTCAACTCAATGCGAACCAGCAGTTGCCGGTACTCGCCAGCCAGATATTCGGCGAGGGGATTTACAGTGCGAATGCCGTGGGATGGATCAAAGTCGAGGGGGATGTTCCGGAGGTAGTGGGATCTTTCCTGTCCTTTAACAGTGACCTCTCCCGCATGGACGGAGCGGATGTCTCCTCGAGGACGATGGCTTCCTTTGTTTTCCCGGAACTCCAAGCCGACGGATTCAGCCAATTCCACATGGCCAATCCGAATGACGCGCCGGCCCATGTGGCGCTGGACTTAGTCAGGGCCGACGGCACGGTGCGCGCTCGAGTAAGCCGGACCATCAATTCGAATGGCCTCCTGGTCGAGTTCGTCGAGGATCTGTTTCCGGGAATAACACCGGACTCTTCGGACTATATCCGAGTCGCCTCGGACCAGCCGGTCGTTCCTTTTGAATACCTGGGGAGATCTTCTGGAGACGTCGCCGGACTCAACGGACAGGATTCCATCGCGGGATCGGCGAGGCTATACTCCGCTCAATATGCCGTCGGACCGGGCTGGGAAACGACGATTTCGGTTGTCAACCTGAGCCCAAATTCAGGGAGTGTAAAACTCCGACTGATCGGCAATGACGGCACTCAGATCGGTCAGATCCAGGTCTTGCCGATTTCCGCCAAAGGCAAGATCCATGTGGCCGATCAAGCCTTCTTTGTGAGCCCCGATAGCACGCTGAAGCAGGGATATGTCGAGATCACTTCAGCGGGAATTCCTTTGGCGGGAAGCGTAGTCTTCGAGAATCCGAGCCACACTGCTTATTCCGCTGCGCTCCCGCTGGTTTCATCCCCACAGTATCGATTGGTGTTTGGCCACGTTGCCTCCAACGGGACGTTTTTCACAGGTCTCTCTCTCATCAACCCGAACGACAGCGCAGCCAGAACCATCATCCAGGTATTCGACAGGAACGGGAATCAGGTGGCGGCGAAGATCGAGGACATACCCGCGCGAGGCCGCAAATCCCAGCTGTTGACGGAGTACTTTCCCGCTCTCGCCGGGGGGGACATCAGCTCGGGTTACATTACGGTCAACTCAAACCTCAAACTGGGAGGTTTCGCTCTCTTTGGAACGAACAGACTCTCTGTTCTCTCTGCGATTCCCGCGCAGACTGCACCCAGCGGTTCCGGCCTTGAGAGTGCGCGGTCTTGGAATTCGAGCTTCGGCCAAGGATCCCGATGTCACTCAGCGCCGTCCCAGCAATGAGTGCAAAGCTTCTCCTTGGGCAAGCCTATGGCAGTTACAAGATCATCGAGTTTCTGGTACTGCAGTGTGGTCAGCTGGAGCCGCGCGCGGATGCGTTCCACCATGGCGCAATACTTCTCGCTGCCTGGTTTGGAGTACTGGTCAAGGTGTGCCCCGCCGCGCCCCTCGAGCTCCTTGATGGCCTTGCGCCCGGCAAGGTCGAGCGGCGACCGAGAGCGCGAGAAATTCAGGAACTTGCATCCAAACACGAGCGGCGGGCAGGAAGGCCGCATGTGGACTTCGCGCGCGCCGCAGTCATAGAGCCTCCGGATGGTTTCCTGGAGCTGAGTTCCGCGGACGATGGAGTCTTCGCTGAACAAAATCCGCTTGCCCTGGATGAGCTCGCGGACCGGGATGAGCTTCATGCGGGCCACGAGGTCGCGCACGTTCTGGTCCGTGGGCATGAAGCTGCGAGGCCATGTAGGTGTGTATTTTACATAGGGCCGCTCGTAGGGGACGCCAGCCGTGTTTGCGTAGCCGATAGCGTGAGCCACACCCGAGTCCGGGATGCCAGCCACGCAGTCCACCTTCACACTGTCGTTCTGCGCGAGTGCGGCACCGCAGCGGTAGCGGGCCGCCTCCACATTGATGCCCTCATAGGACGAGGCGGGAAAGCCGTAGTAGACCCAGAGGAATGCGCAGATCTGCAGCCGGCCGCCAGGCGCCTTCTTTTGCTCAACCCCCTCTTCCGTGGCAAGCACCACCTCGCCGGGGCCCAGGTACCGATCGATTTCGTAGCCCAGGTTCGGGAACGCGCAGGTCTCCGAAGCGGCCGCGGTCGCGCCGTGCTTTTTGCCGATGACGACGGGCGTGCGGCCAAACCGGTCACGGCCCGCGTAGATGCCGTGATCCGTGAGCAGCAGCAGGGAACACGACCCCTCGATGGCCGCAAGCGCGCGCTCAATGCCGTCCTCGAAGGTGGCCTCCTGATTTATGAGAGTTGCGACGAGCTCGGTCGGGTTGACCTCGCCGCCGCTCATTTCGGAGAAATGCGTTCTGCTTTGGAATGCCTGCGCCATCAGCTTGTCTGCGTTCTTGACCAAACCCACCGTCACGATGGCGTAGACACCGAGGTGCGAACCGATGATGAGGGGCTGGTCTTCGTAGTCGCTGATGACGCCGATGCCCTGGCGGCCGCACATCTTCTGGATGTCATCCTCGAACTTGGAGCGGAACTGGGCATTGCTGATGTCATGAATGTAGCGGTTTATGCGGCCTTTGCTCATGACTGCAAGCCCGCCGCGGCGGGTGCCCAGGTGCGAGTGGTAGTCCGTGCCGAAGAAAAGGTCTGTGACGCAGTCCTCCGTAGAGGCGACCGCAAACAAACCGCCCATTGCTGCCCTCCTTGGAGTGCGTCCTGCCTTGCGGGGCGCACTCCAAAAAACGACGGGTGAAGAAATTGAAATCGGCCCACGACTCAGAAGCTGTGAAAAAATCGGGGACTGTCCCAAGCGCCCGGTTTCCGGCCCTTGATTATCAATTGGTTAACCAGGCGCGAGTGGACTGTCCCCGATTTTTTCACAGCTTCTCAGCGTAATGAGAGCGGAAGAGTAGCCCGGAATTAAAAAACGGCCGACACTTCACTGATTGATGAGTGCGCTTGCTACACCTATCAGGACACTTTGCGACGCGGCCGGAACATGCTTCACTGTAATCTTTTTCACCTCCAGCGTTCCGTAAGGTGCCAGAGTACCCGGAATCTTGACAGCCTGCGTATATAAGATTTTTCCGCCAGACCCTTGATAACTGAATCGCACCTCGATCGCATAGTAGGCAACGCCGGCTGTGTTTTTCAGAGTAAAGGAGTGAAAGGCGCTGCGCGAACTCTGATCGTATTGCCAGGATTCCTTGGAGATGCGAATGTACCGGTCCGGATATTCGCGGTAATAGGTCAGAAGCTGAGCCTCAGGGCTCAGCTTCTGCGACTGGCGCCTTTGCTCTATCAGATCCGGAGGTAGGATCGGAACCGCGTAGTATGAAAACAGGATCACGCTCAGAAGTATGCCGAGGCCACAGGATATAAGAAAATATCGAGGCTTCAAGAGCATGGTGCCTCCTTGAGCGAAGCCACACTTCCAACCACCTTACACCACGGAGATATAGAGATCACGTAGAAAAGCTAGCTCACCGACCCAGCGGTCAATGTCCTAGAAGTAGCTCATGGCTGAAGGCGATTGGTTACCTGGTTCGACGAGGCCAGGGCAGCGAAGCGAACGATCGAAGCCACCGGGCAAACGTCAACAAGGGGTTCGCCTCGCCGGCGCCTCGCTGGGGCGGCGGAGACTCGCTCTGCCGGGCGCGTGAGCGCACGCCAGAGGGCGACTGTCTTGTTGAGCACGGTCGTTTGTCCCGCGGTGTGTCCGGGCTCCCGTCCTCCGCGGGGAGGCGGAATAGGAAGAGGGCGATTGGAAAGTGAGTTGCTGAGGCAGCGGTAGCTTATAAACAGTTATTAAGTAGATTCCTCCGCGCTAACGCCGCTTGACAACGCCAGTGCCTTTGCTACTCTGTAACAAAAGGTCTTACTGGTTGCCAATAGGGTATGCCTATGAGAAACACCCACACTATGACGATCTCGCTCCCGCCGGCGATGGTTGAGGAGTTCGAGAAGGTGCGCAAAACCGAAAACCGTACCAAGTCGGAGCTCGTGCGCGAGGCCCTCCGCCACTACT
>Ga0315277_10001927_pt1 | contig 29369 bp, 26 predicted proteins | sample YL17G05_15_MG_FD_203695 | JGI IMG/M metagenome (GOLD analysis project Ga0315277, IMG submission 203695) | Sediment microbial communities from Yellowstone Lake, YNP, Wyoming, USA - YL17G05_15 | ecosystem: Environmental > Aquatic > Freshwater > Lake > Sediment | place: USA: Wyoming | collected... | reverse complement strand
GAGTGGTGGATGGACCGGATTATGCGATTATGAAGCAATCGCTCAGCCATACCCTGACAAATTTGGACGGACAGGCCAATACCATCGTTCTGGAGAGCGGTTCCACCGTGCCGATGCATGTCGGGGATTGGACCAAGATTGAGATGAGCTTGAAATCCACTTTGAATAAACCGCGGAGTGGATACGGAATTGTTTTCTACATTGACGACACCAGCACCGGCGCAGGCCAACTCTGGGGAGGAGACGGGGAGGCGGTGCCGGCCGGCACTCCGCCCGCCGGTTATCCCGCTGGCTCCCGCTATTGCATCACCGGAGAGATAGACGCTCCGGATAATGGCAAAGCGGCAATGTGGTTTAAGGCCACGGCAATCGGCACCGTGATCATCAAGGCCGGTGTGCCGGCAAACACTCAAAAGCACACGAAGGAGCTTGGCCCCTCGGCCCCGGTGACCATCACCATTAGCAACCCATAGCTTCGGTTTGGGCGACAAACCTTAAGCCATCAGCGAAATTCTATTTTTTAGCTCCGGACCGTTTGACTAAATTATGCTGAATAATAAAATAGGCGGAAATTTATCAAAGAGGACGGAGAAAATGGCGATTACAAACTGGATGGCCTGGGAAGCGGGAGTGGATTTAGTGGCGGTGACAGATAAGAATCTGCAAATGCCCAACATTATCGTGCATATTGCCAGAATGGTTCATACGCCCAAGGGTTCGGCCGCCTCGGGGATGATTCTTTATCAGCCGAATCCGAGCTCCAACCCGGAAGCGATGGGCTTTGTCAGCCACGACTTGGAGGTCGGGAAATATTTCGGACCCAAGATCTTTGCCGGCACGCCCTTTGAGAACGCGCCGGCGCTGAAGGCAAACATAGAAGTCCTGCTCAATCTTCCGAATTCGGTCGGCTGTAAGGTCAAGGTCGGAAATCATCTGATTGAAACCACGCTCAGCGAGCTTTCTCAGCTGGAACTCATCAATCGGGCTCCGGCGCAGATGCCCCCGTTTTTCCAGCAGGGCCTGGAGGCCAAAGCCGGCAAGGCGTCTTTGCGCGTGAACGGGAAGGAAATCCCGATCATTGTTCCGCCCGCGGGTATCTCGGGCGGGCCGGCCGCGGTCTGGTCTCCGGCTGGAATCTACGCGCGCTGAAATTTGAAAATGCCAAAGCTCAGATCGCTTCATCCCGGATTCATTCTTTTCAGCCACGCGGGAAAATTGCCGGGACCCGCTGATTCTGATAGACTGACCTGGCGATTTTTGCGGGAGGCGGAGAGATTTCAAGCGGTTCGCGGCCCGGATGAAATTATGGGATTGGGAGGAAAGAGATGACGATAAATATCGGAGAATTTCTGACCAAGCGCGCCCTGCTCAGCCCGAAGCAGGAGGGACTGGTGTGCGACGATTTGCGGATGACTTTTGAGCAAATGAACCGGCGCGCGAACCAGTTGGCGCATGCGATGCAGGGGCTCGGGATCGGGCCGGGCGACCGGGTGGCGCTTTTCGCGCTCAACGAGCCGGAGTACTATGACCTGCTCTTCGGCCTGGGCAAGATCGGCGCGATTCTGGTCCCGGTGAATTACCGGCTGGCGGCTCCGGAGATTGTTTACATCCTTTCCGATTGCGGAGCCAAGGTATTGGTCTTCAGCAAGGAATATCTGGAGATCGTCAATAGTTTTCGGAGTCAGCTCCCTTCCCTCAAGCTGATCGCGATCACGGACCAGCCGCGGGAATGGGCCGAGTCCTACCCGAAACTCCTGGATCAAGAGTCAAGCCGGGAGCCGGCAATCACCGGCGGCGGAGACGATGTCTTGTCCATCCTCTACACCTCGGGCACCACCGGCCGTCCCAAGGGCGCCATGCTTACTCATAATAATTATTACTGCACCTCGGTAAGCCTGCATGTCACCCTGGGATACACCGGGGAAAACTTTTTAATCCCCCTCCCCCTGTTCCACATCGGCGCCCTCGGCGGCGTGCCTATGTTCATTCACCTGGGCCAGAAGAGCGTCTTGCTCCGGAGCTTTGATCCCAAGCGCATGCTGGAATTGGTCCAGCAGGAAAAAATCACCGGCTTCGGCACGGTGCCGGCAATGTTGATGTTCTTGAAGCTGGTTCCCGGTTTTGAAAAGTATGAATTCAGTTCGGTGAAGATCATCCTGGTTTACGCGGCGCCGGTTCCAGTGGCCTTGATCAAGGAGTATGCCGCGGCCGGGATTGAGATCCGACAGCTTTACGGCCTGACCGAATGCACCGGTCCGGCCTCGGTGATAGATTCCGAGCATGCCATCAGCAAAGCCGGGTCCTGCGGCCTGCCTATGTTCCATAGCGAGATCAAGCTGGTGGATGACCGGGGCAAAGAGGTGGGGCCGGAGGAACTGGGAGAAGTCCTGCTTAAGTCCGAGAATGTGATGAAGGGATACTGGAACCGGCCGGAGGAGACCAGGAGCGCCATTATTAACGGCTGGCTCTGCACCGGAGACCTCGCTAAAAAAGACCGCGACGGGTTCCTGTATATCCTGGACCGCAAAAAGGATATGATCATCTCCGGCGGCGAGAATATTTATCCCGCGGAAATAGAAGACCTGCTTTTGCATAACCCCAAGCTGGCGGACGCGGCCGTGATCGGCTATCCCGACCCCAAATGGGGCGAGGCGGTCAAGGCGATCGTGGTGGTCAAACCCGGGGAATCGCTCAGCGAGCAAGAACTGATTTCCTGGTGCCAGGACAAAATCGGCAAATATAAAATCCCGAAAAAAGTCATCTTCGCCGCCTCCATCCCCCGAACGCCCACCGGCAAAATCCTTAAGCGGGAACTCCGGGTGCAATATAATAAATAAGTCCGCATTTTGAGTGCAATGATAGATCTTGGCATATATACGAAACAAGGCCCGGTTCTGATTAAGAATGTTGCCAGGCGCCAGAATATTTCCAGAAAATACCTGGATACCCTTTTAGGGGGCTTAAAGAGCGCGGGCCTGGTTCGGAGCATCTAAATGCTTTTTCCTTTAACCAGGATCCAACGAAGGAAAGAAGAGGAGGATGAAGGCAATGCCGGAAAGAATACCAAGGCCGAAAATAGCAGAGGATATAACCGAGTTGATCGGGAACACTCCGCTGGTGAGGCTGAAAAAAATCGGCGCGGGTTTGCCCGGGGATTTGATCGCCAAACTGGAAATGTTCAATCCGGTGTCCAGCATCAAGGACCGGATCGGGCTGGCGATGATCGCCGCGGCGGAGAAGGACGGCAGGCTCAAGGCCGGGATGACGATTATAGAGCCGACCAGCGGAAACACCGGGATCGCGCTGGCGTTTGTGGCCGCGGTCAAGGGGTATCGGCTGATTTTGACGATGCCGGAGACGATGAGCATAGAACGGAGGAAACTGCTGAAGGTTTTTGGGGCGGAACTGGTTCTGACTCCGGGCGGGGAGGGGATGAAAGGAGCGATCAAGAAGGCGGAGGAGCTTCTGGCCGGGCATTCTGATTATTTTCTGCCTCAGCAATTTAAGAACCCTGCCAACCCGGAGATTCACCGGAAAACCACGGCGCTGGAAATCTGGGAGGACACCGAGGGCAAGGTTGACATCCTGGTCGGAGGCGTGGGCACGGGTGGAACCATCACCGGGGTCGGGGAAGCAATCAAGAAGCTGAATCCGGGTTTCAAGGTGGTGGCAGTGGAGCCTCTGGATTCTCCGGTGCTTTCCGGCGGAGCCCCGGGTCCGCACAAGATTCAGGGCATCGGCGCCGGGTTTGTGCCGGAGGTTTTGAACAGCAAGATCATTGACGAGATTGTGAAGGTCAAGAACGAGGATGCGGGAGAGACCGCGCGAAGGCTGGCAAAAGAAGAAGGGCTTCTGGTTGGAATTTCTTCCGGCGCCGCAACTTGGGCCGGGATCCAGGTAGCGAGCCGGCCGGAGAACAAGGGCAAGATGATTGTGGTGATTCTTCCGGACACGGGCGAGCGTTATCTTTCCACCTGGCTGTTTGAGGATAAATAAAAATGCGGTGCACGGCACACGGTAAACGGTGAACGGAGCACAAATGTGCGAGCGCCTTCAGGCGCGATTCCGTTTACCGTTAATTGTTAACCGTTAACCCGAACCGTGCTTATAATATAAAAGAGGCGGGAAAAAATGGTTCTGGAGTTCAGCCGGGATTTAATCAATGCGACCTGGCACTTGTTGCTGGGGATGGCGCCCTATCTTTTGCTCGGGTTTTTCATCGCGGGAATCATCTACGCTTTTTTGCCGCCCAGCTGGATTGCGCGCTATATGGGAGGCGAGTCCATCGGGTCGGTGATCCGCGCCTCTATGGTCGGGGTTCCGCTCCCGCTCTGCAGTTGCGGTGTGCTTCCGGTGGCGGCTTCGGCGCGAGAGTCCGGCGCCGGCAAGGCGCCCACGCTCGCGTTCCTGATCAGCACCCCGGTCACCGGGATTGACTCCATTGTCGCCACCGCGGGCGTGCTCGGCGCGGTCTTCACCATTGCCCGGATCATTGTTTCTTTTATCCTGGGCCTGGTTGCCGGAGCAATTTCTATTTTCCTGCCCGACCCGGCGCCGGCAACAGAGTCGGGCAAATGCGCTTGTGAGGCTTGCGAAATAAGTCCGGCCGGGGAAAATCTGGCGGGTAAAACCAAAAAGGCTTTTCTCTACGCTTTTTCCGAACTGCCCGGCTCGCTCTTCAATTCCATGGTTCTCGGTCTGCTGGTGGGCGGGTTGATCTCCGCCTTGGTGCCCGAAAGCCTGATCACGGATTATCTGGGAACCGGAATCCGGGGAATTCTGGCCGCGGTTCTGATCGGCATTCCGCTTTATGTCTGCGCCACCGGCAGTATCCCGATTGCCGTGGCAATGATGCTCAAGGGTTTTTCCCCGGGCGCCGCGCTTGCGTTCCTGATCGCGGGACCCGCGACCAATGCCGTGGCAGTAACCACAGTTAAAAAAATCCTGGGCACCAGGGCTTTAATCATTTATCTGAGCACAATTTTTATCGGCTCCATCGGGTTCGCGCTCCTGTTTGATCGGATCCCCTATGCTTTTAATCTCAAGACGGTTTTAAGCCCGCACGCGATGATGCACCATCACCCGATCTACCAGCTGAGCGCGTATCTTCTGATTTTCATCCTCGGCTTTGCCAAACTCAAAAGCTGGCTTCATTCCTGGAAATTCAAGGAGGCGGAAAAAATGAGTGAACAAAAAAACCTGATTATCCTGAAAGTTCCGGATCTGACCTGTGCGCATTGCGAACAAACCATCAGCAATGGCCTGAAGAAGCTGGACCTGGTGAAATCAGCAGCCATAGATTTAAAAACCAAAAAAGTCGCGGTTGCCGTTAATCCGGGTACCGACCCCCAAATAATTATTGATACCATTAAGTCCCTGGGCTATCACCCGGAGCTGATTCAAAAAAATTGAGCGTCATCGCAAATCTCCGCTTGAGCCCGGGAGACTAAAAGGATTTGGCACGATTCTTTCATTTTCGCTCGGGAATCTGGCTTAAATAATCACTGAAAATTCGTTTCCAGCCCATTCTTAAATAATTTCCTGAAAAATTTATACAGCTTTTGCTCAAAATTCCAACATTTTTTTCATAGCCGGTGTGAAGCATTTGACCGGTTTTCAAAAAAGGCTTAAACTTTTTACATACCCGGTTTGGGGGGATAAACAGATTAAAATGCAGCCAAGTTAAAGAGGAGGACGAAAATGAATGAGAAAAGGAGCAAAGGGATCTTGGTATTTTGCTGGATCGGTTTTTTAATTACCTCCGGGGCCGGCTTGGGCTTATTTTTAATGCCGGCATATTTATCCGGTCTAGTGGGAATAACTGCGCCGGGGGCCGGGGCCTTTAATCCATTTTTCATCAGGATGCTCGGCTTGGTTCTGGTGGCGGTGGGGCTGTGCTATTTTATGGCGCTTTACGATGAGGATGCGATGCGCAGTTTGATTTTTATTGCGAGCGCGGAAAAAATCCTGGCCGTGCTCTATTGCCTCGGCGCGTTTTTTTCGGGGAAAGTTTCGGCAATGATCTGGGGAGTGATTATCGGTGACGGGGTTCTGGCGATCCTGGGAATTTATGTTGCGATCTCCCTTTCCCGAACCCTCTGGACCGAGGATAATATGGACGAGGGAAAACGGCCCTGAAGAGTTAAGGCCTTGATCAATTTTTTCTTTGGGATTGCGGTCTTTTGTTCCAGCCTGAGGATGGGATCAATCTTGTTAAATCCGGCGCAGATGCTAGAATAATATCTATGCAGGGGAGGTTTGTCCTTAAATTCGGAAAAGCCTTGATCTCGGTTCAGGCGGATTCGGAAAAGCTTTTGAAGCCGCTCTCCCATTATCTCCGGGATCATCTGGTGGATTCGGGTTCGGTTGAGGCTGAGATTGATCTTTACTTGAAGAAAATCCTTTCGCCGATTCCGACTCATGCCCGGCTCGCGCTCAGATATTACGCGATAAAAGTTTTTTATCTGGCGGGGACAATCTATTTCACCGATTTCCAGTCCTACCTGACCCTGGAGCCGGGCGGGAAAAAGGTTACCGGGTATATCTCGCCGGAGACTCTGGAGGGAAACGAAATCCATTTTTTCACGGACACTTTTTTCACGCTGGTACTGCTGGAGATGCTCCGGCATCAGGGGGTTTTTTCCCTTCATTCCGCCGGGTTGATTTCCCCGGAGCAGAAAGCATATCTGTTTCCGGCCAGCGGCGGCGAGGGCAAATCCACCCTGGCGATTTATCTGATCCGGGAAGGTTATCAATTCATCAGCGATGATATTATTTTTTTAACCCGCGATTCCGGGAAGGTCCGGGTTCTGGGCTTCAAGAAATTGAGCCATATTTCCGATGAAGCGATGGGGCAATTTCCAGAGTTGAGCGCACTCAAAAATGCGCCCAGCCTGGATGGAAAAGGCAAAAAGATCGTGGATTTGGACCGGGTTTATCCAGGGCAAAGAGCCGAGCAGATTACCGGAGAGTATGTGATTATTTTCCCGAAAAAGATTTCAAACGGCGCCAGCCGGCTCCAGCCGGTGACTCAGGTGGAAGGATTTAATCTGCTTTTGAGCCAGACGCCCCTGGCTTTCATAGATCCGGCTTTGGCTCAAGGCCACTTTAATATTATCCGCGACCTGATTCACTCTTCTCAACTTTGGATCCTGGAGAGCGGAAAGGACTGGATGGACCATCCGGCGATCTTAAAAGATTTGCTGGCACAGGCGGGCCGCGGGAGAGCAAAGGGATGAGCCAGGGGAAAATTAATTTTGAATTGACCGGCCGATGCAATTTAACCTGCACGCATTGCCTGCGGGATAAATCCCTCAAAAACGAGCTCCCGCTCTCCCTGATTAAAAAGGCGCTGAGAGAAGTCAAAGCCTATGGCATAGACCGAATATCTTTTACCGGCGGGGAGCCTTTGGTTTACTCTCGGTTCCGGGAACTGGTTGAGTTTTCCGCGGACCAGGGTTTTAGAATCGCCCTGGTCACCAATGGAATTTTTCTCCCCGGATTTGTCAAGTTCCTGAACCTGCCTGAGATCAAGGCTCTTCTGGATCGGATTTGTATCAGCCTGGAGGGGCCGGAGCCGGAAGCCAATGACCGGATTCGCGGAAAAGGAAGTTTTGAAAAGGCGCTCCAGGGAATCCTGGCGGTCCGCTCCCGGGGATTACCCTTTGCCCTCAAGTTCACCATCAATTCCCTCAATTACACCCGGATAGAAGAAATGGCCCTGCTGGCGGGCAAGCTCGGAGCCTTTGAGCTTCAGCTGGCGCAGTTATATCCGACTCCGGAAAATCTTTCCCGGGGTCTGGTGCTGGCTCCGGAGAAATGGGAGCCGGTTCAGGCGGAGGCCCTGCGCCTGGCGGATCTGCTCAAGGTCAATTTGATTTTCAGCGCCGGAATTTTTGTGGAGGAAAAATTCCCGATCTGCGCGCACCTGGGGATGACCGAATATTATGTGGATTCCCGCGGCTGGCTCTGCTTATGTTGTATGCTCACCGGGATTGCGGGCAGGGATTTCAGGAAAAAAGAACTAGACCGAGTCGCGGATTTGAGCAAAACCAGCTTTATTGATGCGCATCGGAAATTGATTGAGCGGATTAAATGGTTTAATTTCAAGCGTCTGAAAAGAATAGAAAATGGGGAAGTGCGCGAGCTGGAACGCTACCAATGCCTTGCCTGTGGATTTCTTTTCGGGAAACTGGATTGGCTGAAAAATTTCCCGGATTCAACCTGGGCCGGAATGCTGAAACAGGCCAAGGGTGGCCGGCGATGAGGGAAATTTTATTTATTACTCTGCTGTCGTTTCTATTAGTATTCGGATGCGGGTCCGGCGGAGGCGGAGGCGGCGGAGGCGGCGGAAAAGTTGATAACCTTCCGACTAAGCCCATCATTGACTCCGGTCCCTCCAGTCCCACGCAATCCCCGGAGGCCCCTTTCCGTTTTCAAGGAAAAGTTGATGACCCTCCGCCTAAGACCATCATTGACTCCGGCCCCTCCCGTCCCACGCACTCCCTGGATGCCTCTTTCCGTTTTCATTGCAGAGGCGGGCCTTGCACTTACCAGTGTCGGCTTAAACCCGGCAAATGGAACAAATGGAAGGAGTGCACTTCGCCTAAAAAATACAAAGGGCTGAAGGAGGGGAAGCATATCTTTAAGGTGCGGGCTATAAATGTGTGGGGTATTACTGATCCCACGCCCGCAAAATATGCCTGGATCATAGATACCACGGCGCCGGATACGATTATTACTTCCCGGCCGTCCCATCCGAGCAATTCCCAGAATCCAACCTTTGAATTTACCTGCAATGAGGGAAACTGCATTTTTTTTTGCAACCTGGATTTTGGCGCCGGGTTTGCCTGCTCCTCGCCTCAAACCTATCCCGGTCTTTCCGCCGGCTCTCATACCTTCCGGGTTCTGGCCGTTGATTTAACCGGAAATGTTGATCCCATCCCGGAGAGCTATACCTGGATCATTGATCTTATTCCTCCGGAAACGACAATTACTTCCAGGCCGCCGGATCCGAGCAATTCCCCGGAGGCGGCTTTGGAATTTTTCTGCAACGAGGCTAATTGCACTTTTCAATGCCAGCTGGATGACGGCGGTTATGTTCCTTGCTCATCCCCGGCTGATTACCCGGGCCTGCTGGATGGACCGCACACCTTTGAAGTATATGCCATTGACCAGGCCGGAAACCCGGAGGCGGACCCGGCCAGGCACAGCTGGACCGTGGATACCCTGTCGCCGGACACGATCATCACCGGCTTTCCGCCGGATCCCGCCAATGTCAATTCTGGAGACTTTACTTTTATCTGCGATGAAGCGGTCTGCTCTTTTGAATGTCAGTTGGATGGCGGCGGATTCAGCGCCTGCGATTCTCCCAAAAATTATCCCGGTCTATCCGATGCCCGTCATACTTTCCAGGTTCGGGCGATAGATGCCGCCAATAATATTGATGCCACTCCGGCAAGTTATAGCTGGAGAATTGATACCATCCCGCCGGATACCAGTCTCACCTCTAATCCGCCCAATCCGAGCAATCTGAATTCCGCAATTTTTACTTTCACCTGCAATGAAGCGGTTTGCTCCTTTGAATGCCAGCTGGACGGCGGCGAATTCAACTCCTGCGCTTCGCCCAAAGATTACGCCGGCCTTTCGGAAGGTAATCATACCTTTCAGGCGCGGGCGACCGATGCCGCGGACCTGACCGATCCCACGCCCGCAACCTATGCCTGGCTGATAGATACCATTGCGCCGGTTACGCTGATTAATTCTAATCCGCCCGATCCGAGCAGTTCCAGTTCGGCCAGCTTTTCTTTCACCTGCACCGAGGCAGGATGCACTTTTAAATGCCAGCTGGATGGAGGCGGATTCAGCGCCTGTAATTCGCCCAAAGACTACGCCGGCCTCTCGGACGGCACTCATACCTTTGAGGTGCAGGCGACCGATGCCTCGGATCTGACCGATCCCACGCCGGCAGCCTATACCTGGGTCATAGATACCACGCCGCCGGATACGAGCATCACTTTTCAGCCGCCGGATCCGAGCAATTCCCGGAATCCAATTTTTGAATTCACCTGCGATGAAGGAAACTGCACTTTTGAATGTAAACTGGATTCGGGAGCCTGGGCCGGTTGCTCTTCGCCCCAGACCTGCCCCGGTCTTTCCGAAGCCAGCTATACCTTTGAGGTTCGGGCGATTGATGCCGTGGGTCATGTGGATTCCACGCCCGCAACTTACACCTGGGTCATAGATCTTACGGCGCCGGATACGAGTATTATTTCTAATCCACCCAATCCGAGCACTTCCAGTTCCGCCAGCTTTTCTTTCACCTGCACGGAAGCAGGATGCAGTTTTGAGTGTCAATTGGACCTCGGAGGATGGAGCGCTTGCGATTCTCCCAAAGATTATGCCGGTCTATCCGATGCCGGTCATACTTTTCAGGTTCGGGCCATAGACCCGGCAAATAATGTTGATCCGAGTCCGGCCGGTTATGCCTGGAAAATTGATACCACTCCCCCGGATACCATCATCACTTTTAATCCGCCGAATCCGACCAAGATGAATTCTGCAACCTTTACTTTCACCTGCGATGAAGCGGGTTGCGCTTTTAAATGCCAGCTGGATCTTGGCGGATTCAGCCCTTGCGCCTCACCCAAAGATTACTTCGGCCGGGCAGACGGTAATCATACCTTTCAGGTTCAAGCCACCGATGCCGTGGGTCTCTCCGATCCCACGCCGGCAACCTATACCTGGCTCATAGATACCACGGCCCCGGATACCAGTATTACTTCCAAGCCTCCCAATCCGAGCAATACCCAAAATCCAACTTTTGAATTTGCCTGCAATGAAGCCAGTTGCACTTTTGAATGTCAACTGGATGCGGGAACCTGGTCCGGTTGTTCTTCACCCCAGCCCTACCTCGGTCTTTCCGAAGCCAGCCATACCTTTCAGGTCCGGGCGATTGATGTCGTGGGTCTGGTGGATTCCACGCCCGCAGCCTATACCTGGACTATAGATATCACGGCCCCGGATACCACCATTACTTCCAAGCCGCTTGATCCGAGCAATTCCAGCTCCGCCCGCTTTTCTTTCATCTGCACGGAGCCGGGATGCAGTTTTGAGTGTCAATTGGACCTTGGAGGATGGAGCCCTTGCGCTTCGCCCAAAGATTATAAACATTTATCCGTCGCCAGTCATAATTTTCAGGTTCGGGCCACAGATCCCGCAAATAATGTGGATCCAAGTCCGGCAACTTATACCTGGACCATAGACGCCACCCGCTATAATTGCTTCCAGATCATTGTTGACCAGGACTATCAGGTCACCGTGATTCCTCCACTCGCGTTCTCCTCTACAGTGGATTACCCCGGGCTGAAACCCGAGCGAGTCTCTGACCAGATCAGCATCCAAAGCTGGATCAGCTCTCAGAACCCGACCGAGTTGGTGATTGAGGTCACGAATATTGGATCAAATAATCTTTCCCGGCTCTGGTTGGTGGGCGAGCTCCAGATCGGCGGGGAAGTTCTTAATCAGGACGCGCTTAACAAAGGCGACCATCCGATATTAGTATTCGGGCCGATATCGCCCGGGCAAAAATACTCAAGGACCATAACCCTCAACATCACGGAATTTCCCTGCAACCTGCTCTGGGATCCGCTCAAAATCATAGACCGGGTGGTTTATTCCTCTGACTACCGGTTGCCCCTGTACTGGCGGCTCTGGAGCAGTAATCTTTCCGGAGGAAATCAAGTTCAAATCACCAACTTTCAAAATCCCTCCATCCGGAATGGAAGGCCGGCCTGGACTCCGGGAATGGACTGGATTGGATTTGATTATTCTCCGTTGCCGAAAAAGGGAATTGCCATCATTCATCCGGATGGCTCCCATTTCCAGATCATCGCGGAAGAAAACAGCTCCCAGATCAATTTTTTCCCGGATGGCAAGAGCATTCTTTACCTTTGCAGTTATCGGATTCCGACCAGTACTGATGACATTTGTCTTAATGATCTTTCCGGAACCAGGGAAACGGTCCTGATTCGGGGCGATGGCTATTACTGGGATGGAAGCCAGTATCAAACTTACACCCCGTTGCAAGGAGATTCTGCCTGGCATTATACTACTCTTTACCAGCCGCGCCTGAGTCCGGATGGCCAGAAGATCGTGTTTATGGCCCAGGTGCCAAACCTGGCGTCAGGCCCCGGGGGGAACCTGATCAACCGCTGGGTATTGCTGGATGCAAAATTTGACCCGGCCACGATGAGCCTGCAAGGCCCGCCCGAGGTTTCGGGAAAACTCTTTGATGGAAATACCCTGGGCAATGCTAATAATTATCTGGGCTTATATGAATTTGTTCCCAGTTTCAGCCCGGATGGGAAAAATCTCATCGGCTTTTTAAAAATCCAGAAGCGAAACACCGCCACCAAGAAGTTCCAACTTGATTTTTACGGCCTGGTCCGGATCAAAATTGAAGACCTGATGTCCCAGCCTTCCACGGTCTATCTCGGAAATGCAAATTATCTGGACCGGATTTACAACATCACCAATTTCAGCAACAGCGTGAAAGCCTTTTATATCAATTTCCAGGATTATTCTCCCGAGGTGGGCGGAATCCTGTTCACGGTAAAGTTTGATGATCTATACGCCAGCCTGTACCTGCTCCAAGTGGATTCCAGTTTCCAGCGCCCAACGCCACTAAAAGATCCGAAGGTGTTTGTCCAGAACGCTTACTTCAACGCATATCCTGATGTCTCCACCCCACTGCTTCCCGGCTTTTATCGCTAATGCTGAAAAGACTGAAAAATTTTGGAAAACTGATTGAGAATGCTTCCGGTCTCTGGCTCTTTCTCCGAATCGGGATCTGGATCGCGTTCATCTCCCTCCTGCTTTACCTGATCCCCTTGCCCCGCCTGCTCGGACTGCTTACTCCCCAAAAAATCTCCACCCGAAAATGGCCCCGAGATAAGTTCATTGATTTCATCAGCGTCTGGCTCGGCCGGGACCGGGCTTTTTATAGCCGGAGCTGTCTCAAACGATCCTTGGTGTTATATCACTACCTGAATCTTCAAGCTGAATCCGCGCGTCTGGTTATCGGCGTGAAGAAAGACCAGGAGCAACTAAAAGCGCATTCCTGGATTATGCTGGGAGAGGCCAAGCTGTTTCCGGAGGAAAACATCAACTATCGGATTATTTATATTTATCCGGTTCCGAAGAAGGAACCCGGGGAAATCATTGACCAGGAAATCACCAGGATTATGGATTAGCCTCCCCGGGCTTGCTCACCCGAAAAATCCGGAAATCGCCGATCACGGCTTTGAGAGAGATTGAATAACCATTCAACTCGGTCTGATCCTGGTAACTCAGCCACTGGAACAGATCATTCACTTTATTATATTGGAAATCATTCGGAAGCCAGACAATCCAGTCCGGCTCAAAACTCAAAAAATTCCTGCCCTCAAACTCCTCATAATAAAACGCCTCCCGGAAATGAAAATAATCCTGAGCCGGCAAATCCCTTAAGAGCCAGGAAAATTCATCATCCCGCCGGTCGGAAATCAAAATCCGATAGCGCTTTCCCGCAAGCATCGGCCGGAAATATTCCGCCGCCTGGATCGTCTGTCGCTGAAGCTCGGATTCCCGCTTCAAAGCCTTCAACTCCACGCTCCCGAGCCGAAACCCGGCCCAGGCGAAATATTCGCAAACGATTACAACCACCAGGCATCTTGCCGCCAGGCCCGGGAGCGGCTTCAGGAAAGATCGCGCTTTCAGGAATTGCCAGAGCCGCTGGAGCAAATATCCGGCGTAAAAAATCATAAACACGCTGACCGGGAAGAAAAAGCGCATCTGCGGATACAGACCGCGCCAGATGGAAAGATACAGAAACAGGAACAGCATTACCGGAATTACCAGCAAAGCGTCGGCCAGAGCTTTTTTTCGGTGATCCCAGAGGTAGCAGAAAAATCCCAGCGCGCAGAAAATCTCAAAAAAATGGCTGAACTTGCGGGATAGAAAAAAATTAAACCAGGACAGGGATTTCCACAAACCGAAATCGGCTCCGGTCCCGATCATCTTGTCATAACGGGCAACTTCCAGGCTGTGAAAAAGATTATGATGCAGAAACCAATCCTTCCCGAACCAGATCAGCGCGGAAAGACCGATCATTCCCCCGGCGCCGATCCAGCGGAAAATCCCCCTCCGGCTTCTGGGAAAAAGCCAATAGGCCAAAGGAAAGGCCAGAAGCCAGCTCTCCGGACGGATCAACCCGCCGAGAAATCCGCAAAGGGCATATCCTTTCCAGCGCTCCGGAGCGTTTTCCCTCCGCGCCCCGTAATAAGTCGCGAGCAAAATAAAAAAGGTTCCCGGCACCATCACGATCGCCTGAACCGTGTTGTCAAACAGGTCCGGGGCGAATCCGAGCATCAAGCTGGACAGAAAAGCAAAGCCAAAGCCGAGCCGTTGCCGGGCGCAAAGAAAAAAAGCAAACACCAGGCCGGCCGCAAAAATCACGCTCACCAACTCAAAGCTGAAGGGGCCTCCGGCAAAAGTCAAAAAACCGAAAAGGAGCGAATAGGGCTTGTAAAAACGATGGGGCGGGATCTGAAGCTCCCCGGTCTTGACCCAGCGGTAAATAAAATCCAGCGCTGAATATTCATCATTGATCAGTGTGGGATACAGCCGGCAAATCCAGAAGAAAAAATAAAGAAAGATCAGCGCGGAAAAAATCGCCGCGGCCAGAAGCTCTTGATTGATCTTCCGGGAATCGGTCATCCCGGGTTGAGCGTCCCGATCCATTGCTCAATTGATTTGAGGCCCAGACCCGAAAGGTAGTCCTCAATTTCCTTTAACATTTCCAGCGGCGCCAGCGGATTGACCATCGCCGCGGTGCCCACCTCCACCGCTCTTGCCCCCACCAGCAAAAACTCCAGCGCATCCTTGCCCGAACTCACCCCGCCGCAGGCGATCACCGGAATCTTCACCGCCTTCACCGCCTCATAAACCGCCGCGAGCGCCACCGGCTTGATCGTCGGCCCGGAAAGTCCACCAGTTATTCCACCTAAAGCCGGCTTCTTCTTTTCCAGGTCAATCGCCATCCCCCGCAAAGTGTTGCTGATCACCACCGCGTCCGCTCCCGCATCCTCGGCCGCCTTTGCCAGCTCCGCGGGATCCGACCGGCTCGCGCTCAGCTTGACCCAGATCGGAATCCGAACGCCGGCCTTGACCGCGGAAACGATCCCTTTTACCGCCTGAGCGTCTCTCCCGAATTCCAGGCCCCCCTTCTTGACATTCGGGCAGGACAGATTCAGCTCCAGGGCGCTGATCCCTTTCTCTTTTCCTGAAAGATATGCCAGCTCAACATATTCTTCCTCTAACTCGCCGAAAAGGTTCACCGCCACGCAGGCCTTTTGCCTCCGGAGCAAAGGCAGTTTCTCTTTAACAAATTTCTCCCATCCCACATTTTCCAGACCGATGGAATTTAAAAGACCGGACTCGGTTTCCCACAACCGCGGAGGCGGATTGCCCGCTCTCGGCTTGAGCGAAATCCCTTTGGTCACAACCGCGCCCATTTTCTCAAGCGGGAAAAAATCCTCGTAAGCATCGCCATACCCGCAGGTTCCGCTCGCCAAAATCAGCGGATTTTTCAGAACCAGGCTCCCAACCCGGGTCTTCAGATTCTTCACCTGACTCTCTCCCAATCAATTTGATCAAACCTGAACGCCGGCCCATCAATACAAGTATGGAGATAACCTCCGCCCCGAGCCGGCGCCGCGCATCCTAAGCAAGCTCCAAATCCACATCCCATTCTTTCTTCATACAGAACCTGCCCGGAAATTTTCTTGGCCTGAGCCATCCGCGCCAACTCAATCAGCATCGGCTTGGGACCGCAAGCAAAAATCTGATCCGGCGCGCCATCTGTTTCTATCAATTCTTTCACCAGCTCGGTTGCCAGGCCGGATTTGCCCCTGCTCCCGTCTTCGGTAACCTGATTAATTTTGATTTTCTCGGGAAGCTGATTCAGCAGGAAAAATCTCTTTTTGGCTTTTACTCCCCAGACCAAAGCAACCTCGCATTTTGAATTCCGGCTCATCCGCTCCGCCAAAGACCAGAGCCCGGCCATCCCCATCCCGCCGGCCACCAGCAAAATCCGGCCGGTAACATTTTTAAACTCAAAGCCCTTTCCCAGCGGGCCGATTATGCTCAAGCCCTCTCCGGGCTTGCGCGCGCTCAAAATTTCCGTGCCCCTGCCCGCCACCTGATAGGCAAACTCCATAACCCCCGGACCCGGAAAATATCGGAACCAACTCAAAGGCCGATTCAAAAGCGGCTCAACCCCCTCTTTGACTCTAATCATAAAAAACTCACCAGGCTTGAGAGCTAACTTTTCTGGAACCTCTACGCCCAGCAGAAAGATATTCTCTGCCACCTTTTTATTATAACTTATTTTAACTCTAAACATTTTCTTCATTCTTAAGGCTCTTTTTTTGTTACCATCGTCTCAGTTCCTCTTTATCGTCAATAGTGATTCTTTTCTGGCGCGCCACAAAGCTGAATCCAACCCCCAGTTCCAGGATGAAGCGCTCCATCTCCCGCAGAATCGCGCTTTCCAGATCCTTCTCGCTATAGCTGTCGGCCAGGTTGAGAAAATCCAGCACCAGCGGGTCGCGGAAAACCAGATCCGGGCTCATCCGATCCTGTTTCCGCAGGGTTTCCAGCTCGCGTCGGGCCAGCCGGTCCGGTTTTTTGGAAACCGCGGTTCGCTCAAAAAGCAGAGAATTGATTTTATCCGCAAGGACACGAGTGCTCCATTTTTCCACCCGGCACATCTCCGCGTAAAAATCACGCGCCAACTGGTCTTTGAGGTAAATCACCCTTCGGAAATGGGTCCAGCCCAATTGTCTACTCAGTGCGTAGACAATTTCAAAATCGGGGAACACCTCCGCGAATCGAACCATATTGTGGAGATTCTTGTCGGAAAATCCGGCCCCATACTCTCGGCTCAATTGTCTACTCAGTGCGTAGACAATTTGCTCGCCGTACTCGGCGCGTTTTTCCTTGAGGATGTCTTTCCGGATCCGGTTGCCGATCTGCCAGTAAAGCGCGGCCATTCCCCGGTTCAGCGCCGCGGCCACGCCCTCGCGCGATTTCTCGATCATTGACCGGAGATCTTTGATCAGCGATTGACTCACCGCAATCAAAGTTGACTTGCCGGATTTTCCCGGCTTCGTCCTCCAGTTCCGGTTTTTATGTTTGATCTTGACCGGCATCTTTAGCTCAATCCATTTTCCCTGATTTCTCTTGATCGGGCAAGGAACGCACTCCTCGCCTTTGATTAAACTATAAGTCCAAATCTGAATCTAAATTCTTCTTCATCACAATCGCATCCTCGCCACTATCATAATAATATTTGGGCCGGATTCCCACTTCTTGAAAATCAAACTTCCGGTAAAGCGCCCGGGCAAAAAAATTACTCGGCCTTACCTCCAGCCAGACTTCTTTTATCCCCTCTCTGCTAAAATCATCCAGCGCCCTTTGCAAAAGATAGCTCGCCAGCCCCTGCCTCCTCAACTCCGGCTTTATCGCCAGGCTCAAGATGGTTGCCTCCGGCCCTCCCAGCCAGCAAAAGAGGTATCCGGCAATGGTTTGATCCTGCTTGAGCTCGGCCACCCGATGATAGGCAAACTGGAGCGAAAGCTCCTTTAAAAACAGCTCCCGACTCCAGGGCGTTCTAAAACTTTCCTGCTCAATCGCCATCACCTGATCTAAATCTTCCGCGATACAAGCCCGGAGCTCAACCCGCTTCTCCCACTGCCCCTGTAATTCTTCCCGCTTCGCCTGAATCATTCTCGTAATGAAACTATCAAATCCTCTCCCTTTCTGCAAGGATGCGCCCAAGCGAGGAACGAGAAACGATTAACGCGAACCGGAGGAGCGCGCACTTTAGTGTGCGCATTACCCGTTCCTCGTTTGCCGTTCCCCGCCTCTCGCTGGATTTGACTGAGGGTAAATCTATAATAGAATAGAATTCCCACGGGAGGGTAAAAAATGAATAGAAAAAGTATATTGATCTTAGCGCTTTTGGTCACGCTCAGCCTGGGCTTCAGCCTGTTTGAAAAAACCAAATGGATCTGGCACCAGGGGGAATACAGCTATGTCCGGCTGGCAAAGCCGGACAAGGGAGTTGAGAATCTGGAGCATCCCGCGGAAATTTCTCCGGAACAACTCCAGCAAATCCTGACCGCGATCCGGTATCAGCGGGCCTGGCTCAATCTGGGCAATTTGGTCAAGCCCAAGGATTATGATCTGTTCACCGCGGAAGAAGCTGAGGGCATTGCTCCGTATCTGGCGCAGGGTTTAAAGGAAGCCAATTCCAGTCAGTGGGTGGATTTTTCGCTGGAAGTTCACCGGGGGCAATTGATCATTTTCGGCTCGGACCAGGTCACGGACGGGGTGGCCTTTGTCAAAGAGGGCAAATTGAACCTGGCTTTCCGGAATATCTCCGAGAAGCTTGGGCAGGAAACCACTCCGAATATTGTCAGCCCCCTGAAAGCCTTTCCGGGCTCAGCCAGATTAGTTCCCGGAAAAGGACAGGAACTGAGCAAAAATAAAAAAGGCAGACAAACCGCCAATTGGTTGATCATTGATCTCAAGGCTCCGGCCAAATCCGAGGAAGTCAAACCGAGCGTGATGGAAGAAGAGAAAAAAGCCGAGCCGGAAAAGGTTGCGCAACCGCCCGAGCTGGAAAAACCTCAACCGGCGCCGGAAAAGCCGGCGACCGCGGCCGAGCCTTCCCAGCCCAAGTCTCAAAAATCAATCAAAGAGCGCCTGACCGAACTCCGGGAGCTTTATGACCAGGGATTGATCACCGAGGATGACTATAATAAGAGACGGGAAGAAATTTTGAAGGAATTATGAATTTGACCAAGACCCAGGCCGCCGGCCTTTCGGTTTTTTCCAATCTCTCCCTCACCCTGCTCAAGCTGGCCGTCGGGATTATTTCCGGCTCAATGTCCATCATCGCCGAGGCCGCCCATTCCGCTTTTGACCTGGTCGCCAGTCTGATCGCCTATTTTTCCGTGCGGGTGTCTGACCTTCCGCCGGATCACGAGCATCCTTATGGCCATTCAAAGATTGAAAACATTTCCGGAGTCCTGGAAGCCGGCTTGATCTTTCTGGTGTCCATCTGGATCGTTTATGAGGCGATTCATAAAATCCTGATCCGGGCCGAAATTCGCAACCTTCACATCGGCATCGCGGTGATGATTATCTCCTTGCTCGCCAATATCATTATTTCCCGGATTCTCTACCGGGTCGCCGGTCAGACCAATTCCATCGCTCTGGAAGCGGACGCGGCGCATCTCTGGAGCGATGTTTTGACTTCCGGCGGAGTAATGTTAACCCTGGCGGTGATTTATGCTGCCCAGCGTTTCTTCGGAGTAAAACTATTTTTGCTGGACCCGATTTTCTCAATCGTGATCGCGCTCTGGATTCTGGGCATTGCCTTTCGCTTGACCCGGAAATCATATCCGGCCTTGCTCGACGGCCGGGCGCGGCCGGAGTTGGAGGACAAGATTATCGCATTGATCCGGGAGTTTTGCGCCGGGAGATGCCAGTATCATAAACTCCGGACCCGCCAGTCCGGGGCAAGAGTTTATATTGATTTTCATCTTCAGTTTGTGCCGGATACCCATATCGGAGTTGCGCATCAAATCAGCCATGAGCTCAAGCAAAAAATTGAAGGAGAAGTGACCGGCGCGGAAGTGATCATTCACCTGGAGCCGTTTGAGGATGAGCCCGCATTGATTTGAAAAAATAGGGGAGTAAAGGAAGTGCCGAAAAACTTCAAAACTTTTCTGGTGGTGAATCCGCATTCTTCCGGAGGGAGGACTGAAAAAGCCTGGCCGCTTATTAGTGAGGAGCTGAACCAAGTTCTGGACGATTTCCATTGCTCGTTCACGGAGCGGACCGGGCAGGCAACGGAATTGACCCGGTCCGCGATCAAGTTCGGCTATGAGATGATTGTCAGCGTGGGCGGGGATGGCACTAATAATGAATTGGTCAATGGATTTTTTGAGAACGGCCGGATGATCAATCCCTCCGCGGTCTTTGCCGTCATTTGCAGCGGCACCGGCTCGGATTTCATCAAGACCGCGGGAGTGCCCCGGGATTTTCAGGAGTCCATTAAGCATCTGGCCGGCGAAAATTTTCGGCTGATTGATGTGGGCTGGATGAAGCATCAGGATCATTCCGGCAAAATGACCGAGAGGTATTTTATCAATATCGCCAGCTTCGGCGTGGGAGGCGCAGTGGACGCCATTGTCAATAAGTCATCCAAGCTCCTGGGTGGAAAAGCCGCGTTTCTGATGGCGAGCGCGCGCGCCGGGATTTTCTTTAAAAACCAGCCGGTTAAGATCACCCTGGATCAGGGAATGGTTTTGGAGCGGAAGATTTTCAACCTGGCAATTGCGAACGGGAAATTTTTCGGCGCCGGGATGATGGTGGCGCCGATGGCCGAGTTGGACGACGGCCTGTTGGAGATCGTCAGCCTGGGAGATTTGAGCTTCCCCGAGCGGCTCAAGCTGAGCACCGCGATCCGGACCGGCGTCCATCTTAAGATGCCTAAGATTGAGCACTGGCAAGCGCGGGAAGTGAAGGCGGAAAGCCCGGAAACCGTGCTCCTGGATGTGGACGGCGAACAGCCCGGAATGCTTCCCGCAGAGTTCAAGGTCATTCATAAAGGCATCCGGTTCAAAATCCCCGGATGAAATGTAAAATGCGCGCGGTTATTCAAAGAGTGAGCCGGGCAAAAGTCAGCGTTGCCGGAAAGGTCATCGCCGAGATCGGGAAGGGATTTCTGGTCTTGCTCGGAGTGGGCAAAGAGGATTCCGAACAAGATGCCGAGTGGCTGGCGGAGAAGATTACGGGCTTGCGCGTCTTTGAGGACCGTGAAGGGAAAATGAATCTGTCTCTTGCCGAGGTTGGCGGGGCAATCCTGGCAGTCAGTCAGTTCACTCTTTACGCGGACTGCCGCAAGGGGAGACGGCCCGGATTTGACCAGGCCGCGGCGCCGGAGTTGGCGGAAAAACTTTACAACTACTTTGTCGGCAAGCTGCGCGAAAAGATTCCGAAAGTTGAGAGCGGGAAATTCCAGGCGATGATGCAGGTGGAATTGGTGAATGACGGTCCGGTGACTCTGCTTCTGGACAGCAAGAAGAATTTTTAAATCATCCGGCGCGGGAAGAGCTGACCGAAGAAACTATTTGCCCAGTTCAGACATCTAACCTTTAAAATTCACTGCGAAAGGAGAAAGAGATGAAAGAAAAAATTAAGAAAGGGTTATTGATGGTTCTCCTGGTTTTCAGCCTGGCGGTTTTCTTTGCCGCGTGCGACGCTTTATTTCTATTTTGACCGGTAGGGTCAGGTCTTCTTAACGGTTCAAAAGTGAAATGTGAAGCTCTGACCCCAAACGATCTTCTGGACAGCAAGAAGATTTTTTAAACCCAGCTCGGGATTTGCTCAAAAAGGGCTCAATAAATTGAACCCCTACGAATTTAATTTATGCTCGGCAAAATTCTGCCAGGCTCCTTGGACCTGCTCCACGATTTCTTGGGGCTTGGCATTTAGGGAATCGATCCGGATGATTAGGGGTTGATGGGGCGTGAAAAGCATGGTCATTAATCGCGGCAAGCGAAATGCCGGATCAACCTCCAGTCCCAGCGCCGGATGAGTCGTGTCGTGGCTGGTAGTGAAAGTGGTCAGTTCCACCTTCTTGATCATATTCCAGGGAATCATTTTCAGTTTTTTGCCGAAGTATTTCAGGCTCAGTCCCTGGTCGGAAATGCTAATCACGGGTTTGGGAAGGATCAGGGATTTGATCCCTCGGAGGAAGAAAAATCCTCCCAGGCCGAGCGCGAGCCATCCGAAAAATACGGTTTTTGCCGGCTGGGGCGGGCTGATTTGACGCTGGAATACCAGACCCAGTCCGAGCGCGACAAAGATCAGGGAAATCACCAAGCCGATGATTTGGGAGGTTTTGCTGGAAAAATACTGGACGATGGGAATGCCCTCCATTGAACCTGTCAGGGTCTGAGCCGGAATTGAAACTCCAGGACTGCCAAACGATTGCAGGGTTTCCTGCCCGGTAAAAGCCTCGGCCGCGGCAAGCATTTTCTTCCTGCGCCAGACCAGGGCGATCAACGGCAGGTCCAGGGCCGCGGCAAGAATCAAGTAATAGCCGTATCTTGACGGCGTGTTCTTCATCACCAGATGCGTGAACAACTGGTCCAGGCCGAGCAGGAGCATAAGTAAGCCGGTCGCTCCCAGCATGACCAATATCCCGGTCAGGATTTCCGACGGATCTTTTTTCTCTTGATTCATTTTGCTCCGGAAAATTGTTTTAGAAATTCAAGGATCTCCGCGACCAGGTTCAAGGGCTTGCGGGTCAAGTAATTGATGTCAACTACCAACTCATTCTCGGCAGTCGGGAACATGCTCGTGCCTTTTTTCGGGAGCGGAAAACCCGGCTCCACTGCCAGGATCAGGTATTTCATTTTCCAGGCCATCTGCAGGCGGACCTCCGCCATTCTCGCGCCCAGGATTTTATTCCAGGGGATGAACAGGGTCCTGCTCCGAAAGACAGATAGATTCACGATCAGGCCCCGGTCCGTGGCCGTTATTTTGGCTTTGTGCAAGAGCAACTGCCGGATCAGGAAAAACAGAAACACGATGCTGGCCACCAGATCCACGATCCCGGCAAGCTTGATCTTGAGCGGAACCTCGCTGAAGAGCTTATGCAAAAAAGCCGCCTCCAGTCCGGCCAGGCACAAGCCGATGAAAAAAGTGATGAAGAAAATCTGGGTGGAAAGCCGGTGATGATACTCTGCCAGGGTCGCTCCCTGACTCAATCGGTCTGCGTTCAAAGATTTGTTCTCCGAATTCATTCCCGCTCCTGCGCTTTTACCCTCTGCCCCAATAGGTTTTGATTTTGTCCACCACCTGCCCGGGCCGCTCGTTGAAACTGCCCGTTTCCAGCAGTAACTCATTGTCCGCGCTCAGCCGGGCACGGCTGATCTTATCTCGCGGGATGGGGAATCCAGATTGGAGCGCGAGGCTCACATAGTCGTTCCCAAAGGTGTCCTCGGAATCGCGTTTGATATTCTTGACCTCCACTTTGGTCAGCGCGGTCCAGGGAATGAAAAGTCTCTGCTTCTGAAACGCAAGAATATCCAGCAAAAGACCCTGGTCGGTGATGCTCAGGGGCGACTTGCGGGAAAATATGTCGGTAAGCGCTCCATAGACGAAAAAAATCCCGATCGCCAGAGCGGCCCATCCCATAATCTTGAAGCTCAAGCTGGCATCCGCGGGGAAATAGTTATGAAGAAAAACCGCCTCCATTCCAAAGCCCAGAATCAAAAGCGAAATCACCAGGCCGATGATCTTGCTGATCCTGCTGGTTCTGAATTGAAAAAGCACGGTCAGATTGGTCGGCTCCGGAGGAATTAGCGTCGGGTCAGGCGAATTTGGGTCCGGCTGAGGCTTTGATTGGTCAATCCGATCTGAGGATTTGAATTTTATCATAGGCTTTCCCGGGTCCGGCAATTTATTTTTGCTCTTTCATTTTATCCCGGGTTCAGTTTTTTTCCAGCTCCCGGATTTGCCGATGGTTTTTCTGCAACAAAATCTCCCCGGCGTTGACGATCTGCAACAAAAATCCGCGGCCGGCTCTTGGTTCTGACCTGGAGCAAATTCCGCAACTGATTGATCTAACAGGCAAATTCCGATTGAGCGGAAAATTTCTGAATTCTGGCACAAAAGTTGCGATTAACAAGAGCTTGAATCAGCGGGATTGAATCTCAGTAAAGGGAGGTTTTGCGCCCGGCAGGTCATAATTCCCCGGCCTGCAAAATTACTGGTGCGCGCTTTGATAACTGACGCTGGAGGTGTGTTCGTAGATTTTAATTACTGGCGGCTTGACGGTTTTTTAAGGAAAGAAACTTGAGAGAAAAGGAGGATGATTATGAAGGTGAAAAAGATGATTAAGGTCTTGATCGCGGGCCTGGCAATGGTTTTCGGCGGGATGATGATCGGGTGTGATGTGGACACGGATGTTGACGCGAATCGGGATGTGGACATCAATACCGAGCATCAGTGCGGGCCGGGCTATTTTTGGTGCCCGGACACGGGTTCTTGTTGCCCGGATGACGGAGGCTGCGGAGGAGACTGCGGGGATCCTTGCAATAATTGTAAATAAGGCAAAGGGATCAGGACCGGGCATCCGGTCCAGGGGCAATTTATCTTGTCCGGCTCTTGTCTCCTTTTCTCTTTTTCATCAGCCGGATTTCTTCCAGCCGCTTTTTGAGCTCGGTCTCTTTCCCCAGCTCGCCCGGCTGAAAGAAAATTCTGCCGCGCAACTCCTCCGGCAGGTATTCCTCAATCACATAATGTCCGGGAAAATCGTGCGGGTATTGATAGTTCTTGCCGTATCCGAGTTGTTTCATCAAGGCGGTCTCCGGATTGCGCAGATGTTTTGGAACCGAGAGCGCGCCGGTTTCAGAGATTTCCTCTTTCACCTGATTGAGCGCGGCATTCGCGGAATTGCTCTTCAACGCGCCCGCCAGATAAACACAGGTCTCGGCCATCGGGATCATCGCCTCGGGCAATCCGGCAACCTCCAATGCCTGCTCGCAAGCCACCGCCAGCGAAAGCGCGCCCGGATCCGCCAGACCCACATCCTCGGCCGAAAAAATAATCATCCGCCGGCAGATAAAGCGCGGATCCTCGCCCGCCAAAAGCATCCGAACCATCCAGTAAAGCGCCGCATCCGGGTCCGAGCCGCGCATACTTTTGATGAACGCGCTGATCAGATTGTAGTGCTCCTCGCCGGTCTTGTCATAAAGCAAGGTCCGGCTGGTGAGCGCCTCCTCGGCATTATCCAGCGTGATTTGGACCGCCTTTTCCGCCCGAGCCAATTCCTCCGCCAGCTCCAGCGCGCTCAATGCCCGCCGGGCGTCTCCCTCGCACAGCCGCGCCAAATATTCAATCACTTCCGGCTCAATCGCGATCGGCTCTTTCCCGGCAAATAATCCCTTTTCCGGATCGGCGAGCGCTTGCTTCAAAATCCGCGCAATTTCCTTCTCTCCCAATTTCTGGAGCACGCACACCCGGCACCGGCTCAAAAGCGGTGCGATCACCTCAAAGCTCGGATTCTCCGTGGTGGCCCCGATCAGGATGATTTTTCCTTTTTCAACATAAGGCAAAAACGCGTCCTGCTGAGCCTTGTTCCAGCGATGAATCTCATCCACAAAGAGCACGGTCCGCTGATGCAAGGAGCGCTTGACCCGCTCCGCCTCTTTCAGCGCATTCCTTAAATCATCCACCCCGGAAAGAACCGCGGAGAAGCTCAAAAAATGCGCCCGGCTCGCTTGAGCCAGAATTCTCGCCAGCGTGGTTTTCCCGGAGCCGGGCGGTCCCCAGAAAATTATGCTGGTGATTTTTTTCTGCTCCCAGAGTTGCCGGAGCATCCGGCCTTTCCCGACCAGATGATCCTGTCCGAAGAATTCCTCCAGACTCCTCGGCCGCATCCGCTCCGCCAATGGCGCAAATTCCAGGCTTTCCTCATGCGGCTTCTCTCCCTGATCGTCAAACAGTTCGTCCATCGTCCCTTCAGAATAACACAGCCGGAAACCGGCCTCAAACCATCAAATCCGATCCCTCTCCCGGCCCAATTGCAATCGGAACCGCTTTTCACTAATATTAGTAATTAATCAAAGATGCCTGGCGTCCAAAAAATCGGTAAAATCGGTGTGGAGAAGAAAACCCTCCGGATTGAAGAGCTCTCGGATCGGGTCAAGATCGCGGTTGAGTTATACAATGCCGCGCAGGGAAAGTTTGACCGGGGACAGGATTCGCTCCGGGAATGGGAAAACATTATCAAGGTTTTAAATGCCGAGGTCAGGCATATCCAGCGCTTCGTGGCGATTGCCTATCACAATATGGGCGTGGTCCAGGCTCAACAAGAAGATCTGTTTGGAGCCAGGAAATTATTTGAGTGCGCCCTGGAAATTGACCCGGAATACGCGATGGCTTATTACAACCTGGCGGTGGTTCACAAAAAACTGGGAGATGCCGTCAAAGCCAAACAGTTGTATCAAAAAGCCCGCTCGCTCGGATATGAGCCGAAATAGAAAATGATGTGTGGTTTTGCCGGAAAATATTACTTCGCGGCCTCTAAAAAGCCCGAGCCGCAGGTGATCCAGAAAATGACCCGGATCCTGGCCCATCGCGGTCCGGACGAGGAAGGCTTTTTCTTTGAAGACCGGGTTGCGCTTGGGCATCGCCGGCTCAAAATCATAGACCTCGCCACCGGCGCCCAGCCGATCAGAAGCGCCTGCGGACGCGGCGTGATTGTTTACAACGGCGAGGTTTACAATTTCCAGGAGCTGCGCAAGGAGCTGGAAGGGAAGGGCAGGAAATTTTTCACCCGCACCGACACCGAAGTGATCCTGAACTCCTATCTGGAATGGGGAGAAGAATTCCTGGAAAAACTGCGCGGTCTTTTTGCCTTTGCCATTTATGACCGGGCGGAAAAGAAGCTGATCCTGGCCCGCGACAACTTTGGAGTGAAGCCGCTTTACTATTATGTCGGCCCGGACTTCATCAGTTTTGCCTCCGAGTTGAAGTCGCTTCTTTTAGATCCGGAGATTCCGCATCAGGTTGACCCCATCGCCATCTACCAGCTCTTCCAGACCCTTTACATACCGGCGCCCAGGAGCGGCGTGCTCGGAGTGAACAAACTCCTCAATGCCCATTGCCTGATCATCAAGGACGGCAAAGTGAATCTGAAACGATACTGGCAATTGCCTCCGCGGGATGAATCCCAGGCTCCCCCGGCGCCAGTCGCCCAGGAAATGATCTTCGCCGAGATTGAAAGAGCCGTGGAAGAAGAGCTGATCAGCGATGTGCCCATCGGCGTTTTCCTCTCCGGCGGCCTGGACTCCTCAACCGTGACCGCGGCCGCAGTCAAGCGCTCCCGGGGCAAAATCAAAGCCTATACCGTCGGCTTTGAAGAAGAAGAGTGGGATGAAAGCAAATGGGCGAAAGCAGTCGCGGAAAAGCTCAATGCCGAGCACATCCTGCTCTCTAACCGCGCCCAGGACCTGGAAGTCCTGATTGAAAAGCTGGTCTGGCATTTTGACGAGCCGCACGGAGATTATGCCGCGCTCGCTAACTATCTCCTCTGCCAGGCCTGTCAGAAGCAAATCACGGTCGCGCTCTCCGGTGGCGGGGGCGATGAAATCTTCGCCGGATATTCTCATCACATCGCGGATAAGCTGATCAATTACTATTACCAGCTCACGCCATCCTTTGCCCGGAAAAAATTCCTCGCCAGATTCTTCCGCTCCCTGTCTCCCGCAGATCAGACGCCCGGAACCCGGCGCCGGCTCTCCCGATCTCTCGGCTTTGAAGAACCCGACCTGGCGCTCCGCCATCTCAAGTTCCTCGGCCGGGCCGGCTTCAGCGACCAGCTGGAAAAAGGAGAGCTGATCGGATTTGACCGGATCAGCCCTTCTGACCGGAAAGCCCACGACGCCTTTGTCCACCTGAGCAGATATGCCGCAGAGTATCCCGGAAAGGATAAATTTAACAGCCTCCTCTGGCTGGACCTGAATGCCGGCCTCTGCGATGACATTATGATGATGACCGACCGGATGAGTATGGCCAGCTCCTTTGAAGTCCGGGTGCCCCTGATGGATGTTAAACTGGTTGAGCTTGCCTTCTCGCTTCCCTTCTCCTACAAGCTCCCGGGCCTGGACAAAAAACACCTGCTCAAGCAATACCTCCTCCGCTACCTCCCGCGCGACTTGATCTACCGTCCCAAGCAGGGATTTGACATCCCGCTCCAGGTCTGGATCAAAGGCCAGCTCCAAAATTTCTTTGAGCAAATCTTTGAAAGCGACTTGGCCCGAAATGAAAACCTGGTCGCAGTCGGCATCGCCAAGCAGCTACTCAAAGAGCACACCCAACAAGCCCGAGACCATACCACCCGAATCTGGCTCCTCGCCCACTACCTGCTCTGGAAAAAAACCTTCTCCATTTCCTGACCACCCCTCCTGTCTGGGCGCCGGACATCTCGCTCCAAGGCGGGATCTGCGAACAAATAAATCTTCACCGCAAAGACGCAAAGGTCGCAAAGGGAAAAAAATGGGTCAAGGTGGACACGCGTGTCTCTGCGCCCTTGTGAGATCTGAAATTTGAGATTTGAAATTCAGCGCAAAGCGCTGATCGGTGCGAGCGCCTTCAGGCGCGATTTCAACCACTTGCAAGAATCTCGCTCAGGACACTCCAATCCCGTCAATTCCGCTTATGCTGTTTCAAGGGCAAATATTTTTTTGCCCAGGCGCCAGGGCGATCAATTCGCAAGCAATGTTGACGCTGAATGGCACGGGAGGAATATTCAAGACCTGGAAATCAAGGTTTCTCTGTTTCTAAGGTTTCTATGGTTTCTGAGGTTTCTGGGGTTTTCCCACCTTTCAACCTTTCAACCTTTTCTGCTTGCCCGTTCCCCCTTCCATCCGCAAATCTTCCCCTTGGCTCGCGCTGAAAATTACCCACGCAAGCCCCAATCCATTTTTTACCGCAAAGGCGCAAAGGACGCAAAGAATTCAAATCAAGTTTTTTTGCAACGCAATGCGCATTTTGTAGGGGCGTATTGCATACGCCCAAATTGGGTGAAGGGCGTCGCCCTTCCCGTGGGACGCATCTATAAAAGAACCATTACAATCACATCACATAGCCTCGGCAAGGGGCGCAGGCACTCCTGCCTGCGATTGATCCCAAGCTGTACTATGGTTGTTGTCCCTCATCCTGCCCTACTTCGCTCCTACGGAGCTACGAAGGGCTACGCTGAACTCCGGCACTTGATGAAATGATGATGATCGGTCTTGAATCTAATGGTCCTTGAGGCTTTTAAGCGGGTCCGGGTTCCATGCTCCGAGTTCCGAGTTCCGCGATTCAGCTACCGGGTTCCAGGAACAGGGTCTGGTAGTTTGTGCCTGGTAGTTGGAATACGATTTCGCATTCCTTTTACCATTTACATCTTTACCATTTACCCTTTTGCCGCCGTTACCTTGGCTCTGCCGCGCATAGTTGTTTCTGTGAGCACATGAGTCGCGGCCGCGATCATCCAGCCGGATGGGTCTTTCCCCGCTCTTGCGGGGATTGAACGATGATGTAAAAGAACAAGGGGCAGGTTTCTAGTTTCCAGTTTCTGGTTTATGGTTCGAATTCCAACCTTTAAACCTTTCAACCTTTCAACTTTTAAACCTTCGCGTTTTGCCAGGCAAAACGCGAGGTCCCCCTATAAGTACGAAAATTGTTCCCAAAAA
>Ga0315277_10001926_pt1 | contig 29382 bp, 27 predicted proteins | sample YL17G05_15_MG_FD_203695 | JGI IMG/M metagenome (GOLD analysis project Ga0315277, IMG submission 203695) | Sediment microbial communities from Yellowstone Lake, YNP, Wyoming, USA - YL17G05_15 | ecosystem: Environmental > Aquatic > Freshwater > Lake > Sediment | place: USA: Wyoming | collected... | reverse complement strand
GCCTGGTTCTTTCGATGACAACGATGATGGGGATATTCCTCAACATACCACTCGGCATTTTAGAGAATCGAATGAACATAAAACGTGTTCTGCAAATAGTATTACTCATCTACTCCGCGCTTGCGCTCCTCTATCCTGTATCGAACAGTTTTCTGTCGTTATTACTGGTGAGTGTTGCCCGCGGTATTGCTTCGTCATTCCTGTGGCTGACTTCGTGGGCTTATGTTTTCTCTTACACTGAGAAAAGGGCAAAAGGAAAGGAGGTTGGGTTCTTCTCTAGCCTGATTGATTTCGCCTCAGCCGTATCTCCTATCGTAGGAGGCTTAATTGCGGTTCTTTCGTTTTTCCTACCGTTCTATCTGCTCAGCCTGACAAGCCTAATTGCGTTCGTTGTGGTTTCACTCTATCTAAAGGAGATGCCTAAGCCTGAGAAAGCATCGTTGAAGTTTGAGATGACTACATTGTTGAGGTATATGCGCAATAGTCGATTCGTAAAAACTGTTTTCCTTATAATCGTGTTCTATGCTCTGATCAACGTCTACTTCTCGTTTCTTTCAGTGTTTCTTAACGGTGAAGGAATCCCCATTCTGCTGATAGGGGTTATACTTACGGTAGCGTTGCTGCCTGCGGTTGCTCTTGAAGTGCCGATGGGGAATCTGATAGATAGGCATGGAATACGAAAGACACTGGTGATAGCAGCTTCCTTGACGGTGTTGACCGGGGTTCTGATGCCGTTTTCAAGCAACCTGTATTACACATTGGCGGCCGTGACAGCCTTCACGGTAAGTTACACAATGATCTTTATAATTTTGTACTCAAGGATGTCAGATATTATGGATGAAAGCAAAACCGCAATGACCGGAGCCATCGCCACATTCAAAGATATAGGCTACACGGTCGGCCCACTGATTGCTGGAACACTGATGGAATTTATCGGTATTAGAAATACTTTTTTCGTAACAGGCGCATCCTTTGCACTTTTAATACCAATCGCTTTTCTGCTCCATGATTAACTCTTAAGTCTCATCCCGCCTTTCTCTCGCTCCCATCTGAAATACCTGCTAATAATTATACTACTCCAACTGATATTTATTGTTCAATTCTTCTTTTTAATACGAAAACAGAAAGATAGAATAAAACAGTCGAATAAATAATGAGAACAACAACACTCACTGCTGGATGAACAATATCATATGACCCCGTGATGAAGAACCGAATCAAATCTACGGAATACGTCAAGGGAAGCACATATGCTATTGGGTGGAGAAACGACGGTAGAGCACTTACAGGGATGAAGACGCCACAGAGAAAAATCATTGGAAAACGGAAAAAGTTCGCCAAGGTCATCGCATCAAAGATCTCTTTTACAGCCACCGAGACCAGGGTTCCAAACGCTGAAAAGACGAAGGCAGAAACCACCAACGCTCCGAGCAAAAATACTATGTTTGAGAAAGGAACTCCCAAGAAGATAATCGATCCGACCAGAAAAATGCTTGACATGAGAAAACCAAAGATAACGCCGCCGATAACTTTTCCAAATAAAATCGCTTGAAGAGACAGCGGTGCAAGCAGTAATCGCTCAAAAGTCTTTGTCCTCCGCTCAAAGACAATAACGATCGCCTCTGCTGACGTGGCAGCAAACAGGATCGACATCGCAATCAACCCGGATGCTAAATCTTTCACACCAGACGGATTTCTCAGGATGAATGCAAGCGCCATCACAATAGGGAACATGATCCCCCAGCTTAGGTTCGGAGGTTTGAAATAATACATTTTCAAATCTTTCAACGCGATGTACAGCGATCCTTTGACTTCTTCTTTAAACATTGATTATCGTTTCCCTTCTTTTTCAACTAACATGATTTCTTCTTTCAGTCCCGTGATTTCAATAAAGGCTTCTTCTAAATTTTTCGAGTTCGTCGTTGCTATAAGATTTTCTGGTGTATCAATAGTTTTTATAGTGCCGTTCACCAGGATTGCGACGCGGTCACAGAGCTGTTCTGCCTCTTCGATGTAATGCGTGGTGAGAAAAATAGTGACGCCCAATGCTTTCAGTTCTTTAATCAATGCCCGCAGGATACGCGCGGAGAGCACATCCAAACCTGTTGATGGTTCATCGAGGAATATTACCTGTGGAGAATGAATGAGCGCTGCAACGATGGTCATCTTTCGTTTCATACCTTTTGACAGTGTAGCGAATTTAGCTTCTCGCTTCGATTCAAGATCAAATCTTTTCAGTAACTCCCCTATCCGTTTCTCCCGGTCCCTCTGAGGCACACCGTACAACTGACCTACGAACTGAAGATTGTCAAAAACACTGAGTTCGTCGTACAGATTGGAATTCTCAGTGACCACACCAATCGTCTTTTTAATTTCCACGATATGGGTTCGTATGTCTTTGCCTTGTATCGTTGCTGTTCCCTCAGTTGGCTGTATCAATCCGGTCAGCATTTTTATCGTAGTGGTCTTCCCAGCCCCATTTGGTCCAAGAAAGCCAAATATCTCCCCTCTTTTCACTTTGAAGCTGATATGATTGACTGCGGTAAAATCTCGGTAGATTTTTGTTAAATCCGATACTTCTATTATGGTATCGCTCCCCATAAGCCAAACTCCATATCATTCTCTTATGCCACATTTCACGCATACTTTTAAAATTATGGTTTGACAAATACGAGCCACTATGAAGATGCTCTATAAAATAGGGCTTTTAACCCATACCAGCAGGTCCCCGTGCGGGGGTTTGCATTTTAGAGGAAACTAACAGGGAAAAATTGTAAGACGAGCCGCCAAAGGGATACAGAAAAAAAGTAAACTTTACTTATTTAACCTTCTTTGGATTCAATATTGATTCTATTGATTTAAAATCTTCATTAGATATCATATCCTGTAGGCAGAGAAGAAGAGCATCTGTTATTGCTAAAATAGCAACGTTTCTGTCTATTTTCTCGTGTGAAAGTAATAACGTTATATCACTAGCACCTTTGTATATTTCTGGTTCGTATTCTTTTTTGTAGATTTTATCGAGTATATCTAAAAAACATTCATTGAAGTAAATGTCTCGTAATATCTTCATTTTCCTTTCAAGTTCATTTTTAGGTTTTCTTTCACTCATTTTATTTCACCTCTCATATTTCTCTTTCATCGTTTCACTTTATCCGTATTTTCTCATATAAAAAATTCTTCTTCCTTTAAAAATATATCCTTAGAGCAATAGAAAATGGGAGCCTGGCGAGTAAAATTTGTTCAGGGTAATGCGTTAGGCGTCGTACATTCTTTTTGGTTTGATGGCTACAATTGCTTCGATGCTCAGACAACTAACTCCATCATAGGATTTTACCATCATAAATTTTGTTTGGTGATCGATTTCCTGTATTGTTCCCGTGACCACATGCGCTTTTTTATCTCCGGGCTCTTTTATGACGATCTTACAGAATTGGCCGATCATCCGATCCAAATGGTTCGTCTTCATCTTCACCCACAACCATGATAATTATTAGCAATGTTTGTATTTAAACATATCGCGGGAAAATGTCGACGGGAGAATGCTTCAAAGGATCCATAGGGCACCGGTAATTGTCGCAACAATTGCCTGGAGCCCATGGGTCATTCGTTGATGACACCCAACACTATAAGGATATAGTTTGGGTCGTCATCATTTATGACATAATATTATTCGTCCCTAGCGAACCACTAGAGTAATAGTTCCATTCTCTCGGGACACATTCATTGTATTGCAGATTGAATATAAAAATTTTTGTTTTTCATTTTTACCTACATATTTATCATATGGAACGAACAAAAAAGTAATATTTTATTCAGGAGGTGATAACAAAAAACGAAGAACAACTACATAGTAATAGATAATTGTTGAACGTGAGAAAATTATTCAACAAAAGATGATTTTTTATAAAAAAAACTAAAAATATTAGGAGGTAAAAAATATGGTATATATTCATGAAGGATGGATACTATATACACGGATAGTGCACCTAAAAGGTGGACGAAGTCAAGAAATCTATTTCTTTTGCAAAAGAACACCACCATCTGGTACGCCTTGCGATATGCCCGAGGGGTACACCGTCGGTGTGAACAAAAGAACTGGGTTTCTCTACCTTAAGAGGAAATAAAGGAGCGATCATCGCTCCTTTTTTTCCTGTCAGTTGACGAAGAAATTATCTTACAAAATTATATCAAAATAGAAAAATATATTAAGAATAACGATATACATTTATTTTGCCTATATACAGAGAAAATAGATAGGCTACTGGTTCGGTGGCGTTCTACTAACTAACATGTAGAACTCTTAAAATACCACGAATGAACCATAAATTTCGTGGAACAAAAAAGTATTTTCTCCTGCTCAAAAAAAATAGGTAATTAAAAGATACCAGGAGGAAATACATGAAAGAAAAAAATATTGAAGGAATATACTCAGATAAGAGCAAAAAAGCAATCAAACAGACGAAATTTATCTTTTTTTTAGACAAATCTTTTAATTGCATAAACGCAGGATTATATCAGGAGGATGATGTGAATAAGAGAATGAACAATAAAATAAGTAAAATATCAGTTGATAAGGAGCGATTAGGTGAGGTGTGTCAAAAACACCAACACGGAGAGAAGCTTACATTCGAGGAATTCAAACTCATGTTTCAACACAAAATCATTTATGTTGAAAACCTAAAAAAGATGCCTGTCTCGAACGACGAATTTACAGAATTATATCTACAATATAATAGAATACAGTACTATGACGATGGCAAGGAAAGAGGTTGCCTCTGCGATAGTCGCAATGGAGAAAAAGGAGGCGGTAGAAAAAAATTACATTGTATATGGGGTATCCATTATGATCAAGTAGATAAAAGTAAACTGAGTCCGGAGCAAATGCGATTCTTTCTGAATGCAGGGTTTAAAGAGGATGAAATTGGAAGAAAGATGCCGGAGGATGAAATATGAAAGAAGATGATGATACCATTAAAAAACAAGAGGAATATGAAACGAAAGAGAGAATATTCGCAGAGGCAATCTTTAGCGAATCATTTTTACGACTTTTAGATAAAACAACAGAAGAATTGCAGGAAAAAGATAATCTAAAAAATGCGGAACTCCATCAACAAATGATGAAGGAGGTCACACAAGCTATGGAGCGACTAAAAATGGAATGTATCGATACTCGTGTTCTCACCATGGTTTTTGCAAAATCTCTTATAGCAACGATGATAGGGTCGGCGCACATAGAAATTAGGTGGAAATGATCATTTCTTCCTTTATTTTGGAGGTGATAAAAATGAAAAGAGACGAAAAAGAATTATCAGAAATAGAAAAGTATCTCGAAAATGAGGAGCTACATAGTTATAGATGGGGGCAAAATACAGTAATTTATAACAAAACAAGAGACCAGTTTCAAATTATTCCTGAAATATATGGTACAGCAAGTCGAATTATTTCATACGATGAAGCAAAGGGAATGCATATAGAAAACAAAAGACTGAAGCAAAAACTAATGCAGACTATGCATATGGAAGGGAAAAATGGAAAGAAGCATATAGCTGGAGATTCAATTTTTAAAGAAATTTATGAGATATATAATAATGAAATTTTAGAGAACGAGAGAGCAAAACCTGATGAAAAAAGAGTTGAAATAATTGTAACACTAAAAGCGTTGATCGAGATTCCTGAGAGGTGGATTATTACAGATCCTAATGGAGAGATCAAATTGAAGTACGAGCATGAAGATGATAGTTTTTTCATTGGGCTGAAACGAGATGATGTATGTCTGACCTGTGAGAGAGATTTTGGATTAATCGATTACCTCGATACAGATGAGCCTGAGATGCAGCTTGCAAAAGATAAATGATACCGCGGATTTGTGTCTTCGACTATATTTAAAAAAGGAAGATGACACTGACAACAAAAAATAAAAGGAGGTTAAAAATGAGAGATGAACCAAGTAATCATGATGAGCCGAGTGGTGCCTGCCCAACTTTCTTCAAGGCATTATGTTATGAAGCATCACAAGGCGGAGATAAAAGTTACTACAGCGCTGGCTATAAACTCGCCCGGTCTTTGTCTTCAAATATCGATGATGAAACTCAGTTAAAAAAACTTGTTCATATCGTCGAAACAAAAGATGAGCATCAAATGCGCAAAAACATTCGTTCATGGCTGAAAAAATATCTTCCACGATGCATGAAGATAGTTCCGAGCGGAAGACAAAAGGGTAGTTTTATGGATGGATTTATTCAATGCATAGCTGATGGTAACGCTGATTTGCATTTTTGATGCGTTGAAAAAAAGAGTTTAGAATAATAGCACCAAAAGCGGAACTCCATGCGATATGCCAGAGGGATATACCGTTGGTATTGGCACCAGAACCTGTATTCCATACCTAAAAAGGAAATAAAGGAGCGTTCATCGCTCCTTCTTTTTTTCCTGTTAGTTGACGAAATCATGTTTCTAAGAGATCCACGATCCATACTTTTTTTCAAAACATCTATGGATCGGTATTTTCCTCGAACTCATTAAAAATAATATGATTATAAACTCGGGGAATGCTGGAAGCAGTTTCGCTTCGTCTAGTGCTAAAGGTCCAAACAACGTGTTTGGATCTGAGCACGAGATGTGGTACTATTCATGTGTCCGCAATGGCGAGCCGCCAATGCATTATTTTTCATTCCATTCCCTAGGCTTATAGTCACCCAAAATGGTATGTTCATTGCTCTTCGTTGTTCTCCAATGATTTTTTAGATTTTATGATGAGATCGAGCCAATTAGATTTTTCATTGGCGAGTCCGATCATCATGGCCGGGGTCATATTATCCAGTGCCATATGAGGTTTTATGAAGTTATAATAGATTCCAAAGCCATCTGCAAATCGCATGGTGCTTTCTTCGTTGTACAGCCCCGCCATCGTCTTGGTTCTTGATTTAATGGTTTCGTTCATTCTCTCCATTTTGTTGTTCAATGCCTTGGTTAATGATCCTTGTAAATGAATCACTGGTTTCTCAGGGTTTGCTCCGAGTTCTTTTTTTATTGCGTTGCTGTAGGATTCCAGCCCATCCGTCACTACCTCTAGCGGTTGTTCTTCACTTGTTTTTAAGGCTTTTTTCAGTAGCGCAGATGCTTCTTCTTCACCGCGTTTCTGGCTGATGTACGTTGCTATGAGAAATCGGGTTTCCGAATCGAGCAACGACCAGAGCAGCAAATGGCGTCCGTTTACTTTAAGGACGGTTTCGTCAGCGTGCCATCGCTCCGAGTATTTTGCATTCAATCCTTGGGTATACTTGGCTATTAACTCGACGTATTTTTTTATCCAGTAATAGATTGTACCATGGGAGATTTTTATTTTGTGCGATGTTTCCAAGTGCTGGACGATCTGCCTGAGGCTTAGGCCACGGTAATACAAATCAAGTGAAGTCGCTATGATATCTGCCCTGTTCTTCATTCCTTCAAACCCGACTGTTCTTCCGGTGAATCGTCGTCTGCAGGCTTTACAGAAGTATCGTTGTGTTTGTCCACTGCGATTAAATCGTACTCCTCGTTTGATAACATGTGCTGTTTGTTTACAGACGGGACAGCGATCCTCTTCACCGAAGAATTCTGCATCGAGCTTTATCTTTTCCAGTGTTTGGTAGTATTTGACAGCGTGCACATGTTTGCAGCTTTGAGTGTTCTTCTGGTAGTCCATACAGTCACATGCCCAATGAGTTCTTTGCCATTTTACCGTATAGTTTGCTTTCGGGTTGGATTGGGACCGAACAAGAAAGTTTGAGTCATCTATTTTTTTTAAATTCCCTGACCTGACGATCTGGACGCCTCTGTTTTCTTTTCCCCTGTCGCAATTGCTATGTTGCATATTTATGTCTCCAGAATGAAATTCAGTCTCTTCCATATCTCATAGGTGAGTTCTAGATCGTTTTTGTTATACTCTATGATGTCCTGGATCCTCTCCTGTTGATACAAGATCGGTACGGGAACATCGAAGTGCAGTTTTCCTTTTCCAAGGAGGAATTGCGCCCATTCGTTTAATGTTCCTGGTCTGTTGAAATTATACCCTCGTTCGAATCCTTTCAGTATCATCATCAGGTCTGTGGAGGTGGCCCGATAGAATGCGTTTGCCGGGAGCCTGTGCTTCATGCATTTTCCCAAAATATATCTTTTATCGTACGCAAGGTTATAGCCTATGACTTGACGATACTGATGGGCATTAAAATGCTGCAAGAACTTCATGAGCAGCACCTCTTCATTCTCGTCATGAAAAACCTTGATTTCTTTTGAATCGACGTCCATGGCACCGATGGTGATAATCCTGCCTTGCCACGGATTGCAATCCGTTGTTTCAATATCAATGATACACGTTTTCTGGTCATATTTATTATTCAAAACAATCACCTCCCTTTTGTTCTTCACACGTACATCCCATGTTGGGTCGTGTTTTCTTTTTTCAAGGCTTCAATCAATGGTTCTTTCTTTCGTTCAAATTTGTCGATATCTTCGATTTCATCCATCAGAGAGCTCGCGATATAGCGTAGTGTAGCTGCAGTGCACCGAATTTCACAAAGACATTTGTTGTAAATATCTGGTTTTCCTTTTTCAGAGCCGTTGGATTCGACTCCAGGGTAGCATACGAAGCATAACAGGCGGCCTTCTTGAGTGTCGAGGTGTACTAGTGCTCCGTCGATTGAAAAGATTTTAAGTTCGCTTGTATCGTATTTCACGTCGCATGATTCTTCTTCAAAGATCTCTACACCTGGGTTTTCCTTGGCGATTATTGATTTTTGTGTTTTAGCTGTTTCTTTGGTGAGAATTAAGCGTTTCTTGCTCATCTTGAATACCTCCATTGACCATGGTTGCTGTTTTTCTTTCTGTGGCATCGTGGTTGTTGAACATGGGTATTGTTATCGGTGGGTTCCATGTGTGCTGTCTACTGAAATTGAACTGGTAACTGTAGACCTCACGTTCGAGAGCACGGATGTCGATTCCAGCTTCCTTATTTTCGTATTTGACCTTCCTTTCATTTTTCCTATTTATTGTTTGGTTCTTCAGTTTCATACTATAGACCTCCTATATACTATATATGAACTACATGTAAAAACCTATATAAAACCTTTATGGTATATGGATACTTGGTATATTATATGCAGAAAAAACAAATGAATATTGTATTATCAGATAGTATGCTCGAAGGCATCGATAGAGCAATAGAACTAGGCTTCAGCATGAACAGAAGCGACTTCATTCGGACCGCCATAGGAAATACTCTGAAGGATCTCAGCATCATTACTGAAATGAAACAAAAGAAACTAAAAAAAGAAAAGTAAGAAAGAACACATCTTGTTACAGATTTAACCTGGTTTGATTCTTCAAATTGTAATGCAGCATTTCTCTTAACATTTCGTCTTCTTGAAGAATTTCCATAATCTGTGTAGCAGATGCTGACAGTAAAATTTCTTTGGTGCGGCCTTGCCTTCCTTTCGAAATAACACGAGCCGTGATGATGCCGAGCATATCTAGCTCCCCTATGAAATCTGCGATTCTTCGCTGTGTGAGAGCATCGTATTCTGCTTTTTCGCATTGGTTCCTGTAATAATCGTACACCTCACCAGTGTTCATTACTTGAGAAATTCCTGCGTCTCTGTGATTTTTTTTCGTCTTTAGAATAGCGATGAGCACCATTTTAGAATGAATCGGAAGGCTTCTCACGACTTCTGCCATGCAATCAGATTCAATCTTCTTTTCAGCAAGACGCACATGCTTCCTTGTTACCTTTGGTTCACCGTTTCGTTCTGCGATCTCCGCAGACACCCTGAGAAGATCAAGAGCTTTCCGTGCGTCTCCATGTTCCCGAGCAGCAAGCGCAGCGCATAACGGGATTACTTCATCATCAATTGTATCTGATTTTAAGGCTACTTTTACCCGTTCTCGCAAGATATCTTGCAATTGCTCCGCATCATAGGGAGCGAACACCATGTTCTCCTGACCGAGGCTTGATTTCACCCGGGGGTCGAGAAACTCGGTGAACTTCAGATCATTTGATATGCCGATGACGGAGACTCGTGCTTTTTCTAAATCGCTGTTGATTCTGGTGAGGTTATAGAGTGCCTCGTCTCCTTTGAGTTTGTCGATTTCATCAAGTACGATGACGATAACCTGCTTTTGTGTATCGAGGCGTTGTGTGATCTTTGCGAATAAAGCGTCAATGGATAAACCGTTTAAGGGGATAACGTCCAACAGGTTGTTGATGAGCTGTTGGCCGACAAACTGCAATATTTTATACAACGTATCAGTCATTTGGGCGTTGACGTAGAGAAAATGGATTTGTTTACCCATAGCTTTTCCTTGAGTTTGAAGTTCTCCACAAACATATTTTACCGAAGCAGTTTTTCCTGTTCCTGTTTTACCATATATAATGACGTTGGATGGGGTTTCATAATTTAGCGCTGGGGCGAGAATTTGTGCAAGCTCGTGTATCTCCTGTTCTCTATGAGGGAGGACCTCTGGTACAAAGCTTGGTCGGAGCAGTTCCCGGTTGACAAAGAGATGGTTCTGCTGCAGGATACTATCAAACAAGTGACTACTGAGTCGTTTATCTTCAACTTTGGTGTTAGTTTGATCCAGCTGAACTATAGTATTAGTGGATAATGATTGTTCAACTGCTTTTGAAATGATTTCGATCGATGGTACGGATGCCATATACGTCTCCTCCTCCCAAGAGCATCTCCTCTGTAGATTAATGATGTTTCAGCGGAAAATGATCCCGGAAAAAGGCATGGCTTTGCGGGTTTAATATGTTGTTGTTTTTTTCAAGAGAGTGGACAGTTGACCGGTTGATTCTTTCTTGTCTTTTTCTTCTTATTTTAATGAGAGAAAAGTTGTTAATCAATAATTTTTCTTGTAGGAAACAAATATGACAACAGGAGAAAAATTAAGTAAAATATTATAGTTTTCCCCCAATTTTGATATATCTCGATTGTTCTCTATTTTTATCTATAAGCTGATTCTCTGACAATACTAAGGAGTTTTTTTCCTCTTTCATACAAGTCATGATATGTCAGTAATTCAATATTTGGTAAATAACTAGATAATAATCGTCTATCATATATTTTATCTGTTTTTTCTTTTCCGATTACAATAATTGCTTTTGGCTTGAGTACATTACTTAAATTTGCTATTTCACATGCACGTAAATATGTAATCACTTGTCCCAATGCCTCTGTTAATTTAACATTTGGTTTATTTCTTTTATTGGTTCTTTTATCAAATAAATTTTCATTTGGACCTTTTAATTCAACTAAATCCCAAAAACCATCATATCTCTTCAATGCTAAATCTAATTCAAAATCATTTTTTCCTGGAGGAAATTTCACTTTTGACTCAAATTTTAGATATTCTAATCCAAATAACCAAAAAGCATCGTTTTCAACTAAAAATTTATGAATTTCAGTTTCATTTGAATTATCATCGTTGATAATTTTAATAAATTTTTTTAAAACGTTATCATATTTTTTAATATGATCTTTCATCATACTTATTCTTTTTTTGAATACTTCTAATTGAACATTTTTTACAGATTCTTCTGTTTTTAATTTTTTAATTTCTTTACGAAGAGCAGAAAATTTTTGTATATTTTTAGTTAATTTCTCATATTCTTTAACCGGAAGAAAAATAAAATTGGGATCTTGCATCCTGACATCTACAATTAAATCCATAATTGCCGATACAGAAGACCATTCCCCGGAGGATCTTATGTTATATTGACTGCGTATTCTCCAATATTTTTTATGTTTATTCTTCTCGTCATTTATTGCTCGCCATTTAACTATTCTCATGATTATTTTTTCAGTTGGAATATTAGTTTCTCGATCTAACTCTTTACATTTATCTACGGTATAAAGCCATACATTGTTAATTGATCTTCCGACGACATATCTATCAACAAGAAAATATGATTTACTTTCGAGAAATTTTCTTCCACCATAACTTTTAATTAAAGTCATACAAGATTAATAGAATAATTAATGTTATAAACTTTTACATGAAAGTGTTTTCATTATAAGAAATGTAATTTAAAAATAAAAATGATTGGCGGTTTTTAGAAAAAAGGGGCATAATACGAATTATTATAAAGATTATTTATCTAACGTACTTCATGACGTTTCAAACACCAATTACAATATTTGAAGCTATTGAAAATATTGAGAACAATCGTTATTTGTTACCTGCCATCCAAAGAGAATTTGAATGGAAACACAGGAAAATTGAATGGCTGTTCGATTCAATCATGAGAAAATATCCCATTAGCTCTTTCTTATTTTGGCGAATCGAAGGAAAAACAAAAACAGCCTATAAATTTTACAAGTTTTTAAGGGAGTATCGCGAAGAATTTAAAACGCATAACGAAGAAATAAATACCGATGGATATCCTGATTTTACGGCGGTTCTTGACGGACAACAAAGACTTGCATCCTTGTATATTGGATTAAAAGGAAGCTATGCATATAAAAAACCGCGAGTATGGTGGGAAGATACAGAATATTCCATCCCAACAAGACATTTATATCTTAATATCTTAGAATCTTTAAAAGATGAAGAAGATGGCCGAATCTACGAATTCAATTTTTTAACCAAATCCGAATATGAAGAAGATACAAAAAAATGGTTTAGAGTTGGGAAAATCTTGGAATTAAGAAATAATTTTCAATTTAATAAATTTCTAGATGAAAATAACTATAAAAATAATGAATTTACTTATGAAACTTTATCCAGATTACAGGAAGTCATACATACGGAGAGAATATTAAATTATTTTTTGGAAACAGAACAAGATATTGATAAAGCATTAAATATTTTTATCAGAATCAATAGCGGAGGAGAACCCTTGGATTTCTCAGATTTATTAATGTCTATTGCAGTTGCCAATTGGGATAAAAAAGATGCAAAGAAGGAAATAAATAAATTGGTTGATGAAATAAGAGATAGAGGTTTCTTTATAACTAAAGATCTTGTACTAAAGACATACCTTCTTTTATACAGCAAGGACATTCGATTTAAAGTTACAAATTTTAATAGAAATAATGTAAAAAACTTTGAAAATGAATGGGAAAAAATAAGCCTTTCAATTTATAAAACATTTGAATTAATTAAAGATTTTGGCTTTGTAGAATCGACTCTCACTTCCAAAAATGCATTGTTACCAATAATATACTATCTATATCACAGAGATATCGCAGAGGAATTTGTATCCAGAAAAGAGTTCGAGGAAGATAGAAAGATAATAAATCGATGGCTCCATGTAGTCTTAATTAAAAGAACATTTGGGGGGCAAGCAGATCAAATTCTTTCTAGTATCAGAACAGTTTTTACAGATGATATTAATAAAGAATTTATTAAACAAAATATGATTAAATTTCCATTTACGCAAATTCAAGATAAATTACGAGGAACAACAAAAGATATTACAATTGACGATAATTACATCGAAAATCTACTAAAAACACGAAAAGATGATGGACTAACTTTTTCGATTTTGGCTTTACTTTACCCCCATTTAGATTATAGAAATGGAGATTTTCATAAAGATCATCTGCATCCGCATTCTTATTTCAAGGAGAAGGTTTTAAATGCAAAAAAAATTGACAATAGCAATTTTGATTTCTATTTAGATGTTGAAAATAATGATAGTATTTTAAATTTACAACTATTGGATTCAAATGAAAATGAATCTAAACAAGATGGAGATTTGAAAGAATGGGTAATCAAAGAAAGTAAAAAACAAAATCTTAGTGTAGAAAAATTTTGTGAGAATCATGGGATACCAAATGTATTGGAATTCGAGAAATTCCCTGAATTTATTAAAAAAAGAAAAGAATTACTGGCTTCTAAACTAAAAAAGAGTATTAATTAACAAACTATATCACCTATTGCTAGAGATATACTTGGGGAGTAGAATGTGATGAGCGAAATGTTGCTATTCATTTCATCGAAATCGCATGTTACAAATTGGCTAAATAATATAAAGTTACAACAATTTAGAAATAAGATTTTTGTGTTGGAGGGTATCTAAATGGTGGAAGAAGAAGTTCCCAAAGAAGATGAGTTATCTGTTCAGGAAGAACGAGCACAATATGGCCTGGAGAAACCAAAGTCAAAAGACACAGCTCGTTTGATTTGGGCATCGAAACCACGAAAAGAACCAAATGTGAAGGATCTGGAGTTTCAGACAGCTGAAGAGGTATTTCCCAATATTGCTGAGGTACGAGATAAAAAATTGGATAGTTACATGATCGAAAAGAGGGAGATTCCTGAAAAACCTAATCGATTGATTTGGGGAGATAATCTCCTTGTAATGCAAGCGCTTCTTGCACAGGGATACGAAGGGCAGATTGATTTGATTTATATTGATCCACCGTTTAATACAGGAGAGAATTTTAATTTTTCTAGTTTAGTAAAAGTCGGAGCGCTAGAGTTCGAAAAAGAATTACCTGTAAATGAAAGATTAGCTTATACGGATACATGGGAACGGGGACGAGACAGTTTTTTAGATATGATGTTCCCTAGATTATATTTAATGAAAAGATTATTATCTGAAAAGGGAAGTATTTATGTACATTGCGATGAAAATATGAGTCATTATATCAAAGTTATATTAGATGAAATATTTGGAGGTCATTCTTTTAGAAACGAGATAATCTGGCAAAGAACCGATCCTCATAATGATGCAATAAAGAAGTACGGAAACATACATGATGTGATATTATATTATGCTTTTGAAGGAGCCATTTATAATTGGAGGGCAATTACAACTGATCTCTCTTCGGCAGCTCTTAAGGAATATTCCTGGATGAAATTATCTGATGGTCGTATTGTAAAAAAAACAAATCCATTGCCTGAGGGTGCACGAATTATCAAACTCAATGATGCTTCTCAAAAAGGAAATAATCCTGAACGAAGGTTTGTATGGCGAGGGGTGAGTCTGAAAGCAGGAATTCAATGGATGGGGACACACAAAGAGATGGAAGAGATGTTGATATCAGGAGAATTGTTTCTTCCAAAATATCCTCGGGGAGCTAGGAGATGCAGAGTTGGATATCTGGATGAAAGAGAAAAAATTGGGCAAGTAATTCAAGATATTTGGCAAGATGTTGGAAGAATGAAAGGCGGAACTGGACAATATCCAACACAAAAACCAGAAAAATTAATTGAGCGAATCATAAACGCTTCGACAGGTCCTTCAAGCATTGTAGCTGATTTTTTCTGCGGTTCAGGAACAACAGCAACAGTTGCAGAAAAGCTTGGTAGAAGATGGATTACAACAGATATTTCAAAGACTGCAATTCAAGTTACAAGAAATAGATTAGTCAATGAAAATGCCAAACCGTTTCTTATTCAAAACCTTGGTTATTATCAGCGTCAATTAATCTATGCCAAAGAAATCAAACTTAAAGAAATGTACAACATTATTCTTAAACTATACGGAGCAACACCAAGATTGGACTGGCAAGGATTTGGCATATCAAAAGAAGACAATAAAACCCTTGTTTTCGTATGTGAACCAGATAGACCTATGACTGGTAAAAAAGCTGTTGAACTAGCCAAAATGACAAAAACAGCGGATGGTAAGGGATACCGACGTTTAATCATTCTTGCATGGGATTACGATTATGATTTTGATGATACGTTTTCTAAACTAGCAAAGATATGGAAAGATAAAAGTCAACTGTCGGATGTTGAATTCAAAATAATTCCATCTGATGTTTACAAATATCTCAGAAGCACGAAAGTAGGAGATCCGGAACTCGCTAACAAAATCATCTTCTTTCAAAAACCTTATATCCGATTAAGTGAACCACAAATTATAGAAAGAACGGAAGAAGGGATACGGGTTAAAATTATAATTGAACAGTATGTTTTTATGGATATTCCCGTCAAAGATGAAACTAAACGACCGGAAATCGAACAAATTATTCATAAAAACTTTGCGTACCTTATCGACTATTGGACTGTTGACTGGGATTATGATGGAGAGGTTTTCAAAAGTAAATGGCAGGCCATCAGAGATCGGAAAAGTTCTGAACCGGTTCCTATTATTGCGCTTTCTACTTTGAAGCGGGGAAAGAAATATACGATTGCAGTCAGAGTCGTTGATGTCTTTGGCAATGATGCAGCAATGACTAAAGAAATTGATTTGAGGTAAAACTTATGCCGAAAAAAACTAAAACCGAACTCTTTGGCAAACATCCCTTGGCAAAAGCAATCGAACCAATTGTCGAGGACTGGGCAAATAACAACTACCCCGCAGTTAATGGAAAAGATATTACCTATGCAACCCGAGAACTCTTGAAATGGTGGTTCTCAGAACAAGTTCATGAAGAAGATCATTTTCATATCTGCCAACGAAGAGCATTAGAAACTATTGTTTACTGTTATGAAATTCTCAATATCCCTCTAGTTAAAACCCTATTTGAGGTTTTTTCGTCAGATCTTCTCGAAAAGGAGACATTCAAAGCAGGAATAGAAAAACTCAAACATCCTCGTTTTGGTATCAAAATGGCAACAGGAACGGGAAAAACATGGATTATTACGGCTATCATTGTCTGGCAATATTGGAACCGAGTAAAATATAACGACAAGCGATTTGCATCTCATTTCTTACTCTGTGCCCCAGGTAATATTGTTTACGAACGGCTGCTGGATTCTTTTTTAGGGAAAAAAACTCAAGATGGCAAACGACAACCGTATACAGCAGATATTAAAAAAAGCATTTTCATGCCTGAAAACTGGAAAGATGAGTTTAACCTACGAGTATATTCCAAGGAAGATTTGCGGGAGAGTTCACCGGTAACAGATAATCCATTTGTTCTCATAACTAACTGGCATCAACTTATGGATACTACACGACAGCGGGATGATACTCTTGCGGAAGATCTCGGTCTAGATATGAAATCAGACTCTGTCTCACTGAGAGTAGAACGGTTCATGAATTTTCTTACTTATAATAATGATCTCATTGTAATAAATGATGAAGCGCATCATGTCCACAGTGCCACGGATGCAGAACAGAAACGATGGCAGGAATCCATTGAATTATTGCACAAGGAAATTACGAAGACATCGGATTCTATCTTCGCCCAATTTGATTTCACTGCTACACCATATATTATTAAAGGTAAGAAAAAAGAGTATTTCGCACACGTTATCTATGACTATGGACTCGTTGAAGCCATGCGAGCGATGCTCGTCAAACAAATCTTTATTGAAAAAAGCAGTTTATTATCAGAAAAAATTGAAAAACTTGATCCATCCGAACTCGATGTAATTGGGCATAGGGATGAAGCAGGAAAGCCTATCGAGTTATCAGAGACCCAAAAACATATGATTGATGTTGGATGTGCTAAACTCGAAAAACTTCAAGAAGAATTCAATCGGTTAAAAATCAACAAGAAACCTGTCTTGTTTTTAGTAGCAGATCAAAATGCAGAAGCAGATCTCATTGCTGAATACATTAAACAAAAAGAAGATCGAAACGGTATTCCCTATAGCGAAGATAGCAAAGGAGAACAAGTCGTCACTATCCATGAGGATAAAAAGAGTCGACTATCCGACCAAGACTATGAAACATTAAAAAATAAAGTGTTCACAAGCGACGACATCAATAATCCAACACGAATCATCATCTCTGTTTTAATGCTTAGAGAAGGATTTGATGTCCGTAATGTCTGTGTATTAGTTGTCTTACGACGATCAGATTCAGATCTTCTTACTGAACAAGTCATCGGTCGAGGTATTAGATTAATGTTCTCTGAACCAGAATACCTTAATGATAAAATGGAAAACTATCAGAGACTTACTAATCGACAGGAGTTAATCAATTCATATGATCTCTTATTTGTTGTCGAACATCCAAAGTATAACGATATCTACAATCAATTAACAGAAGCTGGAGCGATGATCGCTAGCGGTAATTCTATCGAAATCAGCCTCGATGCAAAAAGTGTTTTAGTATCCCTCGATGAAGCGAGGATAAGTAAATATGATATCGCCTGGCCTCTACATTTTTCATATCGAACAGAAGAGGAAATTAACTTTCAGTACTTCAACATCTTAGACATGCCCACCTACCCAACTCCATTCGAACATATCCAACCAACAAAAATAATAATTACTGACTATCACCCAGATACAAAGTTTAAACAAGACTGGGAACTCGAAGAAGCAAACTTCTCTTACAGTATGTTCTTAAGAAATGTTGTGAAAAGTATCATCGGAACAAGCCGAAGAAGTATGTGGTTATCTCGATACGCGGCAGAGCTTGCAGGGGTTGTTGATCACTACATCGCAGAGTATCTCTTTGGAAAACAAATCGATTTCGCGGATGAAAAAAATATCAAAAAATTAAGAAACCAACAACTCTTCGACTTTGTCGTAAAAGAAGTTCGAACCCACATAATGAAATTTATACAAAATCTGAAATCCAATGATGTCGTAGAAGCAGAGTGGACAAAATTATCAAATTTCAAAGATATCAAAGTAAGGATGGAACGCTCAATAGAAACCAAAAGATGTCTTTACCCAGTTCTTGATTTCCCATATAAAGGTGGGTTTGAAAAACAATTTACAAACGACCAACTTGAAAACGACTCTATGGTTGAAGCATACGTAAAACTAAACCAGTATGTCCATGGATTTTCTATAGCTTATATCAATAGCATGGGGCATCTTGTACCTTATTATCCAGATTTTATAGCGAAAACAAAAGAGTTTATGCTTATTGTCGAAACCAAATCAGAAAAAGATGCTCGTAATGATATTGATGTTAAAAGAAAAGCAATAGCAGCTGAACAACGATGTAGAGATATGTCCAGAATAAAAACAATTCCTCCAGTCGACCAACCAAAACCATGGAAATATATACTGCTCCCACAAAACATCTATAAAGAAATGGAAGGACAAAGTTTAAGGGCAATAATTGATCGATGTGAAAGTACTCTTGCACTTTTAAAAATGCAACAGGAATAAAAAAATGTGTTATTGTATCGTAGATATTATGAAATTTACAAGTATCACAAATCCGATCAGGATTCCCTGCTTCTTCGGTACCGCTGATTTTACAGAGAGTTAATAAATTAAAGATGCTTCTATTCAATATATCAAGAGGAGAGTTATGATTATAAAGTGTGTTGAAATTATGAATTTCCGATCTATTAAGGATGCAATATTGGAGTTTGACAATTTAACGGCCATTATCGGGAGAAATGGAGCTGGAAAATCTTCTTTTTTAAGTGCAATCGACATTTTTTATAATATTTCCTCATATGTGACTGAAGAAGATTTTCATAAAAGAAATTTAGAAACTCCAATAGAAATCCGAATAACATTTATTGAATTAAAAGATGAAGAAAAACAGGAATTTAAACCTTATATCAGAGATGAGAAATTAATCGTTACAAAAAAGATTTTTATAGAAAATGGAAAGATTGAACAGCGTTATTATGGTGCTGCAATGCAAATCAAGAAATTTGCAGAGATACGAGAAATAGACGGGAAAAAAGATCGATTGTCTACTTGGAAGAATTTAGTGGAAAGTGGCGAATTACCTGCATTAGAAATGGGAGGAGCACGTAGTGCAGATGATGTCGAACGTTTAATGACTGAATATGAATCATTACATCCTGAATTATTAAGCCCAATTGAAAAGGAAGGACAATTTTTTGGTGCTAAATCATTTGGGGGTGGAAAGCTTGACAAATTTACAAAATTTGTTTTAATTCCTGCTGTTCGAGAAGCGTCCGACGAAGTTAGTGGAAAAAAAGGGGCAATTTATCAAATACTTGATATGATTGTTCTTAGAAAAATCAACTCAAGAAAAGATGTACAAGAATTTAAAACTGAATTTGGAGTAAAAGCAAAACAACTCTTTAGTAGTGAAAATTTAACAGAATTATCTGATCTTGGACAATCAATCTCGGAGACACTTGAAAAATTTGCTCCCGGATCGAAATTAAATTTAAAATGGGATGAAATCGAAGCAATAGATCCACCGATACCAGAAGCAAAAGCAACCCTTATAGAGGATAATTTTGAAGGAGAAATTACCCGTAAGGGACATGGGCTTCAGAGAGCACTTATTGTAACTTTACTACAACATTTAGCGATGATTGCCCCGGAAATTAATGAAGGAGAAGAACCATTAAAACCACAAGAAGAGGATCATTTTGTAGGTCCAAATCTCATCTTAGCAATAGAAGAACCGGAATTATATTTACATCCAGCTAGGTGTCGTTATCTTTCTGATTTATTACTAAAACTATCAGAAAAAAAAGAAACAGGTTTAGGTCTACAAAATCAGATTATCTACACTAGTCATTCGCCATATTTTGTTGATTTAAATCGCTTCGATAACATTAGATTAGTCAGAAAAAATTTTGAAATTAAAACTGCTCCCTGCAGTATTATTTCATATTTTTCATTAGATAAAGGATCAAAAGAACTTGCAAAAGTAAGCTGTACCGATCCTGGACGTTTTAATAGAGATAGTTTTAGAATCCGTGCTATGTCAGTTATGACCACGATTGTTAATGAGGGTTTTTTTGCTGACAAGGTTGTAGTAGTAGAGGGAACGACAGACGTAAGTACATTATGGAAATTACAAGAAATTTTAGGAAAAAATTGGTCAAAAAAGGGAATTGTCGTTGTTCCAGCTGGCGGAAAAAATAATATTGATCGTCCAGTTGTAATTTTTAAAGGACTTAATATTCCAACCTATTTTATCTTTGACGCAGATTCTCATGTCACTGGTGCCAAGTATCGGGAAGAAGCGAAAAAACGTAACCACATTTATTTACGATTAGCTGGTGCAGAAATAGAAGATTTTCCTCAAACACAAATTAACAATAATTGGGCCGTGTTTAATAAAAATTTAGAAGAAACAATGAAAGAAATATTAGGAGTAGACATATTTCAGAATATCCGACAGACAGTAGCTTCGGAACTAGGTTACGAAGAGTGTGAAAAAGCATGTAAAAGCATTGAAGGAGCATCAAGGTTTATTGAATTAGTTTATGAAAAAAAGTTAAATATTCCAGTGTTAGAAAGCATTATCGAAAAAATTTCAACTTTTTAATCAATAAAAACTATTTTTCTTTCATCTTACTCAAATATAATCGTTTCTTCCTTTCCCGCTCCGCATATTTCTGTAGTGCTTCAAGCACCTCGGATTCCCATGCTTTCTCCTGGATTCGTTCCCCAAGCGTGGCGGTATCCAATTGCAGAACTTCCTGTATTTTTCCATACTTTCGTAGTACTTCTTCCAGTTGTTTTCTTTCCTTGCTGCCTTTCACGGGAAACGAAAACCGCTCTGTTTCCGTAATCTTTATCTTGTTTTTCGACCCAAACACACAATCAACCTTTTCTTTCTCAGCAAACGCGAGGAGTGCCTCCTCCAGCTTCTCCAGCTCAGTATCACACTCATTATTCAGCAGTTTCTGTTTGTTCTTCACCTCCGCATACCGATTCACCAGCTGCACACCAGAATCCTTCAGATACTCATTTGCCGGCTTCTCTGATACCTTGTACAAATGCTTCCACTGCCGGCACACGGGTTTAAACTCACACCAGTCACACAGAAGTGAAGGACTCGCTTTAAAGCTCTCATCCTGCTCAATTGTTTCAATTAACGTAATCGTATCAGTTTTTAACTTCTCCAGTTCATCATCAGTACGTGTAGAATCAATCTCCTTATCAAACTTTAAGAAATGCCAGATCAAATGCACATGTTTCACGTCAGGATACTGTTTCTTCACCCCGATCATGTACAACGCAAGCTGCCGATCTGATTGAATGTACTCAGCTAACGGCAACCGTGAGTTCGTTTTGTAATCATGGATCTCATAGAAACCATCCTTCGTCTCAGTGAGCCGGTCAATATATCCTTGTAATTTGTACGTACCGGCCTCATCTAAATTAATAAGAATCCGCTCCTCCAGAGCAATCGTTCTCCCCTGATCAAACGGATGATGCCGCTTATAGTAATCAGAAATATATTTCTCTCCCATCTTCAGATAATTCTCTTGCGTATATTCTTCTTTTACAATCACGATATCATCAGACCAGTTCTTCTTCCACTCATCACGGAAAAAACCAAGAAGCTCATCCAACGAATTCATCTTCTGATATGACAGATCACGATACAGCTTTTCGAGCGTTTCATGCACCCGGCTCCCCAGAAACGCCTCAACGCTCTGCTCAACCTCGGTTTCCACTTTATCAATATACTGCAGTTTAAACTTCGCTGGACATTGCTCATAACAGCTTAGACGGGAATGCGAATAGACAGTCATAGAAACAGAAATAATGTCCATCGGTTTAATGGTATCGAGAGAATAAAGATCAGTTACTGATTTTCTGTCAAATAAACAAAAAAAAAAAGAAAAAAGAAGGAGAAATAGTTACTCCTTCATTTCCGTTTTAGGTAGAGAAACCCAGTTCTTTTGTTCACACCGACGGTATACCCATCAGGCATATCGCAGGGTGTACCGGATGGTGGTGTTCTTTTGCTGAAGAAATAGATTTCTTGGCTTCGCCCACCTTTCAGGTGTACAATTCGTGTGTATAACGTCCATTGTTCATGAATGTATACCATACTTTTTACCTCCTTACGTTTATAGTTGCTTTTAAAAAAGATTGCCTTTTGTTGAACAAAATTGTCATGTTCAAATATCATCAAATACTACACTATTACTTTTTTTATTATCACCTCCTTATAAAAATATACATATTTCTTTTTTCATTTGTTATATTTATTAAGTTGCATGCGGAAAGATCGTGCAACGAAATCTATCTAATATCATTCTGTTCTTTCTTTGATTGATATGAAATATGATAAGCAATTGATAGAAAAGCTGGTGAAAGAACTCGTGGATTTATGGGGAGAATGTATGATACGGTCTGAGAGAATAGAAGAACTCGCAAAAGAGCTCGATATTCAAAAGAAAAGATAAGCCGACATTATGAGTGCTTTTTATTACATCTTTTACTTTTTTTATTACTTTTTTTACTTTTTTTATAAAAGCTCTTTGCAATATCGAATAAATCATGCCAATCTTTAATTTTAAATTCCATTCCGGATTCTGCAGCGGGAGTTTTACCGAATGCATCGTTTATGCGAACGAAATTGTAATCAAAACGCCCTATGTCTGCATATGCCTGAAGAGTTTTAGGCGTTCGGAATCGCCGTCGTTTATAAAGAACACCTTCTCGCAAGGTTGCATGGATCCGCTCGATATGGCTGATAAGCCCGAGATACATATCTTTCGCAATGGAAATGACTCGGGCATTCGGAAACATGTATTCGCATGCTTTTTTATGGGATTTAAGACCATCACATCTTAATATTTTAGGATCGCACTTTGATCGATCTCTTGCTTCACGTAATGCGCTACATGAGTTATTATAACGCCTGCTAAGACAAACGTATGCTGCCAGTAAATAACGCGAATTATATGCACAAATTGTCATCACCCATATTTTTTTCCGCTTAGGGAGACGATGGCAGATCTCGTCCACTTCCCATCGTTTCGAAACGATGGGTATCTGAAGTTGGTGTTCGAATTGATTCAAGAGATTCGCGATGCGGATAAAGAGATAGCGAAGCGCATATGGCGATATCGAGAGACTTTCCTCTTTTTCCCGGGCCACCATCATCAAACCATCTATGATTGATTGCGTTGACATTCCTGCTGCAAGGTAAAAAGCAGCGAAATAAATCACCCAATTCGGGTAGTTAAACAAGAATGGATCATTCATGAATTTCTTCTTGTGAATCTTACAATACCAACGTCGGATCTCACCTTTATGCTTGCGATGGCGGATTTCTTTTTTTATATGTTGACCGTCTTGGTTGTCTGTTGAACCACAGTGTGGACAAAAGAAATCTATCTTTGTTGGTGAGGATTTACTATCGCCAGGTGTTTCTGGTTCGGTAGTAATTTTATGAAAAGGTGTGTTCGCCTGGTTTGTGTTTTGTTGAGATTCGAGATAATTATCAATTATTAATTGCCCTTTCGATGGTTGTGGTTTGATTTCTTTGTTCGTTCCATCTTGAGATATTGGTTCGTTTTGTACTTCATGGTGCTGCTGAGTTACTACGGGATCTGTAAGCTGCAATCGCTTCGGCGATGTCTTTCGCTTACGCTTTGAAATGGTATTGGGAGGAGACGAATTCATTTTTAAGCAAGTTTGTTGTTTTTTTTGATTTGTTAAAAACTGCAGTTTTAATTGCTGCGTAGGTGTTTTCGTCATCTGGAGAAAAGACCCGTTACATAGACACTCGTTCAAGCCCCAACTTTGTCTCTCACGGCAGAGTATGGCCGTAGGAGCCCCGTCATCATCACATCACCCACCCCGGTGGTTGTCGGTCCTTGGGTCCTGGAGATCTATGTCAATAAACGTGGGTCTTTTGCCTCACCTCCTGGTGTTTTGTAAAAAATCGGGGTCGTAATCCTGGGAATTTTGTGTTTTTTTTCAAAAAAAGCCACTTGTTGCATGATCACGGCTCCCCCATCCATGCATACAACTGCTGCTGGTTTCTGTACGATTTGGTCCACGGCTTCCTTATTCCATGGGCACTATAGCACCCATTGAGTGCTTCAAGAGCAGCGATTTCTTCGTCATTCTTACGATGAATCGCTGTAGAATGGTCGTTTACAGTATTATTTTTATTAAAATCAAAATGATACCGTCTTGCTGGATTATTCGTTTTACATATACCGATCAGCTTGCCCCGTGACTGCTGTAATCGTTGCAAGATGTTTTTGTCTGGAAGCGGAAAGTAAATATTTATTCCATCGCAGAACATGATTCTGCATGATGATCCTGAGATGAAGATATCTTGGAGATCACCTATAATCTCCTCCCACACAGACAAGTGCCAGACAATGATGTGTGTTTGTGATTCTTTGAGTTGGCCTTCAAAGATGTTCAAAAAAAAGAAAAAAAGAAGAAGATAGAGTTCGCTGACAATACCAACGCTTTTATGGGCAGTTTTTCTAACGTAACAACCACTAGACCGCTCGCCAAACGCTTTAGACGTTCTGCTTGAGGGTAAGACACCTCGCTTAGCAGGGTCATCAATAATTGTGCCATCAGATAACCCAGTCATCGATTACATCCCCCGTCCATGTCATCAATTTGTAAGAAGGATCGTTGTTTATCGGTGACGTTTTTCCATGTGTTTTTGTAGTAACCTCTTTGATTCTTTTTTTTGCAAGAACGAGAGAGTTTTTTAGGATCCGAGTGAGCACCAATGTTGGAAGCTATCTTGCCCATCTTTACTGTGTTGCAGGCCTCTGATCCGGAGGTTGTTTCTTCATCTTTTTTACTTACAGCATTGCTGATTGTATTACTTGTTGGAACCACACTTGCTATAATTGTTTTTTCTGTGTTATCGTTATCAAAAATGTGTGGGGGAATGTTGTTGCAGCGTACATCTTTTTGTTTCGCTTCCTGTCTTACAGGAATCACTTCATGAACATTGCCAATCGGCTTTTCTTCAGATAGTTTACTCATTAAACACGCGAACATTTCAAAAGAGGGAAAGCGACACTTTTTTATGCAACACATACAGTTTTCTTCAGAAAACTCTCTCAGTTCTGGATAGCGCTCGAATGCTTCGGTATTAAATTGGACATTTTTCATTACAAACAGATTGGAGATAATGAACCGAACGAGATAGTGAGTCATGGATCATTTCCTCACCATCAATATACCTGTTCAAACTTATACCTCAGCATTTTAAAATGTATACACTTCGACCCTTAGAACGGCAAAAACCAATTAACCTCCCACAATATACATTTTAATGCCCATGCCAAAGTGCATATATTGCCAAGAATATTTCAATCCAACATCAAATAGACAAAAAACTTGCAGAAAGAAAAATTGTAAAAAAAAGCTTCATAACGAAAGAATCAAAAGACATCGAGAGAAAAACAAAGAACAAAATAACATACTGTGGATAAATACATATATCGCAATGTATCAATGGCCCACTCTTGTAGATATAGCAAAAAAAACAAAAATTAATGGTGCAACAACATACTACCATCTTAAAAAACAAATGAAAATCGGCAGGATCCGACAAATAAAAGAGAGATATGCATTATTGGAACAATACAAGTCACAATACATCTTCTTCCTAGATACCATTAAAATTCAAATCCAACCTCATCATGAAATCCCGTATTATTTTTGTCGTTACATAGAGGACGAGGGATTATCATATGAAGATGATGAGAATGGGAATAAAATAATCAAATATAAAAATCTTGGAAAAGCTATTGATATATGCTATCGGGCGTATGCTTGTGTCTGGGCTCAATTATTGTCTCAAAAAATGTATGATCAGTTCCGAATGCGGTATGCGGAGAAAACAGAGAATGCCATTGGTTTTTTCTTGCATGGCTTTAATCGGTTATCAACATCCATTCTCTCACCAAAAAACCCTCGACAATGGTACGGACCTGCTTTTCCCCAAAGTCTTACCGTTGATCATATTAATAACAAAATAGACAGTATTAATGATGTATCGCATTTTTTAAAAAGAATTCATGGGGCAATCAAGAAAGAATTAGAAAAAGCTCACCCAGAATATGACGAACTAAGTGAATTGCTCAACGAATTATTAAGATATTCAGAAGATAAATTCACATGTAAAAGTATTTATTTAGCGCTAAAAAAAACTATTGATGTTCATGGTGAACCTCTCTTACCAATTGAACATACAAACTTTAATAAAAATCAAAATGTAGGGCTTTGAAGAGTTGGTAACCAAATCCCTCGGCGGGCACTATTGCCAATGGTTAAAAGCCCTTCCCCTTGGAGCATTGTAGTATTGGCACGTATTCCCGACAGGAACATCTAGAATCAATAGATAGTATAACTATTCAACAGATGTGAAATCAATAAATATGTTAACAAATACTCTCTCTGTTCATCATATTCATCTATATAAAAAAAGAAATTACTGATGAATTAGTGCTTTCATCGCTCTTTGTAATTATTGTTTCAACGATACTTTATCAGCATTTTTATTTTTTAACAGTTTAACAAGCTGATATATAATTTGTTCTGCCTCTTTTTTCATGGAACCATCTTCGTTGAAAATATTTACTCCACCGGTAATAAGTTCATCTTTGGCAGTTTCATAATCCATGACAGTCTTGAGATCCAGCCCCAAGCTGCAACCACTGCAAAATTTCGCTCCAGGATCGTTTTTAAGGCCACATCGAGGGCAGAGAACGGGGGTGAATTGATCTTCGGGTTTCTCTTCTTCAGTGAGCCCATGCAACGCTAATATTGCCTTATCGCTGTCTCTCCCCGATAAATGAACATAAGTCCTGACCTCACGGGAACCAATTTCCCATCCAAAATACTGACATAACAGGCTTTCAGGGAGCTTCTTAGCGAGTTCACTAGCCCGAGAATGCCTGAAATGATGAGGATTCACAGGTTTTTTAAGTCCAACACGCCCACTGGCAACCTTCAGCAGCTTGTTAAAATACCTATATTCGCCCTGGGCTCCGCTTGAAGCATGATTAATAGAACAGAAAAGCCACCCGTCCTTATTATTACGCTCGGGGTGTTGCTTCAACCAATTGCTAATAGCCGGGGCACTTGCGATAATCCTTACTTTGCGATCCCCGGTCTTGCCAAAAAGGCTGATACGCGCCCCGTATTTATCGAAATCAACGTCTTTGAGTTTAATGTTGAGGACTTCCCCTATTCTAGCGCCAGATTCATAAAGAAATAAAATGAACGCCTTATCCCTGAGATTAAAAGTACCTTCTGCTAGATTCTTCACATCGTCAATACTCAATAATTCACTGGGGAGTTTCTTCCTTGCTTTCTTCATTGTACTGGGTATCCATGCGACCTCTTCGGGATACTGTCCTTTAAGGAACCTCTGACCTTGTTTTTCTCGTATGAATTTAATGAGTCTTCTGAGAATGATACGATAATCTCGTTTTGTCCATTCGCTAAACTTAGACGAGTTATTGATAGACGCGACAAGCTCTTCAATATCCTTCTGGGTAAGTGTTGAGAAGTCTTTGTTTTCAATGCGTCTTGAAAGCTGCATGGTAGTATAGATATATTTGCTCTGGCGAACTTTAACGAGATCCTGAGCGGCAAGATAATTCACAAGAGCATTTATTGTTTTTTTATTTGCTGCGCTGATTTCAGATCGTTCCAAATAATTTAATGCACGCTGAAGAACAAGATCATTCGGCCCATTTTCTTTATTCTTGGATTCTTTCTTTGAGGCCATAGATTCACAATAATAGGGAATAAGGCCCTATTATTTGAACCTATGTATAATGGGCCCGAACCGGGATTTGAACCCGGCACAGAGGATCCACAGTCCCATATGTTACCAGGCTACACTACTCGGGCCATATATACAATGGGGCAATGTTTCACGACATATTCAACATTTCTTAACAATGCCTTAATGCGGTACTTTGTCTTTTGAGCCCCAAACCAGAAATCTTTATATAATATTATCGGAGAAACCTCGCATGGTCAGCCTTAGGTTATATGCAAATCATTGGCAGAGATAATTTTTTTTATAGTTGCGAATGGGGATACAGCGTGGTCTGGGGGTTAGCGTAACACCTGCAGATGAAAATCAGTATGAGTTTTTCAACTCTGTGATAAGTTTTTCGAGTGCTTTTGCCCGATGCGAATATTGGTTTTTCTCTTCAATTGTCATTTCACCAAAGGTTTTTTCCGCGCCTTTAGGAATGAATAACGGATCGTAGCCAAATCCGTGTTGTCCTCGCGTTTCAGTCGAAATCATACCAGTGCATTCACCAACGACAATCACGGGTTTCTTACCTGGTTCACTATACGCGTACACCGATCGAAACACTGCTTTTCTGTTTTTTACCCCATCAAGTAATCGTAATATTCCGGGCAACCCGATCGTGAAAAACACGTACTTCGAGTACACCCCAGGAAAACCCTGAAGCGCGTCCATAAACAATCCTGCGTCTTCAAGTATGAATGTTTTGTGAAACTTCGCTCGGACATGTTCAATCCCCTGTTGTGCGACTTCCTCGAGGCAATCAGCTTGTACCTCAGGATATCCGAGATTCTTTTGCACTACTGAAAACCCAAGCGTTCGTAGTTTCTCCGTCGCCTCCCTTACTTTTCCCTTGTTGCTAGTAATAAAATACAGTGTTTTCATCGATATCTGCCTCGCTGCACAATATCCTCAATCTTTTTCATAACTGCGGATGCATCTCCTCGAAATTGTTTTTTATATCCTTCAAACACATACTCAAAACAATGCGAATACTTTGAATGGGTCGACTCAAACGCTTCCATAAG
>Ga0315277_10001924_pt1 | contig 29386 bp, 26 predicted proteins | sample YL17G05_15_MG_FD_203695 | JGI IMG/M metagenome (GOLD analysis project Ga0315277, IMG submission 203695) | Sediment microbial communities from Yellowstone Lake, YNP, Wyoming, USA - YL17G05_15 | ecosystem: Environmental > Aquatic > Freshwater > Lake > Sediment | place: USA: Wyoming | collected... | reverse complement strand
CCGGCAACGGGACGATTCACATCAGGCGGACAATGGAAGGCTTACTGGAACCTGCAAAATGCCATTGCCGCATAGCTGCCAGAAAATGATTTCACACCCGATACTGTTCTGACACAGTCAAAACAGAGTTTTGCTGATTTGGACATTAGTGTTTTGAATTTGTCCCGTTAGGGATCCCTTGCGGGATTTCGTATTTCGTAATTCGGATTTCGCATTTCGGCAACACGCCCGTGAGCTTGCCTCTTGGGAGGGAGCTTGTCACTTAGGAGCGAGCGCGCACAACACCGCAACGGCTACCACAAATAATCGACGAATCGTCTATTCGTTTTCATTCTGCTGTTCGGCCTTGGTCATAACCGGTTTCGGCCCTTTGAATTCGGTTGCCGAATAAGTCTGCTGCTCATCGGAGGTCATAGCCGGCTCTTCAACAATCCAGGGGGTTATGAAAACGACGATCTCGCTGAGAATGGTTTCCTCTGCTTTGAACTTGAACAGATTACCCGCGATAGGTATGTCGCCAAGAAACGGCACTTTATTGATTTGCTTTGCAACATTCTTCTTGCGCAGCCCCCCCAAGACCACTGTCACTCCGTTCTTAATCAACAGAGTTGTCTCGGCTTCGCGCTTATCGACTACCGGCTGAGGATATGTTGTCGAGGCAGAATCGCCAACGTCGACCGTGGCGGTCTGGACGCTGAACGTCGGCGTCAATTTGAGTCTGATCATTTGATCGCGTGCGGCAATATGCGGGGTGACCATGAGTTTGACCCCGACTTCCTTAAATTCGGTTGTGCCAAAACTCTGCTGCGTTCCTCCTCCCTGATTGAGTTTCTGATAGGGGATCTCGGTGACGATGTTAATTGTTGCTTCCTCGTTGTCGAGCACGAGAATTCGAGGATTGGCAAGCAGCTTGGCGTCGATATCCTCTTTTTGGGCGGACAATCGAGCGTCGAGGTCAATATGGCTGTTTAGCCAGCCAAAGCGTAGAGTACCTGTGGTGGCGTCGGACTTGCGAGTCGTACTGAGGAATGTGCCTGTGGCAAAGGGATTCACCGCTCCGCTGGTGGGATCGGCGGCGGCAGGATTTGCTCCACCGAGCGCCGTGGAGGCGCCGCCCCATGCAGTATCCCTGCCCGCTTGCCATTCGATGCCGAGGTCGTAATTGTCGGTGCTGGTTATATCGTAGATTCTGGCCTCGACAAGGACCTGCTTTGTCATTACGTCAACCTTCTCGATAAAGGCCTTGATATCTCTAACCTTGGTCTCCGTGTCGGTGACGATTATGTGGCTTGTGCCCTGGATGAAGGATACCGATCCCTTGGGGGATTTGAATTTGTCCAGGGCCTTAACCACTTCGGTGACGTCGGCATAGACTATCTCAAAAGTCTCGGTGAACAGCAATTCCGGCTTCTCGACCTGCTCCGCGGAGGTTATCACCCTTATCATATTCTCGCTGATGACGTAGGTGAACCCGTGGACGGACAGGATGTTGTTGAGGGCCTCTTCGAGGGGCACGTCGGTGAGCGTGACCGTGACGTCGCCTTCGACTTTGGGGCTTTTGACGATGTCAACGTCGGCCTGGTCAGCCACTATTCGCAGCACGTCCTCGATGGCGGTCTTTCTGAACTCTATGCTTATCGTCTTGTTCAGCCGGCTCTCAAGCGAGCTTGACGGCCCGGAAGCGGCGGCCACGACGCCTTCCGCCGGCACGCCGGCGGCAACCCCCTCCGTCGCCGCAGCGGGGGCCGCGGCGTCTTCCGCCGGGGCAGCAGCACCCGCGCCCAACGCCGTATCACCGTACAAGCAGAGAATCGCGCAAAGACCCAGAGATGTCAACGTAATGTATTTGGATGTTATGCTAATCATGATATTTCCTTTTCCCTATGTATTGTGTATCACCCGGTCGCTTACGCTCCCGGCTCGTTTGAATTCTCTACTTTGTGCCTTTGTGCCTCTGTGCCTCTGTGCCTTCTTACCTTTACGGTTCGACGGTCTGTGTCCAGGCTTGGCCGTCCTTTTCAAATTCGACGCTCTTCTTGGTGATTTTCGTTATTGTTGCGCCGGCTATAATGTCGCCTACGTGCGCAATTCGCGTTCCGACCACCGCAGAGGGATTGTCGTCGCTGAAAAGAATTCCTTTTACGCTCAACTCTTCGACGACCGTTAGCTCTGGACCTGTTGTTTGCGCGCCTATATTGGGCTGGGCGGCGACGCCCTCATCAGGTTTAGACTTAATCTCTATCTGGGCGGCCATTTCATCGGTAAGCTGCATGGGATCTCGCAACCCGGGCGGATAAGGATCGGGTTTTTGCCAGGCAATCTCGGCTGTTGAAGCCGTGCTGGCAGGGACAGCCGGCTTGGGCGGAACAGTTGTTTTTGTTTTGAAGAGAGATATATTGAGCGTCCTTGAAAGCAGAACAACAAGGACGACGAACAATACCGGTATTAGCAGCACGGCGGCTTTCTGCCTGACGGGGTTGACGCCGGGCGCAGGGGCGAAGAGCTTCTTGACGACCTGCTGCAGCGGCCCCGCGGGCACGGCGGCCTCTGCCGCCTTCGGCTGCCCAGCCCCGCCGGGCCTCAATCGCTGATGGGAGCCCGGAATCTGAGGATTCTGCGGCGGCCTCGCCGGCGGCCTCGGACTATCGTAGCCGGGCTGGCCTTGTTCGGGACCGGTGTGCGGTTTGGCCGCGGTCCGGTCGCTCGGCACCGGGACACCGTCGAAAATCGACGATATCTCCTTGTGCAATCCTGATCTTTTCTTACTATTCTTGTCCGCCATTTTCTATCTCCTTGGCTTGTTCAGCCTGGGTATCATCGTCCTCCACATTTTGCTTATCCTCTTCCGGTGCGGGGCGTGCTGCTCCGTCGAGTATCTCAGCAGCCAGGGCCATGTATTCGGCGGCCCCCGTGCCTTTCGGATCGTAAGTGATAATAGATTCGCCCGCGCTTGGCGCCTCGGCCAATCTGACGGTTCTGTGCACAACCGTATTGAATACGAGGTCCCCGAAGAATTCCCTCATCTGCTCCTGCACCTGCTTGCTCAAGGTCGTCCTGTTCTCCACGAAGGTAAGTAGCAGGCCGAGTATCCTGACGCTGCACGGGTGGAAACGCTCCCTCACAATGCCGACCGTTTCGAGGAGCTGCTTGAGGCCCTCCATCGCGTAATAGTGGGCCTGAACGGGCACTACAATGTCGGTGCTGGCAACCAGAGCATTCAGCGTCAACATTCCAAGCGACGGCGGGCAGTCGATAATACAGACGTCGAACTGATCGCTAACCTGGGTGAGCTTTTCGCCGAGGACAAACTCTCTTCCGAATACCAGCGTCAGCTCAAGCTCGGCGCCGGCAAGGAGGATATTGCAGGGGGCGAGTTTGAGCATTTCTATATTGGTGTCGGCTATGACTTGCGTGAAGTCCGTCTGAGCGTTTGTGAGGACATCGTGGACGGTCTTTGTGAGCCTGTCGGGATTCAGGCCCAGTCCGATAGTTGAGTGCGCCTGAGGGTCGAGATCGACAATAAGCGTTCGAACGCCTCTTTGCGCAATAGCGGCTGCGAGATTGACGGCGGTAGTGGTCTTGCCACAGCCGCCTTTCTGATTAGCTATTGCTATTGTTCTCATCTTTTCTATGCCTCAAACTCGTATCGAGGATCTGTTGTTTCCAATCAAGGTGCTTCACGAGCCTGCCAACGCGGGCTGAGCGGCACAAGTCGCAACGGTCTGCGTGTTTGCGAATTGCTGCGGCGCCGCAGCGCGGCCGGCAATTTTCTTGGTCATAATTTCCCGGGCCAACGCCGTGTACTCGAGCGCCCCTTTGCTTTTAGGATCGTAGGTCAAGACGGGCTCTCCGGCGCTGGGGGCCTCGGCAAGTCTCGTGCTTCTGTGAATAACCGTGTCAAAAACCGTCGCTCCGAAGAATTCGCGCATCTGGCGCTGCACCTGCCTGCTCAATGCGGTCCTTTTTTCGACGAAGGTAAGGAGAATGCCGAAGTTCACGAGATTGGGGTTGAACCTTTCTCGGACGATGTCTATGGTCTCGAGAAGCTGCTTGAGCCCTTCGAGGGCGTAGTATTGCGTCTGAACGGGCACAACGATATCGTTTGCCGCGACCAGGGCGTTCAATGTGAGCAGGCTGAGCGACGGGGAGCAATCAATAACGCATAAATCATAATCGCCAGCGAGACTGCCGAGCTGCTGGCTCAGCACGTACTCTCTGCCGGGCTGCTTAGCCAGCTCAAACTCGATGCCGGAGAGCAGAATATTGCTCGGCACGAGATTCAAGGTTTCGATGCTCGTTCTGAGCACGGCCTTTGAAATTGGGATTTGCGACCTGCAAACGGGCAGGTCTGTCTTTGTAATAGCGTGGTAAATGGTCTTATCGAGATTCTCCGGGCCGAAGCCGAATGCAAGCGTTGAGTGGGCCTGCGGGTCGAGATCGACCAGCAGCGTGCGGTTGCCGAGGATTGCCAGCGCGCCCGCCAGATTAACGGCGGTGGTCGTCTTCCCGCATCCGCCCTTCTGATTTGCAACTGCTATTGTTCTCATAATATATGAAAAACAGTGTTAATCTGTGTAAACCTGTGCCCTGGGTAGCCGTGTCAAAAAAACAAAATTAAGTCAGTTTGAGTTATTTTTTTACAACAAGGACCGCAAGGTTCAGCTTGGCGCTGTGCCCCTGGTCGGAATCCTTGGATCGCGTTATTGCGAACTCGTCAACAAGGACGGTCGGCTCATGTCTCTCCAACGCGGAGAGAAAATGCGCGAACTGGTTAAAGCCTGAGACGAAACCGACGTCGAAGTAGCTCTCGCCCACGTGGGTTAATTCGGAATCATCCGAGGCGTTCCGCGAATCCCGGCTCTTGATGCTGAATGCCTCGATCTGCTGTTGAGAGGCCAGTTGACTGACGTCAAAAGTCAAATTCGCCGCTTCGCCGGAATCTGCGGCAAAGACCTTCACTTTTGTCTGCAAGTCTTGGAGCTGTCTCTTCAGGAGGTCCTTGGTTTCCTGCTCCTGGGCTTTGAGTGCGGCATCGTACGCCTTCTTCTCGTTAGCCAGTTGATTGGCCATGCTCCTTCTCTTCTCGTTTTGCGGTCCGAGGACAATCAGGTAAACAAACAGAAGCAGAATGGCGCAGGCGGCCCATATCAGACCAATCGTCGTGTAGTATCTCTTTTTGTTAGACTTCATATAAGGCCCGTTACAATTATGGTTTGAAGAGGCAGTTTATCTCGTAAGAGACGACGGCGAGCTCGTTGAGCTCATCGGCCTTTTGTGAGACCGTTATGTCCTCCAGTCTCGGCCCGAGCAAATCAGAGGCGAGCAGCTTGCTCCGGAATTCTCGGATGTCTTTGTCGGCGTCCGACTGCGGCATCGCCGCAACATTCATCTGGAGCGTCGGCACGGGAACGGAAATATCCTTTGTCTTTTTGGGATCGTCCTTCCCGGGGACACTCATTCTTACCACCTGCTGCTTTACCTCAAGGGCCGTCAAGACGACGGATTCAGGCATGTTGCTCACTACCGAAGCCAGAATGGGAGACCATTGAGTGTGGCGGCCCATAGCCAGTCCGATTTCCCCGAGAGACGCGCTATAAACACCCTTGTCGCGCTCCAGCTCCTTTTGCAAGTTTATGGCGTCGGCCAGGCTGGCTGTCTTTGCCTTCCACCGGTTTATTTCACCCGACCGAATTGCCATATCGATCCTGCCGTGGAGGTAGAATCCGAACATTATTATTGCCAGCACAACGGGAACGGCGCCGGCAAAAGCGGTGAACGCCACACTTTGCGCCCTTCCTTTTTCGGGAAGCCCCGTTCCTTTGAGCAAGTCTATGGTGAACATATCAAATCGTCCTCATGGCAAGGCCCGCGGCGACGGCCAGCGCGGGTCCGGTTTTTTGGAGCATGTTCTTCTGCAGCATTGCCTTGTGGTCCCGGCCCGTATCGCAGCGCATCTTCTGGAAGGGATTCCACAAGACCGTTTCGACGGCAAGCTGCCTGTTCAAGACGTCGATGAATCCGTCGGCGAGGGCAAGGTCTCCGCAGACGAACATCTTTTTGAGGGGCTCGGCTTTCTTTTGGGTATCGTAGTATCGAAGGGTCTCGACAACGTCCGCGACGAGTTTCTTGCTGGCTCGTTCGAGGCTTTCGAGATAGGCCGCTCGGTCCATTTCGCCGCTGCCCGAGAGGATCTGCCTGATGGTCGTGGTTGGCAGGTCCTTTTCAGCGGCCATCTTTTTGACGATGTCGTCGCCGACTGAGATCATATCTCGGACAAAGGGCCAGCCGTCGTCGCTGACGATGGCCAGATTCGTATATGACCCGCCGACGTTGAGAATCGCCGTAGCCTGACCCGGAACCTGGGGCTCGAGCTGCCTGAAGCAGTTCAGCAGCGCCAGCCCGTCAACATCCATCAGAACGCAGTTGAGAGAGGCTTCGGTCGCCAGGTACAGCTTGCTTTTTATCAGGGCGTTTGTCGCGGCAACGAGTATTCCTCCTATAGTCTCGGCGGCTTTTGACATCACCTGATAATCAACGGTGCTGTCCTCGGTATTTAAGGGGCAGACCTGGGAGGCTTCGAGCTGCACCGCGCCGTCAATTTCCTCTTCCGGCATAGCGGGGAAGCCGAAGTCGCGCACCGCCACTTCCGGCCCGCTGACGCCGCAGACGACGAAGTTGGATTTGGCCCCGCTCATGTCCAGGCACTCCCGGATCGTCCGGACGATATTGGTCAATTTCTTTCGGCGGTTGTCCTCGTCTCCGTTTGTGGGGATCTGCGCCATTCCGCAGGAAGTCACCGCATAGTCTCCATTCTCCTTGCGAAGGCTGACTGCCTTAATTGAAGATAAACCGACATCCAGCCCGAGGACCGACTTCACCTCACGCTGAAGTTTGAATGACTGTTTCCAACCCAGGTCCATCAGTTTCCCACCTTAAAAATGCTTATCTGCCAAGATGTTTAACTGCCGATGCAAGCGTTATTCGCAAGGATGTATCGGCGCAATCGCCGCGCTATTTCACTTGGAAATGACAATTATCGAAATTGGGCGCATTACCCGGGAAATGGAAAGGTGCGAGGTTATGAATGTCCGAAAAACTGCGCTCACCCCCCGGCATAGTGGGTTTCGCCGATGACTTGACCGCCTTGCGAGGCGCCGGCAGGTAAGGCCGGCAGGACAAGCTCAGAGACGGCGCGCGGAATTATCGGGCGTTATAGAGACCGGTAGGATTCTGTTAAAAAACTTGTTTTACTCAAACTGACCGATTCACCCTATCATACCTGCGAAAGCAGGTATCCAGTAGTGTGGCCAGGGTTGGATTCCCGCTTTCGCGGGAATGACATACCTATGCTATCTTCCTGTTGCATAAGGATTTACTCGTACCACCGTCTGATCGCGAAGCGGACGCCCTCATCGTCGGGTTCAACGTCTCTAAGCGCCGCGTCGTAGTATAGGTTGCCGCTGTTCTTCATCACGAAGTTGTTACACGTGAACGCCCCGTATATGTTGCCGCTGTTATTCACCTGCACGTCGGCGGAGGGGGCATAAATCTGCCCAAAGTATAGACTCTTGGCGTTCAACTGCCAATCCTGAGCCACCTCTGTGCCCCCGCGCCAATTGCCCCAGATTTTCAACTGCGGCGGCGTACCCATATTGTTGAACCCGGAACCTTCGTGCGAAACAATGTTCCCGTCCACGTAGAGATTGAGGCTCGCCCCGGGCATTATGATAATCTCGCAGTTAGTGCCCAAGAAAATTGAATTCTTGTTGCCGGTGTTGGTCAGGTGCAGCACCACATCCCCGCTCTGTACTATCAATCTGGCGGGCCGGTTAACTCCTACTCCCTGGTTAGCCAAATCAATCATACTGTACCTCCCGCTCCAGGAAGCGTTGATTACCAAGTCTGTGCCCTTCGCCTGCAGGGCCGTACCAGGGCCTGTAAATGCTGGCGGATATATGGAGGGAAATGGCGGCTCCTCCGGTATCGGGTACATCATACCCGTCACCACGGGGCCCGGTGTACCGAGGGGTTTCACCACGATGGAAGGGTCGCCCTCCACGCCGACCTGAACATTCCCGTCGATATATACCCCGTTGTTCAAAATCACCTGATCCGCAAGGGTGCTGATGGTCCCTACCTCAGCCGTACCATCGACCGATGCATCCCTTGAGTCGCGCCCGTCAACGATGGTGCCCGCGTTCAACGTGAGGCCCTCCCGAACGATCACGCAGCTTTCTCCGCATCCTCTCAGTCTCGCTGTGGCATAGATTACCTTCTCGGCGGCGTTGTATCTGCCCATTGAGACAATGATGTAATCGCCCGCTTCCCCCGACGCCGCGCGAAAGAAATCTATCACCGCATCATCGCCGCTTGGCATCATACCTGCGTAGTAATTTGCCTTGGCTACAAAATAGCTGTATTGTGAGCTGTCGGAATTGGGCAGGACCCTGTGGAAATCCCAAAGCCAGCCGTTTCCGTTCCAGATTTTGCCTGTGCCTTTATAGTTGTTCATTTCCGCGATGACCTTTGTAATTCCGGCGTCGGCTGCCGAGCGCGCTGAAATCTCCGCCGCGGTGCGTATCGAGAAGATACGGCTTGTCTGCCCGATGCTCAAGACCCCCACCCCGCTCAAGAGCAGCAGCACAATCGCAAAGAGCACCAACGCCATTACCGAGGCCGGCCTGGCTGATTTTGAGAAGCGCTTTCGTGCCATTTTGACAATCCCCTTACAAGATGCCTTTTGCGGACTATCCGCCCGAATACACTAAAGAGCCGGCTTCCAGCCGGAGCACGAGGAGGGAAAGCACTCAGGATGCCTTCTCACCACCATCCTTGAAACCGTCAGTATAGCCGACTTGGCGCAAAATGTCAAGGGAATTGTCCGCAAAATCGCCGGTTTTTCGCTTGGTGGGGATATAGCGAATATGAGGCTTGTAACGATTTTGCGGATTAACCGGGGGCTGTTGGGGGTCTGCATCGCGCACTGCTTGTCATTTCGACCGGAGTGAGCGGAGCGAACGTAGTGGAGAAATCCGTCAGAATAGATCTCTCGACTCGGCCAAGGGCCTCGCTCGAAATGACCCCGTGGATCGCGCATCGAGCGGCGAGTGCAGGGACTGCCGAGCTATTCTTCCCACCAGCGCTGGATCTCGTACTCTGTGGGGTAGAAATCGGGCGTGACGTCTTCGAGCGAGGCATCGTAATGAATGTCGCTGGAGGAGGCTTGATTCAGGCCGTTCGCCACGACTGACCCGTATATCGTCATTGAGCTTTTGATGTTGACGGTCGCCTCGGGGGTGTACATCGCGCCGTAGAAAACGGCGGCCGTGTCGAGACTTACATTTGTGCAGCCCTCAAGGCCATATACCATAAGCCTCTTGGGGTCCATCGTCGTATTGTTCAACATCCCGCCGTTTTTGAGATACAGATTCCCGCCGAGGTACAGCGTCAGGGATGCCAGAGGATCCACAGGGTTTATCTTAATCTCTGCCGAATTGGAGAGGCTCACGTCGCCGGTAACATAAAGTTTTACCGGCCCGTTGACCGTCAGGGTGTCGCCCTTGCCGAGGTAGAGGGAGCTATACTTGGCCGAACCGGTTATTACGGCAGCCTTGCCGGGGGCGGGTGATACCGGCATTAAGGCCAGCACGGTCGGAACGGTCACGGCGGGCATCTCGTTTTCCTCGCTCAGGGCGTAGCTGCTGCCTGTGATTGTCGCCTGCGAGGCGCTGATCACATCAGCCGGGTCCGCGCCCGGTCCGACCGCGACGTCGCCTTTTATCACCGCATCCTTTCCAATCGAGATTGAATCTGATTCGGTGCTGTTCGTGCCGACCTTGACGGGCAGATTCATCTTGGTCTTGTCAACGTCCGAGTTGTAGCCATCGACAACCGTGCCGGGCTTGAGAGTCATCCCGTTTTCGGTAAAGACGCCGTACTCAAAGGGGCCGCCCCCCTTTGTAATCCGCGCCACGACCTGCTTTTGTGCCCCGCCGCACTTGCCCGTAGCCGTAACCGTCAAGTCCTGGACGCTCATCACGCTGTTGGCGGAGACCTGGTAGCTGTAGGTCGCGTCGCAGTTGGCCAGCGCCACGTCCGTCGGCTTCGACAGGGCGGCGCAGACCGTCCCAGGTTTCGTCAGGCTGCTCAAATCCGTCATCGCCGCCGCCTTAACGTTGATCTCCGCTATCGCAGCGACCAGCCCCGCGTCCGCCGCCACCTGGGCGGCGATCTGGTTCGCCTGCCGCGCCGCATAGACCCGCGCCTGCAGCCCGCATCGCAACATCCCCACCCCTATTATGGACAGAAGCACAATAACAATAACCGCCAGCGGCAGGATAGAGCCCCGCCTGTTTGCTTGTCGAAAGGTTTTTCTGCTCATTTTCGTCCCCCTAAATTGCTTTTAATATGAGTTCTGCAAAATTGCAGAAGCCTTTCTCTTTGTTATGAACAGAGGTTCTATCGGCTGATTCGACGGCCTTCTTTGCCCCAATCCCCCAACGCCACCACCCCATTTACGCCTAAGACCCGAGCTATAAGCCCGAAAATCAAATATCAAAAATCAAAATGCAAAATCACAAATAAAAATCCCACACGGGATGGCTTGCGCCACTCAAAAAGACCCGAAACCTAAATCCTCGGCCCGGCACGTACACTACTTAGCCAGGAACCACAAAACATTTTGAATTTTGCAGTGTGGTTTTGCTATTTGCCTTTTGAGATTTGATATAACTACCATCACTCCCTCCTTGTCATGCTGATTTCCCCACCCCATTTATTGATTTGAAATCCGAAACGTGGCCGGCGCCACAAATCCGAAATTCGAATTTCCGCCCCTCCGGCTTTCGTCTTCCGTCTCCTGTGTCCTTTTTCTTTGTGCCTTTGTCCCTTTGCCCCTCTGTGCCCTTTTGCACCTATGCTCTTCTGCCTTATGCTCTTATTTCTCTGTGTCCTCTGTGGCTTTTATCTCTGCGGCTTACGCTCCGTTATGCATCACCGCCGACGTCGTTACGGTAACGCTCTGAGAGCCGTCGTCCAAGGTCAGCAGCATCTGTGCGGACCGTCCGTCGGCCTTGAAGACGCACGACGAGACATTCTGGCAGATGATGTCGGTGCTCAGCTTCGACGTGGCCGGGTTCGCCCCAAGCGTATAAGTCCCGTAGTCCACCAGCAGCGCCCCATTTGAAGTATAAAGCCGCGCATAACGGTCAACGTTATCGACGTAGTTATCCGAGTAATAATAGACCTCAAGCCATTCCCCTGCCGGATCGACCAAACACGGCTGGCGCGTCGCCTTGCGGACAATATGGTCGAAGGCCGCTCTGGCGACGAAGCTATCCGTCCGCACGTCCGCATACACGCGGTCGTAAGTCCTCTGCCACCCGCGGACCCCGTCCGCTATGACTACGCCAATAGCGAACAGGACGATAACCGCGATAACCGCCACGACCGCCAGCTCGGTAAGCGTAAACCCGGACCGAAATGCACGCCTATTTTTTGTCATAAAGTCGAAACCCGTCCAGAAAATCAAAAGTCAAAAGTCAAAAATCAAAAAGCAAAATCCTTTTTGATATTTGCAATTTGATATTTCATATCCTGTTTGATATTTGCAATTTGATCTTTAATATATCTTCCTATCACGGCACTGCCTCAAAATGCCCGGCTTGGTTTAGCGTATATCCCGAAGGGGTTGTGGGCGGTTCGGTGCCGTTGCCCGCCGTGCACCTGATTGTATATGTAATCGGGCGCGCGTTAATATTCACAGCGTCGATCTGGAAATCGTCGTCTGCGAAGAAGCGCCCCGTCAGGTCTCCCCCCTCAAAGCCAAGCTGCGTCTGCCCGTTACCGAATATGTCCGTAGGATTCGCCCCGTTCCAGCCCTTCTCGCCGGCATAAGCACGCATTGCCGTTGCAACCGTCCCCATCATCACCTTGCCCTCCGACCACCTCACCGAATCGACCCGCCCGCGGTAGCGCCCAATGGCGACAGCCGCAAGTATCCCCACTATCAGAACGACCACCATCAGCTCGATCAGCGTAAACCCCGCCCGAGCCGCTGTGCAGCGCATTGCCTTTGACTTTCCCACTGTATTTTTGATATTTGCAATTTGATATTTCATATATTCTCTTATTATTGCGCAACGAATGTCGTCAGCCTGAATGTCTTCGGCATAGAAATGTCGTCTGCGCCGCTCGGGCGCTCGGCCCAGGCGACAACGGTATTGAGCGTCCGTAGGTCAGCAGAGTCGGTCCTGTATGAAAGGGCCGCCCAGAAACGCGAGTCATTTACGGTTATCTTATATCGGTTCAGCCCAGTGAAGCCAGTTGCATAAGCCGGGCCGATCCCCGAGACGACAATTGCAATATCCGAGCTGAGGTGAGAGACCGGGTTGAAATCGGCGACGTGGTCGTAGCCCCGCCCGCGCCAATTCTCGTTGAGCAGCAGGGCGATCCGAGCCGCCGTGCTCTGCAGAACGGCCTTCCTCCCATCAAGAGTCGCGTAGTACCTGTAGGCCGATGCCCCAAGGACGGCGATCGCGATTATGACAATCGCCGCCATTACCTCTATCAGGGTAATGCCGGCACGGGATTTAGGCTGCCCAAAAGCCATACCTTCCTCCATCGAAAGGCCGCTACAGGTTTGAGAAAAGCGGGGGCCTTCGTCAAAAGGCCCCCGCTATTGTACACACGTGCACACAATAGAACAGAAGAGTATCCGTCCTTACATTACTGCGGCTCGAAAGTGCCCAGGTTATCCAAAGTATAACCAGCAGGAGTGGTCGGGGGCTCACCAGAACCGCCGCCGCCGCCCGCCGTGCAGGTGAGTGTGAAGGTCAACGGGTCCATTGTTACAGCGGTCAGGTCAAAGTCACCAGCCGAGAAATACGTCCCGTCCAGGTCGCCGCCTGCAATGTCAAAGCCTAGACCAGTAGTCCCAATGTCGAGGGTTGTCGGCGCGTCCCCGGTTACCCCGTGTTCGGCATGATACGCGCGAACCGCCGTTGCGATGGTGCCCAGCATAGCCTTTCCTTCGGACCACTTAGCGGCATCAATTCTTCCTCGAAGTATCGGGATAGCCACTGCGGCCAAGATGCCGACGATCAGAACCACGACCATCAGCTCGATCAATGTGAAACCTTTTCTGCTTTTCATTCTAAGTTCTCCTAAATAAGGGTGTCTGTAATTGTCTGTGTTGCCTAACCGTCGTAGTTTACCCAGACGGCCTATTTTAACATTTATCGACTAAGCAAGTCAAGTCCTTCAACTGGATTTTTTGAAATTTTTTTTCGCCCGGGCGGATTTAACCGCAGAGTACGCAGAGAAAATTGAGATTTATGGCCTCCTCAGAAGCCTCCGTACCCCCTGTCGTCCGTCGTCCGTTTCCTGTCTCCTGTCTTCTGTCTTCTGTCTTCTGTCTTATCCCTCTGTCCCTTTGTACCTTTGAGCCTTTGTGCCTTTGTGCCTCTGTGCCTCTGTGCCTCTGTGCCTTTACCCCTACTTCGCCATTTCCGACATCGTGAATATAGGCAGGTACAGCGCAAGCACTACAACCAATACAATCGCTCCGACCGTTATAATCATAACCGGCTCGAGCAGGGCCATCATCGTCGTAATCATAGCCTCGACCTTCCGCTCGTAGTGGTCGGCGGTCCTCTCGAGTACGGTCGGCATCGAGCCGCTTTCCTCGCCGACCTGAATCATTTTTACCACCATATTCGGGAAGAATCCGGAGGAGGCGACGCTCAGCGAGATGTTCAATCCTTCCACTATTTGCTGTCTTGTCCGCACTACGGCGGTTCTTATAACGTCGTTCCCGCTCAACCCGGCGCAGATATCCAGCACCTCCAAGACGGAAACGCCCGCGGACAGAAGCGTAGCCATCGTCCGGCAGAAGGTAACCAGAAACACCTGCTGAAACAGCTTGCCGAACAGGGGAAGACGCAGCGTCAGCCGGCTGAAGAGGTAATGACCGGTCTTGGTCTTGTTGAATAGAACGGTGCCGATAATGACAAGAATCACGCTGCCGGCGATAAAGTGCAGATTGAACCGCACCGTATCGTAGAAGGCCATGAAGCCCCGCGTGAAGGCGGGCAGATTGCCTCCTATCTGCTTGAATATCGTGCGGAATCGCGGGATTATAAAGGCCATAATGAATATGACAATCAGGACAATGAATCCGAATACGAAGATAGGGTAGGCCACGGCCGCCTTGACCTTTTTGATCAGTTTGTCGCGGTTTTCGAAGTACTCGGCCAGTTTTCTCAGCGCGGCGGCGAGGTTCCCGCTCGTCTCCCCCGCTAAAATTATCGCGCAGCAAAGCTCATTAAAGACCCTCGGAAACTCCGCCGCACACTCGGAAAAGGGCTTTCCTCGCTTGATCTTGCTGGAAATATCCTCGAGTACCCTTCGCAGGGCGAGCTGCTCGATATCCTCCGCCGTCGTATCGATGGCGGTAGTGATGGGGATACCTCCCTCGAGCATCGTTGTCAACTGCCAGCACAAGGCGGCCAGATCGCCGGACTTGATCCTCCCGCGGTGGGGGCTGGTCTGGGACAGTTCCGTCTTGAGCGTGATCTCGCTAACGCTAATCGGCGTGCAACCCTGCTCACGAAGCCAGCTTAGGACGTCATTTGAGGAGATGGCCTGCGTATGCCCTTCCCTGCGGGCACCCCCGCCGTCTCTTGCAACATACCTGTAGCTTCTCATTTACCGGACCCAGATATTACTATGACAACTGTATAGGGGGCATTCGGAACGAACCGGCCCCCTTTTGTGCCCTGGTCAATCACCTGCGAGGACATCGGCCTTGAACAACGCCGAGTTTAGCCAAAAACACCGCTCTCTTAAAAACTTGCTCTGCTGAAATCCTTGTGGAATGTCATTTCGACCGAAGTGAGCGTAGCGAACGAAGCGGAGAAATCTGTTTGAATAGATTCCTCGACTTCGGCCCTATCGGGCCTCCGCTCGGAATGACCCTATCCCGGGCTTTTGAACAGAGCATTAAGAACTCAAGCGGACCATTAGCCTTTTTCGGCAAAAGTAACGCTTAGAACCTCCTCGGCGGTAGTCAAGCCCTGGAGCATCTTGCTGACGCCGCTATCGAGCAGTCCTCCATGTCCCTTTTTGCGAGATGCGGTCCTTACCTGCGCCTCGCTGCGCCCGGCGACAATCATTTCGGCCATCTCGTTATCGACAACGAGGAACTCGAAGACGGGCAGCCTGCCTAAGTAGCCGCTTCCCCCGCAGGACTTGCACCCCTTGCCGTGGTAGAATACTGCGCCTGCCGCCTGCTCGGGGCTTATTCTCAGACCTTTGAGCACTTCTTCGCCGAGCTTGACCCGCTCCTTGCACCGATCGCATATCTTCCTGACAAGCCTCTGGGCAACGACCATATTCAGGCTCGACGCCAGCAGGTATCGCTCGATTCCCATATATATGAGCCTGCTAATCGCGCTGGGCGCATCGTTTGTATGGAAGGTGCTCAGCACTAAGTGGCCGGTCAGCGACGCCTTTATTGCAATCTCGACGGTCTCCTTATCGCGGATTTCCCCTATCAGGATTATGTCCGGGTCCTGCCTTAGAATCGCGCGGAGGCAGAGCGCAAAGTCGAGCTCGATTTCGGGTTTCACCTGGATCTGGTTGATGCCGGCCAGGCGATACTCGACGGGGTCCTCGACGGTTGTGATGTTCTTTGTCGGGTCTTTGAGGTAATTCAAGGCCGAGTAGAGAGTCGTGCTCTTTCCGCTCCCGGTCGGGCCTGTGACGATTATTATTCCGTGCGGCCTTGCCAGCATGGACTTGAACTCTTTCAGGGCCTCAGGCTCAAAACCGAGCTGGTCAACGTTGTGGTTGACGGCGGCGGCGTCCAGTATTCGCATCACCACCTTCTCCCCGTATATCGTCGGAATCACGGAGACGCGGACGTCTATATCTCTTCCCGACGCTTTTATCTTGAATCTGCCGTCCTGCGGCAGCCGGCGCTCCGCAATATCCATCTGCGACAGAATCTTTATCCTCGCGGTTACGGCGGCCTGCATCTTCTTCGCCGGCGGAACCATATTCCGCAGAACCCCGTCGATTCTCATCCGCACGACGGTCGAGGTCTCCTGCGGCTCGATATGAATATCGCTTGCCCTGCTCTTGACGGCCTGGCTCAACAGCAGGTCAACGAAACGAATGACGGGGGCCTGGGAGGCTTCTGCTTCGCCGGTGATGTCCGGCTGCTCGTTAATATCTTCGAGCAGGGCATCGCCCTCGCTAATATCGAGTCCGACCTCCACTTCGACGAGGTCGCGGAGCTGCTGCTCCTCAATGTCCGAGCCGTGATAGATCAAGCCGATGGCCCTGCGGATTTCCCTCGGCGAGCTGATTAGCGTTTTTACCTGGCGCTTCATTTTGAGCGTGACGGTGTCTATTGCGATAACGTCCAGCGGGTCGGCCATTGCAATGAGGGTCTTGCCGTTATCCGTGCCAAAAGCCACGAGGCAGAATCTCTTTGCGATGCTCTCCGGCAGGCTGCGCGCGATGCTCACGTCAATGGTGTTTATGTCTTCGAGGCTGACGTAGTCCATCGAGAGGTGCTCGGCAAGGGCGTGAGCAACGTCAACGTCGCCGAGGAAGTTCATGCGAAGCAGAATCTCTCCGAGGCGCCCGCCCTGCTGCTTCTGGGCGTCGAGCACCTCGCCCAGCTCCTCCTGGGTCAGCAGCCCTTTCGAGACAAGCAGCTCGCCGAACAGGCGATTTGTGCCTGCGTCGGTGAATTCGCGGCTGCCTTGTGGAGAGTCCATTCGCTTGCCTCCATCTTTAACAGTGCTGTCCATCCGTTTGCCGTTTCCTGCAATAGGGAAGCGCCGGCGCGTGGTTACACAAAAGCTTTAGCGGGTCGAAATGAGTGAAATCCTTTTGCTCCCATCGTCCGTGCCGTTTCTTTGCACCGGCGGTATTATCTAAATTATACACCAAAACCCCTTAGACGCAAATAAAAAGCGTTCTTGAAGTCCTTTGTTGCGGAGCGCGCATGCGCCCCTGCGGATTCATCGGAAAGACAGGCTTGCGACTTTGGCTGAATCACGCCGCCGGGCGATGTCTTGGGGCTTGCCCATCAGGGCGGCAAGGAGGCTGCCGACGGCCCCGCCGTCGGTTTTGAGGTGTTATTTAGACTATCTTAGGATTGCCGGGCAAAGATTTGGCCGAAAATGCTTGACTACTGCGCAGAAAATGTTCATAATTTACCTTTTCCGCGGATGTGGCGGAATTGGCAGACGCGCAGGCTTCAGGTGCCTGTGGGCTTACGCTCGTGGAGGTTCGACTCCTCTCATCCGCATTCTTCAGCCAATTTCCTTTTCAGCAGGGAGATACGGGGATTTGCGGCGATTATCTGCGGAATGTGAGGGTATCTAACGGAAACGGCACGAAAAGGCCGATAACAGGAATTGGCATCCGTGTAGGCCAACCGCCATCAGGGCGGTGCGCGGCTGGTTTGATCCCCGCGCAGCATTTTCCCGTTTATGCAGCCGGATACGAGACGCAATGATTGATACTCTGCAAAGTTTCGAGCAGGCATCAGGGCAGTTGAGCCGGGTGATTTTGGTCGGCCCCGGCGTCGCGGCGGTTGTTATCGGGTTATTTATGTGGCTCGGCGGGGTCGGCTTTCGAAAATGGCTGCTCGGCATTGCCGGCGGTCTGACCGGGGCCTTGGCCGGATTCTTTGTTTTCGGACTGAATCCTCTCTTGACGGCGGCCTTTGCGGGTATCGCAGCAGCCGCGGCGGCGATATTTCAAAGGCTTTTCATAGCGGTATTGGCGGGAGCATTGGCGTTTGCCGTCGGATTCTGCGTGCTGGCGCGGCCTTACCTTGGGGATACATGGATTGCGGTGACGCCGGCAAAGCAAAGTGGTACGCTCAGTTGGGCACAGAGCGCTCGTCTTATGAAGTCCTATGCAGTTGAGCTCAACGCGAGCGCAGGACAGGCATATTCACAGATGCCGGGCTACAAAAAGGCGATACTCGCGGCGGTCGCAGCCGCGGGTGCGGCGGGAGGCTTCTGGCTCAGGCGGGCCGCTCCGGCTTTATGCTTCGCACTTTTGGGAACGGCGCTCATCTTTGCGGGGATGATTCTGCTGCTGTTGCAGAAAGGCAGCCCCGCGATTACCGGCATCTTTGAAAAATCGTCCTTTTATGCTATTGTATTCCTGGCGATGACGGCCTTCGGGACCGTTGAACAGTTGATATTCTGCAAACAGAAGAAAAATGAATCAGTGAAGGTTGGACAGGGCGGCAATGGCGGCGACGAATCGCCCTCCGCAAGGAGAAGCTGGCGGACTGCATAGCCGACGCCAAAGACACTGCAAAAAACGGGACCGGCTTATGGCCGCAGAATTCAAACAGATTTAGGAGATAGGATAATGGATTGGTTTAGCATACTCGCCCAGGCCGAGGAGACGGCAGGCTCAGGCAGCGGGGACGGCGCTGCTGCCGCGATAGAGGCTTTTTGGAAGCACGCCACGGGGCTGGGGCAGCTCGAGGCATTTATGTTCATATCATTCGGGGTGGTTTGGCTCTTCTACGGCTGGCGAGTGTTTAAGGTGCTGGTTGTGATCAGTTTTGCGCTCTTGGGTCTTGTGGTTGGGATGGAAGTAGCCGTGAGGGTGCAGGGCATTAACAACCAGTTCGCCGGCGGCGTTGTCGGCATGCTGACGCTTGCAATTCTCTCCATTCCTCTGATGCGATGGGCGGTCGGCTTGCTGGGCGCATTCGCGGGGGCGGTATTTACAGCGGGGGTATGGTATGCAATTGGTCTTGACGAGAGATACATACTCGCCGGCGCCCTCATCGGCATGGTCGGCGGCGGTATGATCTCGTTTATCGTTTTCAGAATCGCCGTGATACTCTTTACGAGCATGGGCGGCGGAGCGCTCGTCCTGACGGGCGGGCTGGCTCTTTTATACCGATATGCCCCGGCAAATGTCACCCTCGAAAACGCCGTTACAAACGTGCGGTGGGTGCTGCCCGTGGCGCTTATGGTCCCGATGCTCGTCGGCCTCATCGCCCAGCACAAATTCGTAAAAGGCTCCAAAGAATGGGAAATATGACGTTCGACCCGGAGGATCTGCCCACATACTTCGCGATCTTTCCCTCTTTGCCTTTTCTTATCCCTCTTCGGATATGAGGTCCCACGGTTGGAGCCGGAGGGTGTCGTACTGGGGTTTCGCGTCTTCTTAGGGGAAGGCGGCGGCTAATCTTTGAGGGCTCTGATCCTGATATTTCTAAAGGCAATTCCTCCGCCGTGGTCCTGGAGCAGGATGTGGCCTTGTTCTGCCTGGCCGAACTTGTCGAGGTCTTTGAATTTGCTCTTTGCGACGGCGGCGCGGAATTCCTCGCCCGCCCGCTCGTACCGGAGGACCTTGACGCCGTTGAGGTAGTGCTCCACAAGACCACCCCTGGCGACTATGCGGACGGTGTTCCACTCTCCCGGCGGATTGGCCTTTCTGCTCGTTGCGGGCAGGAGGTCATACAAGTCGGCCAGGGCGTGCGGGCCTTCCACTTTTGCGTCGGCATTGAAGAGCTGGTATTCCAGGCCGAGTTCTTTTCCGGGATAGGCGAAGTATTTTATCCCGCTATTGACGGTCTTGCCTTCCGGCAGCGGATCGAGTCTGTAGTCGAGCCTAAAATCAAAGCCGGCGTACTGCTTCTTCGTCACGATGCTGCCGGAGATATTCTCGGAGCGTTCTTCTTCTCTCGGGTTGCAGATAGCGCCGTCACGGATTATCCAGGCGGTGTTGATGGCTTTGTTGTCGTCGGCGACGCCTTTGAAATTCTTTTGTACGCTTTCCAACGTGCCGTCGAACAGAAGCTCAAAGCCCTGGGCAATTTCCTCTTTCGTAAGGGCATTAGGCTTTTGAGGCTGGATTGATTTGTTGCCGGCGTTTGCACAGCCTGCCGTGATTGCCAGTACAACAAGAATGAATGAGCGTATTTTTGTTTTGAAAATTGATTTTTTGGTCATTTTATATTGTCCCGCCAGGAATCCCTTAGTGGATTTCGGATTTCGTGCTTCGCATTTCGGATTTTTGAGGCGAAAAAGGCATCTTTCAGCATTAGATCACGCTGCGGTATAATCAGACGAGATATAGCAAGCCGGCCTATTTGGCCTTGATGTCGTAGCACATAAGGACCTCGCCGTGGCGGATGTAGAGCCGTCCGTCGGAGATGGCCGGATGTGCCCAGTGCTCCTTCGACCCTTTCGTGATTCTGAAGGAGCTGACCGTTTCGTAGGCTGCCGGATTGATCTTCACTAAGCCGACGTCGCCGTCCCTTTCCCCGTAGCAGTAGAGCAAGCCTTCCACGTAGATGCCCGACCCCTTGCCGACGAGTTTATCGGTGAATTTGACCTTTCCGCTGGCCGGCTCGATACAGGTCCAGGTCCCGCCGGTGCTTGCGCCGTGGATGTTGCCGTCGATGAGCAGGACGCCGCCGTGGTGAACATCGAGCGACTTCTCCGACCATTTCTTTGCGGACGCTGTTCCGTCGGCGGAAAGCTCAAACATGTGTCCGCCGTGACGGTAGCCGTTGGTGACGTACATCATGCCGTTTTCGTACGCGGGCGTGACCGCGCTTATATCATAGCTGACCTTGTTCGGATGCTTCCAAAGAACTGTGCCGGTTTTCATGTCGATGCCGACAATGGACTGCTGAACCATTGTAAGGATGATGCGGTTGGGTCCCCTGGTTATGACAGCGGGAGAGCAGTAGGCCGAAGATTCGCTCAGACCTTTTGTTGTCCAGATAGTCTCTCCGGTCATCTTGTTGAGAGCGACGACGGTTGCGTCCTGGCCGCCGGGCGTACAGATGGCTTTTTCGTTTTCAATGAGGATGGATTCGGCGATTCCCCAACTGATATTCTTGCCGTTGAACTCCTGGAGGGTGTCTTTATGCCAGATTGGCTCGCCCGTCTTTGCGTTGCGGCAGTCGATTCGTCCCATGCCGCTCATCAGGTACAGCCGGTCGCCGTCGATGGTGGGGGTAGTGCGGGTTCCGGGCCGGTCTCCGGTCCATTCGGGCCCGTAGTTGAACTTCCATTTAAGGTTGCCATTGAGGTCAAAGGCAAAGAGTATTCCCTCCGAGCCGACCATGCCGGTTGTGTAAACAAGCCCGTCCGCGACGGCGATGGAGGCGTAGCCCTGCCCCAGGCCCTCGAATGACCATAACTCCTTCGGCCCGCCTTCGGGCCAACTCTTCATCAGGCCGGTCTCCGGAGACTGGCCGTTGCGAGTCGGGCCGCGAAACTGCGGCCAGTCCACCGCAAAAACGCTCGAGCATGTCCACAAAACAATTGAGGCGACAACAGCAACTTTCCTTAGATGGTTCATTTGTTTCCCTTCCTATTCGTTCTTCAGTTCACAAAATGCTTTCTTCTGCTACGGGCCGTTTAGAGTAATCGGCGCCAACCACAACCTCACAATCTGAGACCAAATCGCCGGACTCCCGGCCTCATAACTGTCTCGTCCGAAGAGGATAACTGATTGGATTCTGGGATGCAACGGGCTAATTGAATTCTGTCCTTTCGATATCGTTACGCCCGGAGTAAAACAGCCGGGCGGTTCAGAAGTGTGCCGGACGGAGTTTTTGTGGAACTTTCGCCTCTCTGAGTTGTATAACAGGGAAAAGGCTACATTTGACAGAGCCTGGGATTTGTGAATGCCCGACGAAATCGAGATCATCAGGAGTGTATTGGCCGGGGATGCCGACTCGTTTCGGTTATTGGTGCAAAGGTATCAAAGGCCCGTCATCAGGATGATCACGAACATCGTAAACGACAATTATATTTGTGAGGACATTGCCCAGGACGTGTTTCTGGCGGCCTACAGGAAGCTGGGCTATTTCGATGTTGCCCGAAGCAGCTTTTCAACGTGGCTGTTCACTATTGCCCGGAACCAGAGCATAAACGCACTTAGAAGAATAAGGAGGACATCGCGTCAGAGCGTCTCGGAAAGTGGCGACTCATCGCAGCCGCCGGACGTTCTGGCGCAGAAGGAATTCTTCAGCCGATTGGATGAGGCGCTGCAGAGGCTGGGAGTCAGCCAGAGAACAGCCTTCGTTTTGGCCGAATTCGAGGGGCTGCGATACGAAGAGATTGCACAGATTGAGGGAGTGAGGATTGGAACGATAAAATCGAGAATCAACAGGGCAAAAAAGAAACTCAGATTAGCTCTTAAGGACGCTGAAGGAGAGATCTTATGAAAAGCGAAAGGACCTACGAGGCATGGAAGCAAAAGCACCGACAAATTGAGGTCCGCGACGAGTTTGTGGATACGGTGATGAATCAGATTTGTCAATGCGAGCAGAAGAAAAGGAAATCCGTCCCCGATATGCGGTGGCTTGCTGAGCTTGTATCAGAGCATTGGCTTGTCAGGGCCGGTGTGATTGCGGCGGGCGCTGCGGTCGGTCTTGCCAGGGCAGCGTTTGTGATTTGCGCCTTCCTGCGAGCCTGATGTCAAGGAGATTCAAAATGTCTGAACTTAGAACAAATAGAACGAGAAGGAGGAAACCTTCAACGGCAGTGGTGCTCTCGCTGATCATGCCCGGGTTGGGCCACGTGTACTGCGGCAGAATCGTGCGGGGGATCGGCCTGGCGTTCCTTTCGAGCATGTTTATCCCGGTGATTTTCGGTGCCTTGTCGGTCAGCCGCTCATCGGTCCGGATCGGGGCTATTCTCGCAGCGTTGCTTGCATCTCTGGCAGTGTTGCTTATCGCGGTAATTGAGTCATGGCACACGGCGAGGCACACGGCTGAGGCCTATGTGCTGAAAGACTATAACAAATGGTATGTGTACGTGCTTCTTGTGTTGATGAGCACGGGCAATTCGATGCAAGTTGCCTTTCAGGTCCGGTCAAATCTCCTTGAGGCATTCAGGGTCCCGGCAGCTTCGAATTATCCGACAATCATACCCGGCGACAGGTTCTTGGCAAATAAGCTTGCGTACAAGAATAATGACCCGCAAAGGGGCGATCTCGTGGTCTTCATTAACCCCGAGGATAGGCGGATAAACTATATCAAGAGGGTCGTGGCCGTTGCCGGGGATACAGTGGAGATTAAAGATGGCCACCTTTACATAAATGATCAGAAGCTCATCCGCCAGAAGGCCCCTCAGTCTATACTGGACAACATAAGAATTGAGGTTCGGGGAGAGCCGTTGGAGGGAGAGGTCTTCTACGAAATTAATGGCGACTCGAAGTACAATATCTTCTCAGCAAAGCCGCTTCACGGTCCTGGATTGCCTGATTTTGCCGCGATAACCGTACCCAAGCATCACTGCTTTGTCTTGGGCGATAATCGCGATCACTCTCTTGACAGCAGGCATTTCGGTCCTGTCCCGCTGGCAACAGTCAAGGGCAGAGCGGACTACCTTTACTTTCCGGCTAAAGACTGGTCGCGGTTCGGCAGAATAAGGAGCCGCGAGTAGCAGGCATTACGAACGTCAGCAAACACGCACTCATAACGGCTGCCTTGAGGCCTGTATCCGATTTCCCGGACATAACCTTCTCCTTGCTGTGCGGAGCCTGTTCTGTTAGTCTGGAATTCGCTGGCATCCGGACTTTTCAGTAGGATGCCAAATTTGCAGGTCGCAGCACAACTGCTTTGAGAACACACTTTCAAGGGCCTGATATGAAAAAACGAAGTTCATTGATTGCATCCGCAACGGCGGCGCACTTGATTTTGGCCGGCCCGTTTGCAGCAGCGATCCTGGGTCAGCAGATAACTCGACGGATTCCTGAGCCGGCTGCGGACCATCCGGGCAACGTCTTTGTGGCTGGCGAAGAGGCGAACGTTAAGGTTGCCGCGAATTTGTCATCGAAACCGGTCCGCTGGCGGGCAACGGACGACCGGGGAACCATTGTCGCACAGGGACAGGTCGATAGCGACAATATCAAGCTCGGCGACCCGGGAATCGGATGGTATCGAATCGAGTTTCTAAGCGAGGGCGGAGAGGTTGGCTGGTGGACCACCGCTGCGGTCTTGGCGCGGCTGGCGGAGGCGACCCCGCAGGATTCGCCGATATGCGTCGATTCGGCGACTGCGTGGTTTGCTAACGGCGACGCGGCTCGGCAGGAGCGATTCGCCCAATTGGCCGCACTGGCGGGCGCCAACTGGATTCGGGATCGGCTGAGCTGGAACGGCGTGCACAGGGGGCCGGATGAGTACGCCGAGAATACGACGTATGATTCGGCGGCATCGCTCCAGGCGAAATACGGCCTCAAAGTGCTCCAGGTTTTCCACGATAGCCCGGGCTGGGCCGTCGATAGGCGGCTTGACGACAACAACGCCGAGAAACGATTCACGAGAGACTTGCGCATCCTCTATAAATTCTGCAAGACAATGTCCAAGCGCTACGAAGGGCGGGTGCTTGCCTGGGAGCCCTGGAACGAGGCAAATATCGACGTGTTCGGCGGGCACACCATCGACGAGATGTCCTCGCATCAAAAGGCGGCGTATCTCGGCTTCAAGGCGGGCAATCCTAATGTCACCGTCTGCTGGAACGTCTATGCCGGCTCCGGCAGCGACCTGCACGCCCAGGGCGTCATTGAGAACGAGAGCTGGCCCTATTTCGAGACGTACAATATTCATTCATACAGCAAGCCTAAGGACTACGCCGAGCAATTCGCCCCAGCGCGTCAGGCGGCGTGCGGCAGGCCGATATGGATTACCGAGTGCGGCATCCCGCTGCCGTGGAAGGCCGGCGGGCCGGGCAATGAACTGTCTCAGGCCGATGAATTGGAGCAGGCCAGGTTCATTGCCCGCTCGTATGCGAGCAGCCTGTTTGCCGGGGTTGATAGGCACTTTTTCTTCATTCTCGGCAATTACGCCGAGCGGAGTATTCAATTCGGACTGCTTCGAGACGACCAGACTCCGCGACTGGGCTACGTTGCCCTGGCGGCGGTCGGGCGATTTCTGGCCGGGGCGAAGCGCCTGGGTCGAATGCCCGCCGGCGGTGAGTCTGCGCCACAGGTTTACGCATTTCGCTCGCGGCCCGACGGCAAGAGCCGGGATGTCCTTGTAGTCTGGGCCGACAAACAGACAAAATGGTCGCTTCCGCAGGATGTCTCTGTCGAGGCAGTCTATGACTACCTCGGTCGGCCTTTAGGCCAAGACCTTCCGGAGGACGTAGATTCTCCTCCGCTGTTCGTTGTTCTTGGAAAAGGCAAGGCAAGAGAGCTGCCGCTCGAGGCGCCATTAGAGGTTTCAGTTTTGCGGCAAGGTATTCCGTCGCCGGTTGTGCTGCAGCTCCAAATGCCGCAGGGCGCGACGGACCTCGATAAGCAGGCCCATAAGGTTGACTTGAAGGACGCAGTGGAGCTTGATGTCTTCGCGTACAATTTCAGTGATGAGGCGGTGACAGGGACTGTAAGCGTCGAGGATACGCCGAACGGGTGGCGGCTTATGCTGTCGCAAATGAAAATTGAGATCGAGCCGATGGGACGTACGCGTCTGCCGATTCGTGTCGGCACGGCAAATTCCGGGCAAGGACCGTCGGATGGATGGATTAGACTGCGGGGGGAATTCCCCGACGCGGGCCGGCCGGCCCTGGCGTTTCGACTTACGCCTAAAGAATAACCATCAGAAGAAAGGGGCGAGAAATTATGAAGCCACGAATGGATCGTCGGGTCTTTCTAAAGAATACGGCCATTGGCGGAGCCGGGCTGGTAATACTCAGCAGCAGCGATTTGGTTCGCACGTACGGGGCGAATGAAAAACTCAACGTCGCTTTGGTCGGAGTGGCGGGGCGAGGGGACTGGTTTGTCGGCGCGATACCGAATATCGGCGAGAACGTCGTGGCGATGTGCGACGTGAACGAGTACAAGGCGTCGCGGGCGTTCGCCTCAATGCCCAAGGCCAGGAAGTACAACGATTTCCGCAAGATGCTCGATGAGATGGATAAGGAAATCGACGCCGTCACCGTCGCCACGCCGGACAATACTCACGCGGTAATCTCCGCGACGGCGATAAAGATGGGCAAGGGCGTGCTCTGCGAAAAGCCGCTGACGCACGAAATATTCGAGGCGCGCCGCCTGCGCGAGCTGGCGGCCAAACACAAGGTCGCAACCCAGATGGGCAATCAGGGCACCGCCAGCAGCGGTTTTCGCGAGGCGGTTGAGATTATCCAGGCCGGCGCGCTGGGAGAGGTGAAGGAAGTGCACGTATGGAATACGGGCGGAGGGGCGGGCGAGCGGCCGATACCGACCGATGAGCACCCGATGCCGGATTACCTGCATTGGGACCTGTGGTTGGGGCCGGCCAAGTATCGGCCTTACAACTCACGCTGGATCGAGTGGCAAACCTGGCGGGATTTCGCAACGGGCAACCTGGGCAACTGGGCCTCGCATACGATGAACGTCGTCTTCAAGGGCCTGCGAATAGACTCGCTCTGGCCGAGCGCCGCATCCGGCGGCGAGGAGGCGGTCAAGGGACTGATTGCACTGGAAGCCGAGGTATCGGGCTATCATAAGGCTACGTTTCCGCAGACGGAGATAATCCGCTACGATGTCCCCGCACGGGGAGTGATGCCGCCGGTGCGGATCAACTGGTACAACGGCGGCGGCCAGGCGCCAGGCCCGCGCGGTATGATCGAGGAAATGATGGGACGCCGGCTCGACTGGGGCGATGCCGGAGAGAAAAAGTGGGATGACCACGCCGGCTGTCTGCTCGTTGGAACAAAGGGAATGCTGCATTCGACCGGGCACAATACCTCCTATTCACTGCTCCCGAAAGACAAATTCGAGGGTTTTGAAATGCCAAAACCCACACAGCCGCACTCACAAGGGCATGAGAAAGAATGGGCCGATGCGTGCAAGGGCGGCCCGCCGGCAATGTCCAACTTCAACTACGCCGACCCGTTGGCGGAATTCGTCCTCCTCGGCAACGTCGCCACGCTGGTCGAGGGCAAGATTGAATTCGACCCGACTAAAATGAAGGTCGTCAACAATGAAAAGGCTGATGGGGCTCTGTGGCGGGAATATAGAGAAGGCTGGTCTCTGTAGGCATCGGAATATAAGGAGAATCAGGTTATGTCTAACACTCGGCTTATAACGACCGCCTTTATCACGGCGGCAATCCTTATACCGATGAACGCCTCGAAGGGGCAGGTGACCAAAGAGCAAGCTGAGCAGATAGAAGCGGCCATTCCAGCGAAGGCGAGCGCGGCGCCGAAAAAGAATCGCCGGGTGCTTATCTGGAATACGCCTTTTATGGAGGAATCGCCGCACAAGGGCTATTCTATTCCCCAGGCCGAGTATGCGATGCGGCTGCTTGGCGAAAAAACGGGGGCGTTTGAGCCGGTTGTGAGCGATGACGTGGCGATGTACCTGCCGGAGAATCTGCTGAAATTCGACGCGATCATAATGAACAATAGCAACGGCCCGTGGATTCGTCCGACCGAGCGGGATATGGCGAAATTCAAGAATTACGGCGACGATATCGATACCGTCGAGAAGGTGCTTCGCAAGAGCCTGCTCGATTGGGTATCGGCCGGCGGCGGGATTGTTGCGTATCATCACGCAATCGGAGGCAATACTCATTGGCCGGAATTCCTCGATATGCTCGGTGCCGCGTATTCGGGGCATCCGTGGAATGAGGAGGTGGGCGTGAAGCTCGAAGAGCCTGATAATCCGCTGCTGGCGGCGTTTGGAGGCAAGGACTTTCGCATGTCCGAGGAGATATTTCAGTTCGCCGACCCGTACTCGCGAAAGAACCTGCGGGTATTGCTGTCGCTCGATACGGAAAAGACCAATATGACTGTCCCGTGGATTAACCGCAAGGATGATGATTTTGGATTGGCTTGGGTGAGACAGTACGGCAAAGGCCGCGTTTTCTACAGTGCATTCGGGCATAGGACAGAGATATGGTGGAACAAGGCGATTCTGCAGTTCTACCTGGACGCGATTCAGTTTGCGACGGGCGACCTGCAGGCCGATACAACGCCGAGCGGCAAGCTCGCCCTGCAAGTGCATCAGGGGCCGGATATGCTGGTGCAGTTCAAGGACATTCGGATACGGCAGTTCTGAGGGTCGATCTCGTATGTCGTATGTCGGATCTCGTATTGCGGATTGCGTATCGCGGGGGGAGAGTAAATCCTCGCGCCGGGCAGGGCGATGATTTCGCCGTCTTTGATGATGCGGCAACGGCAAACAAGAAACTATCGAACACATTCGGGGGAACTTGCTTGACAAGGCACCGCGTTTGCCTTTTAATATCTTAGGAATGCCCGCGACAGGCAGTGCAGGCGTATTTAAGGGTCGGTGCCCGAGTGGTCAAAGGGGATGGGCTGTAAACCCATTGGCGTAAGCCTACGTTGGTTCGACTCCAACCCGGCCCAGTGGTTCTTCGCGAGGTTCTCAAGCCGGCGGGTCGCCCACGTCGTTGGTGAGATACCACCCCTTCAGCGATATCGTAAGATTCGTAACGTTGTGCAGCTCGATCCAGTCGGATGAATCGCCGTCTTCATCCATCACCTCGCCGGATTCTAAGGGGTATTTGCTGTCGTTTATCGCCACAAATTCGTTGATGGCGACCGACGGGCCTTCTTCCCGCCAGTTTGCCGCTAAGAGCGAATAATCGGTTATATTAACGCCGTCCTTGCCGTTTATGTCGCCCGTCGCGCCCGAGTCGATCAGCCAGTTCTCGGCCATTATCAGGACGTCCGCCATATTGACCACGCAGTCCTTATTCAGATTGCCGACCGGGCACATCGATTCAACTACGGCGATCTGCATCGTATCTGACGCCTCGGTTTCCACGTCCGTTGCATACAGCTTCAGCGTATATGAGCCTGTAACAGGGGGCAACTGCACCGTCGTATTGGGCAAAATGATGATTCTGTCCTCACCGGCATCGACCCCCGGCGGCCAGCCGCCCGCGGGGGCGCCGAGCAGCTCAATCTCCGCCACCTGCATACTATTGGCCGAACTGGGAGTCCGAACGGCCGTAATCAGCACCTGATAGCCGGCATTTCAACCCTTTTCCCGCCGGCGAGCAGCGCGGTAACGGATTCTATGTGTGAGTGTGTGGCCTATCCGAAGGTCCCCACCAGGAAAATTTGGGCATGGCTCAATTCTGGGTGGCAGCCTCCCACCAGGGGGGGATGGCAAAGCTCCGATAACCGGCCCGGAAAACTTTGAAATGCCTGCTAAACTCGACGCCTCTTTACAACGATAAACCTTGTGTGAACCATACATTGTCCGTTGGCAGAACCGGGGACTATAAATGAGCGATGTCGATAATGGCGAGTGCGTTGTAACCGTCGATTTGGCTGTGGGATCAAAAAGCCTAAAAGAGCTCGATGCCCTCCAAAAGACCTTGAAACACAAGCACGGCTGCACCGTCATAGTCGAT
>Ga0315277_10001923_pt1 | contig 29390 bp, 34 predicted proteins | sample YL17G05_15_MG_FD_203695 | JGI IMG/M metagenome (GOLD analysis project Ga0315277, IMG submission 203695) | Sediment microbial communities from Yellowstone Lake, YNP, Wyoming, USA - YL17G05_15 | ecosystem: Environmental > Aquatic > Freshwater > Lake > Sediment | place: USA: Wyoming | collected... | reverse complement strand
ACATTAAAGTCGCTATAATTCTTTGTCTCTTTCTCTAATTTCTCCATCTCGGAAACGATATTCTTTGGCAGCCTGTCTTTTCTTCCGATATGCCTAAATCTTATCTTATCTCTCTTCGCAAGCTCCCCAAATTTGCTTATTCCATCAAAAAGCAATCCAAAAAGAGCCTCTACCTCTTTCTTATCCCTCCTCCAATTCTCAGTTGAAAATGCCCAAAATGACAGATATTTTATGCCTAATTTTTTGCACTCACCGAATAACATTTCAAGATTCTCGTACGCCCCCGCTTTAAAATGCCCTTGCACCGCTTCAAGCCCTTTTTCCCTTGCCCATCTCCTGTTTCCATCAGGAATTACAGCAACATGAACAGGAATTTTTTCCTGTTGAATTCCCAAAATTGATTTTCCAAGCCCTAACAGCGCTCTTGCCTTATCGGCTATAAATCCTCCTTTTGTAGATATCTTAAAATCTTTGTATTTGACAGAAGAATTTGTCCAGTTATAATTAATTCCCTCTATTTTAACAAATAACGGCCCAGAATTTACCCAGTCAAGAAGCTCATTTATTTTCTCTCGTCTCCCTTGAACAACAATCAGAACCCCTCCATCTTCCTTGTTTGCAATATAACCCTTCAAGCCAAGATTGTCTGCGCATCTTTTCACTCTGTCTCTAAGTAAAACTCCCTGAACTCTCCCGTACATTTCTATTCTTAATTCCCTAATTCTCTCATTTTCTTCCTTGTTCATCTTAAAATTTCTTCCTCAAGTGATTTCTTAAATCTTTCTAAATCAGCCGTTTTGATTCTTGCGCCTACCGCTTCCTCATGCCCCCCTCCAGAGGCTCCCTCAAACTTTCCTATAATTCTTGCAAGAATCTCCCTTATTTTCTTTCCCCTTAAAGAAATATTTGTAATTGAATTATTCCTGTAAGCAACAACCACATATTTATCAGGATAAAGATAAGACAGCTCATTGGACAAGTCAGCGCTTATGCTTAATGTGCCTGAATAATCAAAGAAAATCAATCTCTCTCCAACTTCCTTCTTTGCCCTCTCCAGCAAAGCATCATACTTCTTTCTTACTTCGTTATATTTTGCCCTGAAATTCCTGTTTGTATCAATTTCCAAAAAAACCTCATTTGGCCCTTTGCATTCAATCAAAAAATTCTGCAGCTGCACGATATGTGTTACAGAATCCTTCAGCCCGAAATTAAGCGCCTGTGCAATTCTTCCTATCTCTGCCTTAAAATAAACATCAAACGGCTTCTTCAAATCCTTTGCCCAGAAATCAGGATAACGCGAGGCAAATTCATCCGCAAAATCAGGAATATAATGGTCAGCTATGCATCCAATCAAACCAATCCATAAATCCTCTTTCCTTTCTGTCAGTTTGTAAGCAATATAAGTAACCGGCTCGCTGCTTTTGTCTTTCCCGCTGTTTTTAGCAGGATTAAATAAAAAAGCATTTGAATATTTCAAAAAATAATCCGATTCTATATCGTGATGGTCAATCCAGACAATAGGCAGATGCATCTTTTCTAGTTCATCAAGAAAAGCTGAAGAGATTACCGGCTTGTCAAGAATAAAAACGTAATCAGCATTCAGCTCCTGCGCCTTTCTCGCATATCTTGCATCTAAATCAGGATAGCTTCTTATAGCAACTCCTTTACCGCGCCCAAGAAACCTCCTTAAAATTAAGAAACTGCACAATCCATCAGCATCATTGTCATAATAAAAAATAGGATTCTGCGCCCTTTCAAGATGCTCTTTAATCTCTGCAATCTGTTTCTCAGTCAGCATACTAAAAACAGAAATTAACATTATTTAAAATGTACCTAATAACATAATTTGCCAACCGAAGGTTAAAGATTATATGTTTTAAATCAAAGAAATCTTTATATATGTAATATTCATCCAACAACTATGAATAAATGGGCAGAACTTTTGATAGGGCTTGTATTGCTAATCGCTGCAATAGACGTCACCTTTTTGTCAAGAAGTTGGGGAATCTGGAATTTCTGGACTCCAGCGCTTACAGTTCTAAAAGGTGGAATTGCCTGGCTAGTCATAGGAATAGGAGCGCTATTCATCCTTCTTGGCATCTCTGACTTGAAGGGCTAAACCTTTCAATAAGTTTCAGATTTACTTTTATTTTTATAATTATTAATAAAATCATCACAACAATCAATAAAAACTAATTTTATCTTTTACAGTTATGGCTTTATGTAAAATCTGCGGAGAAGAAAATTGCAAGAAGCATTCTATCTTGATTGGAAAACCTGTTAAGATTGAGCAGTTTGCAGGCTCCTCTCCACCTGAAATCTTTGTCGGAAAATGGAACTATCCCAATGTTTATGTTGGAATTCTCTCGCCCGAAGAATATGGAAACAATGAAATAATGTCCTCCCCTGAATTATGGCATCAGAATAAACTCTCAATTCCCTCAATCCTCTCCTTTAGAAATAAGCTTATTTATGGAAGAACACAATCGCACATTAAAAAGGCAGAATCAAAGTTTCTTTCTGTAATGAAGGAAATTGCAATGACTTCAAAATCAATAGCAACCGAGTTCAAGCTCAAAAGCCCTATTACAAAACAGGACGAGCAGGATTCCAAAACCCCTCTTATTCCAAAGGCGGCAAATGTCTCTCACGTCTCTCTGCAGGAAAATCCAAAGATAAAACCAAAAGTTGATTATCTTGTCAATGATACAGATGCAAAATCGCAAGTCGCAATGTTCGAATTAGAAAAATCAGGCATAGAAACCTCTTCAATAATCAAACTTCTTTCAGCAGGGCTTCTGGGTTTAAAAAAGAACCGCAAGTTAGTCCCTACAAGATGGGCAATTACCGCCACAGACGACACTCTATCAAAAGAAAAGCTGAAAAGAATTAAATTATTCCCTGAAATATCTGAATTTCTTGTCTTTCACGCGGAATATGTTGGCAATCACTACGAATTTCTCCTCCTTCCCGATAAATTCTCATTTGAAGTTATCGAGCGCTCTTTAAAGTCGGGCGGCTCATGGCACGATTACGAAACATTCTTTCCAAGAAAGCGTTATGCCGAATCTGTGACAGGCGCTTATTACGTCAATCGCCTCGCGCTCTGCGAATATCTTGAACGAGTTAAGCGCCAAGCGCAATGCATCGTCTTCCGCGAAGTCCGCCCCGAATATTATGCGCCTCTCGGCGTTGGCATTCTCAGAGAAACAAGCAGAGCGGCATTCAGCCAACAGCCAGAAAAATTCGCCTCGTTGAACGAAGCTCTCCAATCAATCCAATCGCGTTTAAAACAGCCCCTAATCAATTATACCTCTCAATCAGTTCTTCTCTCCCTGCTTGGAAAGCAGAAACGCATCACAGACTTCTTTAAAAATAGCACAAGATAAAATCACTAATATTTTAATGAAGAATAAAAACAATCAAACAAGGTTGAAGTTATTAATTATTATTTATAAAACAATTTAGGCAATCACTTGTTCTTTTTTACCGCAGCTTTTATATTCTTGTTCAGTTGCTTCATTGATTCCTCAAGCTGCTGCTTGTTCTTTGTTCCCGTGCAGACAAGCTTGCCATTTGAGAAAAGCAAGAACGTTGCAGTCGGCTCATTCAATTTATAAACAAGCCCTGGAAACTGCTCTGGCTCGTATTCTGTATTCTCAAGCTGCAGGGCAAGCAAGTTTAAATTCAAATTCAAATCAATGCTTCCCGAAGCAACTATATTCTGCACTGTAATCTTAGGCTTATCCGTAACGCGCACCCCTATTTTCGCAATCTGTTTTATAACGCTATTTATCACTTCCTTCACTTGAGCAACGCTTTTTGTCCCCGTGCACACAAGATTCCCCGAAGAAAACACAAGAACTGCTGATTTCGGCTTTGCCACTCTGAGAACAAGCCCTGGAAACTGTTCAGGATTATATTCTGTATTGCTTTGTGTCCTTGCTAATTTTGTAAGAGAAATCGGCTTCCCCAAAGAAGTCGTTGCGACAATATTCTGCACCTTTAAATTAAACTTTGACATTTGTAGTTTTTAAAGACCAATTTATACTATTTAAAAAGGAGGGGGCTTTTTAAACCTTTAGATTTCAAGCTAAAGGGATAAAAATTTTATAAATTTTTATAGCTTTCCTCTACTATTTCGCCAATCTCTCAATATCTTTCAGCGTGTTAATCTCATCAACGCTCTTGTCCGGGCGATAGGCGCTGATTCTCGGAAAGCGCAAAGCGTATCCGGAAGAATATGATGGCGATTTCTGTATTTCCTGATAAGTTACCGAAACAACAACTTTAGGCTTAACTTTCACAGCATTTCCCTTTGTAGAAATTATAAGGGGCTTTAGCATTTTTGTCATCTCATCATAAGTTGTTCCCTCTGATTCTTTTTCTTTCAACCCCGAAGAAACTTTTCCTACTTCAAGCAGTTTTTCCCCCGATTTGCATGCAACAACATAGCTTGACAGCCATCCCCCTCTCTTTCCAGTGCCATGCTCTGCGCCAACAATCACCAAATCCAAATCCTTCACGCTTGGCTTCATCTTTGCCATATAGCCAACATATCTTCCAGATTTATAAGGAGCATCAATCTTCTTAATCATTATTCCTTCCTCGCCAACTTTAAGCGCCTCGTGGTAAAACTTCATCGCCTCTTCTTCTTTATCAGTCACAATCTGCACCGCGGGCCTTATTTTTAATTTTTCCATTTTTATTATATTTTCTACAATTTTTCTTCTCTCCGTAAACGGCTCGCTCATTGCGCTTTTTCCATCATAATAAAGCACATCAAAAACATTTATTTCAACAGGCAACTCGCGAACAAGTTTCTCAATGTCATACTTGCGCTTTATTCTCTGGCTTATTGCCTGAAATGGCAAATATATCCCCGTCTTCTTATCATAGCCAACAACTTCTGAATCAAGAATAAAACTTTTTCCTTTTACATTTTTCTTAACTTCCGCAACGACATCAGGAAACTGTTTTGTAACATTCTCCAATCTTCTTGTGAATAGTTTGATTTCTTTCCCATCATAACTGATAATCATCCTGAAGCCATCATACTTTTGTTCTATAGCTGCTGGCTTTCCGCAAATCTCAAATGCCTCTGCAATATCTTTTGCCACAACAGCGAGCATGACCTTTATCGGTTTCCCGGGAGCAATAGATATCTCTTCAATAGCTTTTTTCCCTTTTGAAGCGGCCTCAAGAATAACTGCCCAGTCAGTTGCTAAGCTATATGCATCCTCAATCTTATCAGCCATCTCTTTCTTCTCGTTGTTAAAAAAAGCTTCAGCAACAGCATCTCTTATAATCCCTTCCGCAACTCCAACGCGCAAGTCATTCAACAGCGTTCTGGTGATATACTTTGCCTCTTTTCCAGAAGCCTGCCCAAGAAGCTCTGCCACAAGTGAAATCTTTTTCTCAACCGTCCCCTTTCCTTCAATCCCTGCAAGCTTCCTCAAATTTTCGAAAACTTTTCCTGTCTCAAGCTTTCCGTGTGTCAAGGTACCTTGTTTTTTATGCGATGCAAACTCTTCTGCAACCTCGCCTAAATCTCCAATCTTGTTAAATTTCTTTACAACCTCTTCGTTCTTAATCCCGTAAGAATGCCCTATTGCCTTCAGCACGAGCTGCGTTGAAAAGCCAAACTCTCGGGCATCATAATCGGGAAATACCTTTCCATTCAAAAGATAAACCCATTCGCTTCTGCCTTTTTTCTCAAGTTTCTTCAAAAATTCCGCCAGAATAGTTGCCTTCTCCAACTTGCCCGAAGTCGCAGAAAGCGCCTCGTACACCTCTACAAATTCCCCATACATCATATACAAAACAGAAAAAAGAAATATTTAAACCTGCTCAAATCCACCCTCTTCTTTTTATGCCCTCATTTGTTATCTTAAATTCAAACTCCTTCTCAGGCAAACTCCTGTGCTTTCTGAGATAAGCAAACCTTCTTCCCTTCTCATTAGCTAGTTCAATATGGCACTTCCCCCAATACTTCAAAATGTCCCCTCCAACCATTTTCTTTTCATCCTCCCAGCGATAAACCTGATTTGTCACAATCACAGGAATGTTTCTCTTTCGCGCTATCTCAGCCAAAGTTCTCATCTGTTTCACAAGTTCAGAATTTATTTTCTGTATTTCTCCATTTTCCTTTCCGCTGTCTTTCTCTCGCGCAGCCGCAAACTCCAGCCTGTAAAGAATTGTCATCCCGTCAACAACAATTAAACTTATTTCATCTTTGAGATATTTCAGCAATTCCTCAAACGCCTTTTTCTGCTCATTAAAATTAGTCGGCTTTAATATCAAAATATTTTCAAGAACCTTTTCATATTCCTCTGGGACAATCTGCTTTATTCTCTCAGTGGAAAAACCTCCCTCCGTATCAATATAAATTACTTTGTTTCCTTTTTTTGCCTGCGACACCGCCGCCAACAGGCAGAAATTTGTCTTTCCCGTCCCAGAATCGCCATAAATAACACTTATTATATCTCTCTCATACCCCCCGAAAAGCCACTTGTTCAAATCATAGCTTCCTGCAGATATTTTTCTCTCAACCATAAACAAACAGAAAAGCCCATATTAATAAGGATTGCTGTAATCTTTAGCATCACAAAAAAGCACCAATATAATTTTTAATTAACTACTTAGCTGACAAAAATTAATCTTGCTTAATACATTTATTCCTTCTACTAATTTCTTCAAAAAAAACTAAACATCACTAACTAAAAAAATATTAATAAAATATTAAAATAAAACAATTCAGAAGGTTTTATCCTCTTCTTGCTTTCCTTCCGTATTTTGCTCCTTGCTTGCCGTAACTTACCATCAGCTTCTTGATACCCATAATCAAAACAGCCAAGGCAATTACCCATGCCACCCATGCATCAGTTAAAGCAATTACTTCAAGCTGAGCAAGTAACAAGAGTACACCAATGATAGTTATAAGCCATGCGCTCGACTTCATTATTTTGCACCTCCTTTTATAATCTACTAACAGCAAATGTATTAATAAACTTAACCTTAAAAATAAAACGAACCTTACTTCTTAATCGCCTTAAGAACGGCATCACAGTCCTTTTTTATTGCTGCGACTGCCTCGCTTACTGCCTTCTTTGCTGTTTTTCCAGAACTGACTATTTTCATGATTGCTGGTTTGGATGGATGTTCTCTTCTCCAGGCAGCAAATTCCGCACCCTGCTCATTAAGATATACTCTTAGAATCTCAGCAATAGTCAAATCATCAAGTTTTACCTCAATCTCATTCTTATCAGATTTTAACACTTCCATTTCCATACTATCACTCGTAAAATTTCATTTATAAACCTTTCTTGTCAGAAAGGTTTGGTTTAAAGATTAATATCTATTCAAAAAACCGATTATAAAAAATAGAATGGGAGCGGGTTCTTATTAATAGAAACTATAACATCATAAATTAATACATACAAACTAAATCATTTGCAAAAAGCTTATTCTTCTAATATCTCAATGCTGTCTTTCTTCTCTTTGGCGGCAGAATCCAGAATTTTTCTTACCGATTGGCTGTAATTCATCTTATCTTTTCTTAAATTAATGCCAAGGTAATCCTGCAGCTTGTTTATCAGGACAAAATCATCTGCCGGCAAAGAGCCATTCTCAATAAGCTTCAATGAGTTCTCATTTACTCCTATTGCCCCTGCAAGCTTCTTCCTTGTGATATTCTTCGCTCTTCTTGCTTTCATAATTTCCCACTGGAAATTCGGAACTAAATCCTCAATAACCTTGTTTTTCTGGTAGTGAAGCGGCTTTCTAAGTTCATCAAAGCCAATTTTCTTCTCCTCGCCAAGAAGTCTTCTATCTTTTGAAACAGGAACCTCAATCTTGTCCTTGCGCTCAATCCTCCTTAAAATTGGCAGCCTCTCCACTCTTGCATACTCTTCCGATACCTTTACAATCTTTCCATCTTCCAGCGCTTCAACCATCCCGCTTTCAAAATCAAGCATAAAAAACAAAGTAAAAACGGCTTTTTATTGTTTATTGCCCTTTAAAATAACGTTTAAAAGTTGCTTTAGGCAACTATTTTGCCCTCTTCCTTCTTAAACACAGCATAAAGTCCTACTCCATTGCTTCTTGAATAGCCGACTGAATAATTCATTTTCTCAAAAATTTTAACATGTTCCTTTATCATACTAGAGCGCGAATAATAAAACACGCAGTCAGGATTATCCTTAAGGATGTTTCCCCCATTCCACTTGTCATCAAATACTTCATAAATAGTAGAGGTTATGTTATAATTCATAACTGCTCTTGAGTCGCTTGTCGAAACACTTGCGCATGAAAAGTTAATCGGGGGGTTGATAAAAAATTCCTGATAGCTCATTTCCCCAACAGAAATGGCAAAAAATAAAGAGCTCCCAATTAAAGATACTATAATATAAATGAAAAGGGCCGGATGAACAAGTTTCCTGTTAAATTTAGACAGTCCATAACCAATAAACAGAGAAATCATTGGAAATATCGACAAAATATATCTCTCCTGCTTTAAATAAAAAACCTCAAAAAAGCAGAAGAACACGATCGCAGGAAGCAAAATAAGCAGAATTTTCTCATAGTGCCTCTCTCCTTTATCTTTTATTATTTTCCAAATCCCTACAAACATGAAAGGCAGTAGAATATTAAACAAGTATAGCAGCGACTTGAAATAAATTAAATCTGTATTTTCAAAGAGCAATCTTGGTATTCCGGGAAATGTCCTTAAGTCATAAAAGTGCCCTAAATTGCTCTTAAAATATTCTTGTGAAAGATTAAACAGATAAAGTGGATCTCCAAATAGCAAATAATTAGAAATTAAAAATGGCAAAACTAACGGCAGCAAAAACACATTAAACGCTATCAAGTAACATAACTTCTTGTTTTTGCAAAAATCATACAATAAATACAGCTCTAAAATTCCAATAATCAGCGCATTTGGATATTTGTTCACAAAAGCCAAAACCGAAAACAGCGCCGACAAGAATAAAAAAAGATAGCGCAAATAATGAGGGCTCGGCTTATTCGAAAATCTTATCATGAAATAAATTGCTCCAAGAATAAAGCAAATAGACAGCATTTCTGTATAAATCCTAAAAATAAAAATAAAAAACAGCACATTAAAAAAAAGAATAATCGTTGCGATTAATCCGACTTTCCTGTCAAATAACTCTTTTCCAATCAAATAAACAAAAGCCAGAGAAGCTATAGAAAACAAAAAAGCAAGAATTTTTCCAAAATAAATCACATTCAACCCTATTTTCCATCCAATTCCCAAAAATATCGGCAGGAGTATCGTTTTCATTGGCTCAAAGAGCCCAAGCTTGCCATTAGAAAAAATGTATTTTGCCATTCCAATATAAGAAGCCGCATCCCACCACAAGTCATTGTACTGATTGAACTTGATTGCAAAAATAACATACAGCCCAATAAAGGCTGCAAAAATAAAAAATAATCTGCTCCTAAAGAACTCTCTGAATTTCATCTCGCGTCATAAATCTTTGATAGATTTCTCCATTTACTACAAGCGAAGGCACATAAGTTATATTAAATTCTTTAAGCAGATTCTGCACTGCTGCCCCATCAACGCCGATATCAAAAGAAAAAATCCTGACATTTGCATTCAGATTGTATAATGTATCAAGCACACTTCCTTGTATCTCACTTAATTTGTAATCCCCTCTTTCATCTTCCTTGTCATTTGTATAAAAAAACAAGATTATGCTCCAGTTATAATCGCACTCTTTGTTTACCTTATCCACAAGCTCAAACGTATTATACTGCACCTCGTTATAAATTGCCTTTTGTTCAAGCACTCTTGCATTATCTTTCCCCAGCCGCGTTTCAAGCGCATTAAGTATTTCTCCAGTTGCAACCTTTTCCTTCCAGATATCGCTCCAGCTTAAATTGCAATAATTAATATTTCTGGTAACATTGCACTCCTCCTTAAGCTTGGAAAGCTCTAAAAGGGCAGATATCGCCTTCTGCGAAATTAATAGGTCATTCGACTTGTTTTCGGCAAGATAATTGCCTATGAAAACTCCCGCTATTATAAAAAAAACAGCTATTAAAACTGCACCAATATATTTATTATAACTTATTTTCCTCTTCATTACCATTTTAAATTTTTCCCTAAAGCGACATAGACGAAGGCAACTATATAAATTATCGCCAGATACCACATATAAACAGTCACAAACAGCGCATACTCTCTAAGTTTTATATTTTCTTTAAATTCAGATTTTATAAGAAAAAAGAAAGCAAGCCCTATTACAAGCATGATTAAAAACAGTAATACTCTTGGTTCTGTAAAACTGAACAAAGTCCTGCTTATATCCAAATTAAAAGATGGCAGCCATCCTGCCATCAGCAAATCCGCGCGTATCCACAGCCAGTTAAATGTTGTATATAAAAACAATAAAAAAACAAAAGACAGAAGCAAGATATTTAAAAATTCGATAGGAAGCATAAATACTCCAAAATCCCCGTATTTTTTATTAAGAAACAATTTTTTGTATTTAAAATAGTTATAAAATGTGCCCCACGCCCATCTCATTCTTTGCCTTGATAAGTTTTTTATCGTATCTGGGACATACGTCTCTGCATAAGTGTTTTCCACGCAGCCCACATCATAATGCTTGCTTTGCGCCCTCAACCCCATCTCCAAATCTTCAGTGATATTTTTGGCGTCAAAATAGCCGTATTTCACAAGAAATTCCCTTCTTAAAACCGAAAAAGCAGGAGCAATAGAAAAAGCATTGATTTTTCCCATTAAAATCCTGTAAAACCCTGCAAAAGCATATTCAACATTTTGCAACTTTTCTATTAATTTATTGTTGTTTATAGACCTCATCCTGCATGTTGACACCGCGATATTCTCATCAGCAAACTTAAAGACGCACTCTTTCAGCAGATTTCTCTCTAAAATTGTATCTGCATCAAGCACCGCAACCAATTCTGTTTTCGCCCTTTTCAATCCGAAATTCAGGGCAGCGGCCTTTCTCCCCTCATTTTTCTTGCTTATAACCTCTATATTTTTGTACCTCTTGGCAAGCTTGTTTGCAACTTCAAGTGTATTATCTGTAGAGCCGTCGTTAACCAATATTATTTTGATTCTCTCCTGCGGATAATTTGAATTCTTGATAGATTCAACGCTGGATTCAAGCACGCCAGCAACATTATAGCATGGAAGGACAAAAGTAACATCCGCATAAAACGGCTTCTCTGGCTTTTTCTTTTCAAGCTTTTTCTCAATATAAACAAAAAAGAAAAAAGTAGCTATAAAAAAGGACATAAAAAATATAATGTAAATCACCCACACAGGCAGCTCCCACATCTTTACTTCACCTCTCCTCCGACGGAAGTCGGATGGTTTGCGGGAGCTTTAGCTCCTGCATTATTCCCGGTTTCTTCTGCTTTAATCTCTTCCTTTACTGCTTCCCTCTCTTTTCCGCCAATCTCTCCTTCATTCCTCTCTTCTTCCGTCTTTTCTTTTGATTCTTCCTCTTTATTTTCATTCATTCCTTCCTCTCCTTTTAACTCATCTCCTTTCATAACATTAAAATAATCATAAAACTCCTCGCTCAAAGATAATTCAGAAGTCCTTCCCGCCTTCTTTTTTGTTACTAACCCAAGTTCTGCAAATTTCCTTATATGGTCATATGCCTTATTGCCTCTTATCTTTACAATAACGCTCTGCTTTATTGGCTGTTTGTAAGCAATAATCGCAAGCGTCTCCTGCTCTGCCCTTCCAAACTCGGAGCTCCCTGTCGCTAATTTATTTACCATATACATATAATCGGCAGAGACGTCCATCTTCCATAATTCATTTTTCGATATTATCTCTATTCCCGAACCTTTATATTTATCAGCCAAATCCTCAAGAATTTTCTTCAGCAATATTGGATTTACATCAGTTAGAGCAACTAACTCTTTAACGCTCAAGAATCTTCCTGCTACAAAAAGCGCCGCTTCCACTTTTCTTGCATTCCCCTTTTCTATCTCCTCATCAATCTCTTCTGCGCTCTTGTTTGATATCTCCATATTTACACTAAAATACCATATTTTAAAACATTATCTATATTCTGATTAAACAAAATAATAGTTAATAAACACCAACCCCCCACTTTAATTAAACCCTAATAACTTATCTATAACACACTATCAAAAGCCCTTCTATTATCGCTGCAATAACGAGCAAAGGAATAACAATCAGCAGATAAGCCTTAATCGAACCCCATAACTCCCCTCTCAGCGTTTCTTTCTTGTTTTTCGAAAAGACAAGCATCCCCAATCTTAAGCCAAGCCCTAAAGAGATGAAAATAGCTGGCAATTCAAAAATCCCGTGAGGCAAAATCCTCCAGAACTCGTGATAGCCATTGCTAACCTTAACTCCATTTAAGACATAGCCAAGCACAATGCCATTTAGCAATGCAGAAAAGAAAGGCAGAATTCCAAGCAAAAATCCTAACACCAGTCCAAAAAGCGCGCTTGTCGCATTATTAATAAAAATAAACCTAATCAGCTCAAAAGTGTTCATGTCTTTTACTTTTTCTGCCAGCATTTTCAAAGGTTCATCAAAAAACCTGAATCCATCAGGAAAAAAGAATCCAATTAGAGCCCCAAGAGCAAAAACCCCGATGATGAAATAAATATAATCCCTGCTTTTCTTAATGTAATCAAATGCTTTCCTAACTTCACTCCTGAAACTCCCTGCTTTCTCTTTTCTGCTTCTTCCTTTTCTATTCATAATGATATTAACCCATTTTGCTTATTAAGATATCTATTTTGCAGATTATAAAATTTTTATCACTTCCCATTATCTAACTTGTCATCTCATATTTTTTAAATATCAAACCTTTTAATCATTTAATCTAAATAATTTCAATCATCTAAAATATCTCTGGAGCATCGTTACCTTTTTCCTGTATTTCATCCTAAGATAAGCCCCATAAATTATCCCTGCTAAAAACCCGCCAAAATGAGCCACATTTCCTATCGGCAATCCAGCAGTCACCGTCACAATCCACGTTAAGAACAAAACAAGTGGAATCATTATATATGCCGGGAGAGAAAAGAATGGAAGGAATATAATTGAAAATCTTAATTTCGGCAGGAGCATTACAAAAAGCCCCGCGATTGCAAATATTGCTCCTGACGCCCCAACCATATAAACTTCAGGGCTTCCAAAAATTCTCTCTCCAAATCCATATCCAAAAAATCCTGTTAATAAAACAGACAAAATGCCGGCAAACACCCCTGAAATCAAATAAAACCAGAGAAATCTTTTTCTTCCAACTATTCTCTCGCACAGCCCTCCCAAAGACAAAAGCACCATCATATTAATAAACAGATGAAGAAAACCCCCGTGCGAAAACATATGCACAACAAGAGTCCACAAGTACTTTCCTTGCAGAATACTGCTTGCCTTTAGCGCAAACCAATTTATTGAATCAGGATAAACAAACCACATTATAAAACCAAACACGGAAATAAAAATATTGGCTACCACCAACCATGTAGTGACAGAAATATTTGACAAAAATGCAGAAATAACATCAAACACTCCAAAACTTTTTCTCATTCTATAAATTGCCATTTTGTCTTTTAAGAATTATTTTCTCTTCCTCTTTGACTTTTTCTTTGTCTTTTTCCTCTTGACCTTCTCTTTCTTTGTCTTTTTCTTCTTAACTTTATTTTTCTTTACTTCCCCTAATTTTTTCTTAAGTTTAGCTTTTATCTTTCTAGCCTTCTCTCTTTCCTTTTTCTTCTTTTTCGCTTCCGCCTTTTCAACTCTAACCCGCGCTTTCCCTTCCTTTGCTTCTATACTCTGAACTTCAATATCAACTTCTGACAAAATCTTCTCAAATTTTGAAATATCCCTTTCAATGCCTGAAATTTCCTCGGACATATCCTTCAGCTGCATAAGTTCTCCGCACTCAGGGCAGGTATAATTATTCAGCAATGCATCCTCCTCATTAAACTCCGCCTTGCAAAGCGGGCAGTAATAAAATCTTCCTTTTTGCTTGTTTGCAAGCTGTTCTTTCAGGTTGTTTATCTGTCTTGTCAAAGAGTCCTTAAACTTTGACAGGCTCTTGCCAAGATTTATAGTCCAAAAATAAGTATACCATCCTCCTTTTTTCTTGTCCTTCTTCTTTATGAAACTGACAATTCCCTCATCAGCCAGTTTATACAAAATATTTCTTGTCTGATTTATTGTCAGCTTAAGCTTGTTTGCAATAATAAACTCATTGACATCCTTCTTATTATAAAGTAAATCAACTAATTTTACTGCGTTTGGGCCGGCAACAGATGAGGCAACATCCTTCAAAAGGTCAATTTGCATATACATCCTTAAAAAAAGGCAATTAAAAACTTTTCTAATCCCTAAAAACCATCTTATTTTTAACAATTCAAATTCTGCTAATTCTGTTACTATTTTATAATTAATATAAAGCTATTTAAATTAATTTCAAAATTTATAATAATGTTGTGGAAGAAAAAAGAGGCAAAAGAAGAACTTCCTTCGCTTCCTCCTCTAACGCCAAAGTTGGAAGATTTTAGGTTCCCAGTTCCTTCTTCAGCCTTTGAAGAGCAGCCTAGTGCAGAAACTCCTGAGAAAAACAGTCTTCCCTCATTTCCTGATTCGGCTATACAAAAAGGATTCTCTCAAACAGCAATAAAGGAAGCTGTAGGCGAAGAAGAAGCAGAGACTATTCCTAAAATTGAAGAAACACCAAAAACCAAAACTCTCGAGTTAGAAGAATGGCACCCTCGCGAATTGCCTAAATTAAATTTCCCTGAGCAGGAAAAGGAAGAAAAAATGCCCTCTCAGATGCAAATGCCTGTTTCAATGCCCTTCAAGCTTTCAGTAGAAAAGAAGCATGATGTTTTTATAAAAATAGACAAATTCTATTCAGCGAAAAGGGCTCTCGAGTCAGTTAAAACCCGCCTTAAAGACATAGAAGAAACGCTAAGAAAAATAAGAGAAACAAAAATGCGCGAGGAGCAGGAGCTTTCCTCCTGGGAGAAAGAGCTTTCTTCTATAAAGGCAAGAGTCCAGGACGTCAGCGAAAATATCTTCGAAAGAGAGGAATAAAATAATGGTTGGTTCTGAATATGTAGAAGTAATGGCAGCAGAAAGAGAATACGGAAGTAAAAATCTCCTTCAATCGCAGATAGATATAATTTCAATGATGAAAAGAGAGCACGTATTTAAGGAACTAAGAAGAAAGGAAACTCATCTTAAATTGGAGCTTAAAAGAAAAATAGACGAGGCGCTCAATGAAATCGATGTTCTTGAAAAAGCCCTTCCAAAAGCCAAAGAACCAGCTGAAAAGAAAGGAGAAGCAAAAATTAAAAGGGAAATGCAGAAAGCCCCTTTAATTTCAAAAGCCAAAAAGCGGACTGTTCTCGACGAAGAGCTTGAAAAGATAAAAAGAAAGCTTGCCCAATTGCAATAATTGTAATTTATGACATAATCCTGAATGTATTAATTATCCCTAATTCCTGTAATCTGCTTTCATTATAATAATTATTTTAATAACAAACACAACCCATTTTATTCACAGTTCTATATCTTCTGTATCAAACCCTCTAAATCGCTTTTCACTAATTATAATTTCAACAAACAATACATACATTATTCAATAATTTTATATATCTGCTTCTTCAAATACAATTATGGTAATCAAAACCCGGCAGGAGCTAATCAAGAAATACATTAACTTCTTCAAGTTAAAACACCACAAGCATCTGCCTTCCGCTTCTCTTATTCCAGAAAATGACCCAACCGTTTTATTTACAACGGCGGGAATGCATCCTCTTGTTCCCTATCTATTAAGCCAGCCCCATCCTCTTGGAAAAAGATTGTGTTCAGTCCAAAAATGCATTCGCACAGGAGACATAGATGATGTCGGAGATGAAGTTCATCATACTTTCTTTGAAATGCTCGGAAACTGGTCTCTTGGCGACTATTTCAAGAAAGAAGCCATCGAATTTTCCTTCGAGTTTCTTACAAAAATCCTTAAAATTCCACTTGAAAAACTCGCAGTCAGCTGCTTCACAGGAGACAAGGATGCTCCAAAAGATGAAGAAGCAGCAGAAATTTGGAGAACTCTTGGAATAAAAGAAGAAAGAATTACATTCCTTCCAAAAGAAAACAACTGGTGGGGTCCGGCAGGCGCAAGTGGTCCGTGCGGCCCTGATACTGAGATGTTTTATTATAAAAGCAAAAAAGCTCCAAAAATATTCAACCATGAAGACGAAAATTGGGTTGAAATCTGGAACGACGTCTTTATGCAATACAACAAAACAGCAGAAGGCAAATTCATTCCGTTACAACAGAAAAACGTTGACACCGGGATGGGAGTTGAGCGCACACTTGCCGTATTAAACGGCCTAGAAGACAACTATCTCTCATCAATTCTCCATCCAATAATTAAAACAATAGAAAAAATTTCCAAAAAGAAATATGGCAAAAACAAGGAATACACGCGCGCTATGCGAATAATAGCGGACCATATCCGCGCTGCAACATTCATTCTTGGCGACGAAAAAGCAATTAAACCCTCAAACATAGGACAAGGTTATGTTCTAAGAAGATTAATCAGGCGCGCCATTAGATATGGCAAACTTCTCGGCATCAAAGAAAATTTTACTGCAAAAATAGCAAAATCTGTCCTGCCAATTTATCCTGACTATCAGGAACTTCATAGAAATCATAAATTCATAGAAGAACAGCTTGATGAGGAAGAATCTCGTTTTTCCCAAACTCTTGAAAAAGGACTGAAAGAATTTTCCAAATTAGGAAAAGACAAGATAATAACTGGCAAGGAAGCCTTTCTTTTGTTTCAGTCATTTGGCTTTCCAATAGAAATGACTCAAGAGCTCGTGGAAGAAAAAGGAATTAGTGTTGACTTGGAAGAATATAATAAAGAATTCCAGCGCCATCAGACCCTATCAAGAACTGCATCGGCAGGAGTTTTCAAATCAGGCTTGGCAGATGATTCCGATGCCGTTAAAAAACTCCACACTGCAACTCATCTTCTCAATGAAGCATTAAGGCAAATCCTTGGAAAAGAAGTAAAACAAAAAGGTTCAAACATTACCGCAGAGCGCCTGCGATTTGATTTTAGTTTCCCAAGAAAACTCACGCCTGACGAGATAGCGCGCATAGAATGGCTTGTCAATGAAAAGATAAAAGCCGCTTTCCCGGTTAAAAAAGAAGAAGTTCCCCTTCAGCAAGCAATCAAATCGGGCGCGCAGGCAGAATTTGGCACAAAATACCCTGAACTAGTTTCCGTTTACACAATTGGAGATGAAAAGTGCTCTTTCAGCAAGGAAATCTGCACAGGCCCTCACGCCTCAAACACAAGCGAACTCGGCACTTTCAAAATCATAAAAGAAGAATCCGTCGCCGCCGGCATCCGCAGGATTAAGGCTGTTCTTAAATAGTAATCTCTGCAAAACCCAATTGTTATTAACATCTTTTATCACCACCAATAACTTTTCAGCGTTTATTATTAATTATCTTTATTTCGCGAATTATTTAAGGCAATTTACCAAAAATTTAATCACTTATTCAACTTGTTTATATCAGTTTAACATTAGTTATAACAAACATAAATCTTTAAAAGCCAAAATAATTTTTTAATGTCATGTTCAATCAAGATGCTGATAATGAAAGAGACAAGCAGACTTATTTTCAGTTTAGATCTGGAATAGGAAAAGATGGGCAGGTTTATTTTCCATTTATAGCTGATGAAGAAATCTCAAAACTTGAGAGATTAGAAGCTATTGGAGACGATAACAAAACAGCATGGGGAGAAGGAAGGGGCGGGCAACTTAGTTTTCCGTTTATGAACAAAAAAGAAAGAATATTCACCCCAAAATATGCCATAGCCGTTCCCTTTAATAACAGAAAAATTGTCAGGTTGGATCTTTTTAACGAAAATAAAGCTTACTTAGGTTTTACAACAATAAACAATGGTTCTTTTGGAATAAATCCTGACGGGCCAAGAGTATATCAAATCACTGACGGAAAATATGAACAATCTAAAGAGCTTGTGTTAATCGATGAACTAAGAAACGGGCAGGAACTTGCAATCAGGCACAATTTAGAAAGTTATTTTATAAAAATAACCGCATGGCATCCTCGTTATGGTAAATTAAGAATGCCCGAGCTCGATCCAACGACAATCAAGTGTATAATAGAATTTTATGTGGAAAGGTTAATGAACGGTTTGCCACCAAATGGAAAACAAAAGCACTCTAAACAAGCAGCAAAATCCCCAAAAGCAAAGCTAGAATAAGGCAGTAAGCCGCAAACCATCTCAAGTTTTTCCTGCTTGTCAAAATGTGTTTGAGCAAAAGATGAATTACAATCAATCCCACAGCAAAAGCAATGAGCGTCGCCCATATCAGCTCAGAAGGCAGTTTCTCGCTCCCGATTGCAACGATATTAGCCCCTATAATCACTGGTATTGACATAAGAAAAGAAAACTTAAGCGCGTTTTTCTCATTTAATCCAAGCAAAAGCCCTGATGAAATTGTCATTCCCGAGCGCGATATCCCTGGAAAAAGCGCGAGCGCCTGCGCCACTCCTATAAAAAGCGCTTTCTTCCATCCAATCTGCTTATCCCTCATCACTCTCAAGTCAAGCGAAGCAATAAAAAGAATAAGTCCTGTAATCCCAAATCCTAATGCAACAATCCCTAAACTTCCAAACGCAACTTCAAAATATTTCTTAAAAAGCAAGCCAGCAATCGCCGCGGGAACGCTTGCAACAATCAAAAGCCATCCCAATTTAGCATTCTCGCTCTTCCATTTTCCTTTAACAATATCTTCAACAATGTCAATTATATCCTTTCCAAAATAAACAAAAACAGCCATAAGCGTGCCAAAATGAAGTGCAACATCAAACTGCAGCCCCCCTGAATAGCCCAAAAGCCTCTCAGCAAGCACCAAATGCCCGCTGCTTGAAACCGGCACCCACTCCGTTATTCCCTGAATGACTGCCATAATCAAAGCCGAAATCAGGTTTTCCATAAATCATTTCAACCAAATGCCTTAATAAAATTAATTGTCTTTGCCTTCAATTAAACAAGGATTAAGCTATACTCAAAATGTTTACATCGGAATAAGTTATGGTTTGTTTATTTTTATAACCCTAAAGGAATTGCCCAAGCAGGCTTAGCAAGAGGCCCCTCTGCATACTTTACATCAAGATAACAATCCACATATCCAACTCCGGCATTTGCCAATGTTCTATTAACAGTCATAGTCGCAACCGTTCCAACAGGAAGAACTTGCAACCCCGTCTCATAATTACCTATCGCAAACTGCTGGCACAATCCCGTTGCACCGGCAGCATAATATGCTCCGTTACGGTAATGCATTCCCGCGGCTAAAGCCGAAGCACCAGAAATTGTCAGATAAGGACTTGGAGCACCACTATAACTAGGGGCGCTAAAAGAAAATGTATATGGAGTCCATGTGTAAGCTTCCCTCGTAACGCTATCAGATACATATGAAGAACTTAACGTACCATCTAAATTAAGCAATTTTGCAGATAGGCTCGAATAATAATTATATCCGGTAAATCCAATAGCAGCTATATTTTTTCCATCATATTTAAAAGAAACTGTGCAAAAACGCCCCGCGCCCTGTGACTCTCCGCTCAACGTAGCGGTATAAACCGGATTCGTTAATGTATAAGTTTTACTTTCTTGAACGCCCTTAGTCGAACTTGGAGCAGATTTAATTTCTAATACCTTCGATCCAACATTACTTGTAGTCTTAAAATACTGTGCGCCTGCACTTCCGCCTCCTCCGCCGCTCGGCAGCAATGTGCTGTTTATCTTGCCGTCTGCGCCTATTAAAGGAGTTGAGCCGCTAAAAATCTGGCTCGCATCATGTGAGACAGCATACCCTGTTATCTGCCCATAAACGCCCACTCCGATAACAGCAATTACAATGCCAATCAAGCCATAAAGATATTTTGCGTCCATTTGTCCCTCTTGTTTTATAACTTTTTTAGTACTAAATACTATTTAAACATTTCTTAACTAAAACACTCACTTTCCCCCTAGTTAAAAATATACTTAGTTTAGAACAATTATAAATTATAAAATATTAAGCGCTAAATACTCTAATTCCTGTTATGCCTGTTGTGTCAAGCGTGTCACAGAAAGGAGCGTAATTATTGTAGCAATCTACATTCAACTTGACAGAAATTGCGCTTGGATTGTATCCGTATAATTCAAAATTATCTTTAATATTTGTTTCGTCAGCAACAACATTATCCATTGTCTCTTCAACAAGCCAGCTATATCCAGTATCACAAGTTCCGTAAGTGCATCCCACTCCAGTTACAGAATAACCAACAAGATTGCTTGTTACAAGCTTTATTATTCTTGCGCTTGAAGAGTTTCCTAAATTAACAATTGATGCATTAGCTAAAGTAGGATGGTCTTTAGGATTGACATAATAAAGTCCGTGTGTTACATTAATTGTTGCTCCTGTTTTGCCCCCAATAACAATTCTTTGCATAGTATCTGCAGATACAACTGGAGCACCATTAAAACTCATCTGATAGTAAGGAATGTAATAATAAATTTTTATTTTTCCCGAAACAGGCTGAATGTATACTGGAGAATCCCCTTTATTTAAGATGCCATTAAAACTTCCCGTAACAGGAATTAAAATGTTGCCAACAGCCCCTACACCTCCTCCACTCGGCAGCAATGTGCTATTTATCTTGCCATCTGCGCCTATTAAAGGAGTAGTGCCGCTATAAATCTGTGTTGCATCATGCGAGACTGCATACCCTGTTATCTGCCCATAAATGCCCACTCCGATAACAGCAATTACAATTCCCGCCAAAGCATAAAGATATTTTACGTCCATTTGTTCCTCTTTATTTTATAACTTCTTTAGCATAAAATACTATTTAAACATTTCTTAACTAAAATGCTATTAAAAATTAATTTCCCGCTACTCTTTTTTCCATGCCTTTTCTATCTTCTCAATAAGCCTTATCATCACAGGCTTGAACTCTTTATTCCAAAAAGCCAAAGAGCCATCAATAAACTCTGCTTCTCTTTTTTTATCTTTTGTCAGGCCAATCAAGGTGCTCTGGTTTGCAAATCCTGCCAATTCTCCAACAAGTTTAAGCATATCCTTCCTCTCGCCCTCGCTAAGCATCTTGCTCTCATTTGAAATTATCAAATTCATAGGATCAGGAAGTATTAGTGTATGAAGGTGAATAGCCCAACCTTGAAAATTCTCAATAATTCTTCCACAAATCTGTCTTGAAAGTTTATCACTTACAAAACCCGCGCTCAAAATCGCATCCTTAATGAAGAAAACCTCATCCAGCTCCTCTAAATTTGACTTGAAGCCAAGCTCCTTTCTCATTAAATCAAACTTCTCTTCCAATTCCTTCATCAATTCTTTCTTTTCCATAAAAACCACAGATTTATTGGGTTTATAAAACCATCTTGCTCTATCGCCTCGCTGACGCTCGGCTCGCTTCTGATTATTAACAACTAATAATAGCCAAAGAAAATATTAATTAACTGCCCTGCCCTATGTGATTATCAACTATTTATTAATCCAAAATTCTCACAATAATGCTCTATTTCACTAATTACTCGCTCATCTCGGAATGCTTGCATCTCCAGCAGGTAAAAACCTTTTCTCCCTTCAGCAATTCAAGAATATTTTCCTCTCTCAAGTCGCCCATATACTCTTCATCGTACCTTAAGTCAAATACTTTTCCGCACTTGATGCACTCAACAGGCAGCAAGCTAAGTTGCGCTTCCATTAAAATCATATTATCTTTTTCTTTATATATTAATAACTTCTTTCAAAATATTTTTTTCAGCACATTTAAATTTAAATAGCAACTAACTACAAAGTGAAACATCCTGCAACAACTCTGCAGTTAAACTTTTTGAAAAAAGTTTAACTAAAAACGGAAAATTATCTCGCAAAAATAAAAAACGCTATTAATAATCATTGTTCTTTATAGGATAGTTCTTTTATTATTAACTATTCAATCAACTATTCAGGCAATTATTTATCATTCATCTTAGCTTTTGCTGTTTATTCCACGAATATGCCCGGCTTGCCCGGTTTCGTCTTAGTTGCTTTTCCTTCAGGATCGTATTTCTTCTTGTCATTTACTGCAAAAACTTTCACCTTCTTTCCCGTCTTCCTGCTCAAGAAATTTTCATCATAATTTTTAAGCTCGTTCGGCAGAACATAAAGATAAACTTTCTCTGTCTCCTTCTTGCTCTTTTCTCTTACTAATCTAAGCACATTAAAAATGTCAGAAACTGTTCTCTCAATCGTCTTCTCAGCCTCCTCGAGCTTCTCGTCAATCACGCTCTCGTCGGCTTTTGGCCATCCCGATAAGGAAACAAATCCTTTCTTGCCAAGTTTCGCCCAAAGCTCCTCGGCAATATGTGGGCATATCGGGCTGACTAATTTTATCCAATCCTCAATAATCAAATTATTAAACGCTCCAATTTCCTTTTTATCCAATTCAAGTTTAGCCTCTTTTACCATGTTCAACATCTCATGGACAACAAACCCATTATATTCCCTGTATCTCATCTGGTTTATCTTCTCGCTCGCATTCTTTATCAGCTTGTTGAACTTTGAGACATATTTTGCCTTTACTTTTCCTTTCTTTCCATTTTTTACTGCTTCAGACATTACATCAAAAAGCCTCTCTATTGTCAACTTTGCAGTTTTTGCCTCCTGCTCTCTCCAGTCAAAAACTCCATCAACATTAGTCGAACTTGTCATATAAAACCTGAACACATCCGCCCCATAATTTTTCTTTATATCAAGCAGAGTAATTATGTTGCCCTTGCTCTTGCTCATTTTCTCTCCCCCGCTTATCACAAGCCCGTGGAAAGTTATTTTCTTTGGCCAGTATTTCTCGGGAAATAATCCGGCATGAGCAAAAATCATGAAAGAAAGATGATTTGACAGATGCAAGACAAAAGTGTGCCTGTGCTCCATTGGCATCCAATACTCAAAACTCTCTCTTAACTCTTTCAAAACTCCTTCCTCAACTTTTGTTTTCTTTGAAACACCATTCAAGTCTCCCTCGCCGAGATAAACATAATCAAAGAATTCCCCTGTCAAATTTTCTCTCTTCAGCTTGTTCTTTCTTATTATATTTTGGATAGTGTATAAAGTCATATAGATTGTTGAATCAGACAGCGACTCTATAATCCAGCTCTTATCAAATGGAAGCGGTGTTCCAAGCCCCCTTTTTCTTGCGCACGGCCTCTTGTCAAGCCAATCAAACACATCCTTGAAAAGTTTCCTATTTGTTTCAGGCACAAGCTCTATCTTTTCCAAACACTTGAATGCCTTGTCTTTCCATCCCTTTGCATTAAAATCAATGAACCACTGATTGTCAAGAACAGCAACAATAATCTTTCCCCCGCTTCTTGAAACCGCCTTCCTTGAAGGCTCATACATTAACTCTGCCTTTCCCTCTACCAAAAGTTTCTTTTTTATTTTCTCCTTTGCCTCTGCAACTTTTATCCCTGCATACTCGCCGCAGCTCTCAAGCATAATGCCATTATGAAATCCCTCCTTGTAAACTTCCTGCGTCAATTTTTCCAATCTTGAATCATCCTGCACTAAAATCTGCGCCTCTTCAACAACTTTCACAGCGGCCTCATCCCCATATTTTTTTGTCCTGATTATTGGAATTACTTCTATATCTTCTATCTCTTCAATCTGTTTCAAATTAAACCCAAATTTCTTCTTTGCAATCTCTTTCATATCCTGAAACTCGCTTAATGCAACATAATCATAAGGCGCATCGCTTGGCACTGAAGTAACAATTCCTGTTCCTACATCAGAATCAACAAATCCTGAGGGCAAAATTACGAGCTTCCTTTCAATCATCGGCGCTGTTGCATATTCCCCTATCAACTTTTCTTTGGTATATCCAAGCTCTTTCACATCTTTTCTCTGATAAGAAAGCTTTTCAGCGCACTCCTTGCTCATTATCCAAATTTCATTCCCAACTTTTGCTTCAATATATTTTACATTTGGATTTACCCATAAGTTTGTCTGCCCATAAATCGTCTCTGGTCTTAAAGTCGCTGCAACAATAAACTTTTTTCCAAACTTAAATTTCAGCAAAGTAAACTCCGTCTTTTCAACCGAATTTATGTCAGCATCTTGTATATCATCCTCTCCCATCGCGCTTTCATCACTTGGAGAATAAAGAATAGGATATTTTCCTTGGATGAGATAATTCTTGTCCTTATAGTTCTCAAACTGCCATGTTACCATCTGCTGATGTTCCATATCCCCAGATGTAAAACTTCTCCTCCAGTCAATTCCAAGCCCAAGCTGCTTGTATTCCTCAATCATCTTGGGAATGAAGAAATCAACTATTGCCTGCGGTTCTTTGAATGAGTCTACTATTTCTTTCACCTTTTTCTTGTCTTTCACGTAGGCAGAAACATAATTCTCATAGAGCTGAATTTTTGACTTGTCATTGCTCTTTATTGCTGCCGAAATTCCCAAAACCGGCGTTCCAGTAATATGAAATCCCAAGGGAAACAAAACATTGAATCCTTTCATTCTTAAATATCTGCAATAGACATCACTTTCAGTCACCGCCCTTCCATGCCCGACGTGCAGGCTTCCCGAGATATAAGGATAGGGCGTTGTAAAAAAGAATTTCTCTTTCTTCCTGTCAATTTCCGCTTCAAAAACCTTCTCCTTTTCCCATTTCTCCTGCCACTTTTTCTCTATCGCAGAAAAATCAACTTGCTTTTTCTCAACCATAACAAACCCAACAAAAACGCAGATTTAAAAGTTGCTATAGCAACCTCTCAAGTCATTTCACTAATGATTCTTACCCTCGGTTCAGGCATATTTTTCTCTCAAATCAAAAATTTAAAACTCACTTCCAAGAGAATTAAGAATTCCCCTTTTCCTCAATTGATTTATCGCAGAAGAACTATACTTGTAAATGACGTCCGCCTTCTCATTATCATCTTTCCACGGCTCAATCATAACTATGTCTCCCGGCCTCAACCATAAAGTCCTTTTGAATCTCCCTGGAACTCTGCAGTTTCTTGTCTTTCCATCGGTTGCCTTTACATCCATTCTGCTTCCCCCAAGCCTCTGGACAACAAGCCCTATTAATTCCCCTTCTCTTGGGAATCTAACTCTCGCGGGAACAAACTCTTCTCTCTGCCATCCCCTCTTTACAAATCCCCCTCCTTTCTTCTCCCCCGCCTTTTCCTGCTCCTTCGGCTTTTCGTCCTTCTCTTCCGTCTGTGCAAAATCTCCAAAATCACTCATAATCTTACTTATAAAATTGATTTTAAAAACCTACCTCTTTGTGCCTTGCAAGACAGCTAATAAAAATACTCAAAAATGTAATATCCAATTCTATTATTAACTATCTCCCATCAAATAAACCAACATCTTATCTTCAGTTATTAATTATAAATCAATCAACTACACAAACAATTGCTACTTTCTCTTCTTTATCTCAAGATAAAAGTTCTTAAGAAGCAGAATTCCAAGAGGGACTATTATAAAAGGGCTTATAAATTCCATAATAGAAGAAACAATCGCCGAGCTGGAAATTAAACTGGGTACTCCGATTACAAAGGAAATTGCAACCATAATCAGTCCAATCAAAATAAGATAACCAAATACTTTCAACCATTTGCATCTAACGAGATTGTAACTTCTTTTAAACGCCTTAAACACGCTGATATTTTCATCAGCAAGAACAAAGGCGGAAAATGCCAAATAAACAGCAAAAACAACAAGCGCAACCATCGCAACCAGCGCGATTATCGCTCCAACAATCATTCCTTTATCTCCAAGTGCCAAGAGCGGAATCGCAATTATTATACTTGCAATAACCAGAAAAATCAGTGCTACAACAATCACAACGATCATTCCTAAATACCTGAAATAAAACCTTTTTGCATTTTTAATTGCCTCGGAAAATTCATACTTTTTCTTCTTTACCGAGGAAGAAACAATTGCAATCTGCCCAAATATATTCAGCAAGAAACCTACAACAAAAACAACCAGCCCTATCTCTACAAACTTAATAGTGTCTGCAAGAGCTGCGGCTCCGCTTAAAATTGTCTGGACATTGCTTCCAAAAACAGAATATATTATCAGAGAGCTTAAAATCAGCGGCAAAATATAGAAAGCAAGAATTACTTTTGAATTTGCCCAAAAGTTTGCCTTATAATCTTTCCACCCTTCTTTTAGTATCTCTCCAAAACCCATAAATCTTATAAATAAATATCATATATAAATTTATCTTACCTCCCGCAACAAGATTTACAATAAATTATCCTTAATCAGTTTAGGTATAAGATTCTTTTCTGCCTCTTCAAACATTTTCAATCTTTTATTTTCAAAATCAGCCTTAGAAAACCAACCAAATTTGGTTATCTCTTTATGCGGAACAACCTCTCCCTCAAAATCAACAATATAGCAATGCACTTTTTGATTTTTATTAGTTATGACATTAACCCCTTCATATGTAAAATAATATTTCATTTTAATCAATTTAACTCCTATTTCTTCTTCAAGTTCCCTCCGCATTGTCTGCTCATGAGATTCTTCGGCTTCCAATTTTCCTCCAGGAGTCCAATAATATTCTTCGCTAAATCCTGTTACCAGCAGAATTTTCCTGTCCTTTAATATAACCGCAGAAACCCTTTCCTTTTCCATGCATAAAACCCGAGAGATACGTATTTAAAACTAACTTGCTATAATAAATTATGATTCAGGCTAGAATTTCAGGCGACAAGATTTATTCAAATGCAGCAGAAGCTTTTTCGCTCTACGAGAAATCTTCATTTGGAGAAAAGAAGCAAAGTGTTATAGAATATTCTCCAATTGAAGCGCTCTTCCTTCTTTCCCAAAAAAAGCTCTCCCTTCTCTCCGGAAAAAAAACACTCTCGGAAGAAGAGCTTGTCAAGAAAATAAAGAAAACCGACAAAAAAATAGAGACAAAGCTCGCCGCTTACTCCGATTTAAGAAAGCGTGGCTATATCCTCAAGACAGCGCTTAAGTTTGGAGCGGAATTTCGTGTTTATGAGAAAGGAGTGAAGCCTGGAGAGGCACACGCAAGATGGCTTCTTTTTACAGCAAAAGAGCACGAACCTCTTTCCTGGCAGGAATTTGCAGCAAAGATAAGAATAGCCCACTCAACAAAAAAAGCGCTCCTTATTGGAGTTGTCGACGACGAAGGTTCTGTTTCCTACTACGAGGCATTCTGGCTCCGCCCCTAAATCCATTTCTCAGCATAAAATCACAACAAAATTTATAACATAAGCGCTTCTTTTATTTACATGACTGATGTAGAAAAACTTATCATTAACAAGGAAAAAATAATTTCAACAATCAAGGCAAACGGCCCTTCCCTCCCCGTCCAAATTTCAAGAGTCATTAACGAAAGCCCTCTTTTTACCTCTGCTTTCCTGTCTGAACTGATAAGAGAGAACAAAGTTAAAATGAGCTACATGCGCGTTGGAAGCTCCCCTCTTTATTATCTTGATGGGCAAGAGCCAACTTTAGAAAATTTCATAAAATATCTCAACAACAGGGAAAAAGAAGCCCTTCTTCTGCTTAAGGAAAAGAAAATCCTGAACGATGATGAACAGGAGCCGGTAATAAGGGTTGCCCTTCGCTCGATAAAGGATTTTGCAATCCCTATTAAAATTAGAATTAATGGCGAGACAAAAACATTTTGGAAATACTTTACAATTCCAGATTCAGAACTGAAGAATATAGTTCAGTCGTATCTTAATATCAGCGAACCAAAAGAGGAAGAAAAGCCCCTAGTTAAAAAAGAAGAAGAGGTAGGAACAAAAGTAGAAGCAAAGGCAGAAGTAAAAGAAAAGATAGAAGAAAAGCCGCAGGCAGAAGAGCCAAAAAAACAAGCAAAAAAGAAAGCTGAAAAAATTCAGGTTTTCAAGTTTCCCTCACAAGTTAAGGAATATCTGTTGTCAAAAGAAATAGAAGTTCTTGAGATTCTTTTTGAAAAAAAGAATGAGCTTGTTGCAAAAGTGCGCACCGATACCCTATTCGGCAAGCAGGAGTTCTATCTTGTCGCAAAAGACAAGAAAAAGATTAAAGAAGAAGATATTGCTCTCGCGCTTCAAAAGGCGCAGGCGGAAAAAATGCCCGCTCTCATCCTTGCCCCCGGCGATATAGACAAGCGAGCGTTAGAACACGCGAAGCTCTGGCACAACCTCTTCAAATTCGAGAAGATTAAGCTCTGAAACTCGACAAAAACCTTTAAAAACACCCTTCTCAAACATTAATTATGGGAAGAATAAAATCAACAATGATTAAGCGCGCCGCAAAGCAGATGCTTCGGGCGGAAAACACCTTTTCAGAAGGTTTTGAAAATAACAAGAAGCTCTTAAATGGATTTATGCCAAGCAAGCCGATTAAGAACAAGGTTGCCGGCTATCTCGCTCGCCTTAAAAGAATGGAAAAACAGATCAAACCAATAAAACCAAAAGAGGCAGAAGAGCCTGAGAAATTTGTTTAATCTCAAAAACAATAAAAAATAATTTTGAAAATGGAAGAACTAAACAAGCCGGACGAAATAATTTCCGCAGAAAAGAACGATAATTTTATGTTTATCGGAAGCAAGCCAATAATAAATTACGTTCGTGGAATTAATCTGCAATTTTCAAAATATAGCAAGTCAGAAATCATGGTAAAGGCAAGGGGCAAATTTATTTCTAAGGCTGTTGATATAGTCGAGATTGCAAAAAGGCAGTTCTTTGAAAAGCACGGCATTAAAATAAAAGATATTAAGATTTCAACGGAACAGATGCCAAAAGAAAACGAGAAAATAAATATTTCTGCAATAACAATCTTTCTCTCCAAAATTAACCAACCGATTAATAATTCCTAAGTCATTTCTTTTTTGCAATTTTGTCTATCTTCGTCTCAATCCTCTCTATACTCGCTTCCATCCTCTTGAGCTTTCTTTCTTTTTTAAGATTAAGAATGAATGCAATTATCTGAAATATAAGCCATAAAACCACAATAACACCAATTGCCTGAAGCCATATTCCGATGCTTCCCAACTGGGTTGTTATATTCACCATATAATTTCCCAATACAGGCCCAATATCAGAAACATTCGCAATCGCCTCTCCAGTTATCATATTTATCAAAATCCTTCATTATTCTTAAACTTTTAGTATTTTTAATAAATAAAGAACAAGCTGTCCATTGAATCCTGAAAATAAGGGAATTATCAGATTATCATCAAGCTTGTAAATCAACGCCTCGACAATAGTCGCTGTTAAAGCCATAACAACCATTACAATCCAATT
>Ga0315277_10001922_pt1 | contig 29399 bp, 16 predicted proteins | sample YL17G05_15_MG_FD_203695 | JGI IMG/M metagenome (GOLD analysis project Ga0315277, IMG submission 203695) | Sediment microbial communities from Yellowstone Lake, YNP, Wyoming, USA - YL17G05_15 | ecosystem: Environmental > Aquatic > Freshwater > Lake > Sediment | place: USA: Wyoming | collected... | reverse complement strand
AGCTAACAACTTCGCAGAATATAAATATATCGCAGAAAACGCGGTAAAAATTGATTCTGGATGATATAATCAGTGCCTGAAGTACCGTACGCCCGTAAAAACCATTGCCATGTGAAGGCGGTTTGCTGCAGAAATTACTTCTTCATCGCGGATTGATCCGCCCGGCTGGACAAGGGCGGTGGCACCTGCCTCAGCCGCAACTTCAAGTGTATCGGGAAACGGCAGGAAGGCGTCAGATGCCACCGCAGAGCCGGTAAGTGGTGCACAGGCTTTCTGTATCGCGATCTTTGCCGCGTCGACCCGGCTCATCTGTCCTGCACCAATCCCGAGCGTCCTTTTGTTGTCAGCAAAGATGATGGTGTTGCTCCGTGTATGTTTGCAGACTTTCCATGCCAGCTGGAGTCCCCGCATCTCATCAGCGGTTGGGTCCCGGTCGGTTACAACCTTCCAGTGTTCCCTGTAGGGGGGGGTCCGCTGTACTAGCACGCCGCCATCGATTGTCCGCAGCTCTTCCTGACGGCAGGGTTCCGGCAATGGCAGGACACGCATGTTCTCCTTTGCCCCCATGATTTCAAGTGTGCCTGAAAGAAACGAGGGTGCAGTGATAACTTCCACATATGTTTTGCAGAGTTCAGCAGCCACGTGTTCATCAATTTCGCGGTTGAGAGCTACTACGGAACCGTACGCGGAGACGGGATCGACATCCCTCGCACCGATGTATGCACCAAGGAGGGTTTTTTCCACCGCAACACCGCAGGGGTTGTTGTGTTTTACTATCACGGCTGCGGGTTCATCAAATTCTCCGACCAGTGATACAGCTGCATTCAGGTCAAGGTAATTGTTGTATGACATCTGTTTTCCCTGCAGCGGCTCGGTTCCGGCTATCCCCGCAGTCCCGTACACTGCCCCCTCCTGATGGGGATTCTCACCGTACCGCAATTTTCTTCCGCGGGTGTACTGAAGGGTGAGAACTTCAGGGAATCCATTGCCAAGCTGGTAGAGGTAATTGCTGATGGCTGCATCATATGCCGCGGTGCGGGCAAAGGCTTTTTTTGAAAGGGCGAGGCGCTGTTCTGCCGTGATATCCTCAGTTTCCAGGGCTCTGGTGATAAGCGGGTAATCCGCAGGATCCACAACAACCGTGACGTCCTTAAAATTTTTCGCCCCTGCCCGGATCATTGCGGGGCCGCCGACGTCAATATATTCTATGAGATGTTCAAGGTCCATTGGCTTCTTTGACATGGTCTCAAACGGGTAGAGGTTGACAACAAGCAGATCAATCCGGTTGATCCCGAATTTTTCCATCACTGCATCATCTATCTGACGTCGCCCGAGAAGACCGCCATGTACTTTGGGATGCAGTGTCTTGACCCTGCCATCCATCATCTCCGGGAACCCAGTGTAACTGGACACTTCGGTAAACCTGATGCCAGCGGCTGCCAGCGCAGTACCGGTTCCCCCGGAACTCATGAGGCTGAATTTGTGCTGGAGCAGCGCTCGTGCGAGTTCAATTATCCCTGTCTTGTCCCAGACCGAGAGCAGAGCCCATTTCATAATGAAAGATATGGCAGGCAGGAAAAAAAAGGTATGGAGATATGATGAACAAAGGACACTACCTCCTTGATTCAGGATATGCTAAACAGGATTATTCACCCACCATGATTGGCGTTATGGAATAAAACCGTGATCTGAACGGAATAAAAAACCTAAAAAAAAGAGAAATTTCAACTAAAATTCCTATTGTATGAAGAATTGGCTTTATTTTTTTAAAATACCGATAAATTGAAGGTTATTTATTTGTGATGAAGAATATTTTTATATAGAACCACATTACAATAGATAATGGAACATCGAATAGGATGTAGCATGGCAGAAGATCACAACAGCGCTCAGGAGCAGGCAGAAGTCCCTGCAGGCAACACACCGGAGGCGGGTCAACCTGCGCTATTTCCACAAGAGCTGGAAGAACAGAAAAAACGGTTTGAGGATCTGAATGACCGGTTCCTGCGGCTTGCGGCAGATTTCGAGAATTACAGGAGACGGACTTCGCAAGAACGCGAGAGCGTTGTACAGTTTGCCAACGAACGTTTTGCCGTTGACATGCTTGAGGTTATTGACAACCTTGAGCGTGCGGTACGTTCTGATGACAGCCATCTGCGTGAAGGTCTCATGCAGATCCGGGAGCTCTGTTCTGCAGTCCTGCAGCGCCATGGAATCACCCCTATTGACGTGTTGACAAAAAAATTCGATCCCACAGAACACGAAGCGATCGCACATCTCCCGTCTGAAAAAGATGAGGGGGTTGTTATTGATGAGATCGCACGCGGGTATCGTATGCATGATAAAGTGATCAGGTACGCGAAAGTTGCAGTTTCAAAAGGAAAGGAAAAAAATTCAGAGGATTAATTATGGCAAAGGAAAAAGTTCTGGGAATTGATCTGGGTACGACATTTTCCTGTATGTCAATCATGGAAGCCGGAAAGGCAATTGTCATCCCCAATGCCGAGGGGGGGCGCATCACACCTTCCATTGTTGCGTTCACCAAGGAGGGAGAACGGCTTGTCGGGAGCCTCGCCAAACGCCAGGCAGTAACAAATCCCCAACGCACCATCCAGTCCATCAAACGGAAGATGGGGACTACCGAAAAGATCAGAATTGATGACAAGGAGTACTCCCCGCAGGAAATTTCAGCGATGATCCTGCAGAAGATGAAAATTGATGCTGAAGCATATCTCGGTGAGAAGATAACAAAAGCTGTCATCACCGTGCCTGCATACTTCAACGATTCCCAGCGGACGGCAACAAAGGACGCCGGGAAGATCGCAGGACTTGATGTGCTGCGGATCATCAACGAACCCACTGCGAGTGCCCTTGCGTACGGCATTGACAAAGAGGCAGACGTAACGGTGCTTGTCTACGATCTCGGTGGGGGCACCTTTGACGTCTCAATCCTGACGCTGGGTGACGGCGTCTTCGAAGTCAAGGCGACTGCCGGTAATAATCATCTTGGTGGTGATGATTTCGACCAAAGGGTTCAGGACTTCCTCATCGCCGAATTCAAAAAGAAAGAGGGCATCGATCTCAGGAATGACCCTTACGCGATGCAGCGCCTGCGTGATGCATCTGAAAATGCTAAGATCGAACTTTCCCAGCGACAGAGCACCAACATCAACCTCCCATACATCACGACGGATACAAGCGGCCCGAAGTTCTTGAACATCGACCTCACCCGGGCAAAGCTCGAACAGCTGATTGGCGACCTTGTCGAATCCACCGTTGGTCCGGTGAAACAGGCACTATCGGATGCAAAACTGGAACCAAAGGATATTGACCATGTGCTGCTCGTTGGAGGGTCCATCCGTGTCCCCCTCGTTCAGGAAACCGTTAAAAAATTATTGAGCAAGGAACCGGACAAGGGGATCAACCCTGACGAATGTGTTGCACTTGGTGCAGGCATCCAGGGGGCGGTACTGACCGGGGAGACCAAGGATATTGTTCTTCTCGATGTGACCCCGCTGACACTCGGTATTGAGACCTTAGGTGGAATTGCCACGAAGCTGATTGAACGGAATACCACCATCCCCACGAGGAAGAGCCAGATCTTCTCCACTGCAGCCGATGGCCAGACAAGTGTCGAGATCCATGTCGTTCAGGGGGAGCGAGCTCTTGCAAAAGATAATTTCACGCTGGGCAAATTCCAGCTGACCGGTATCCCGCCGGCCCCGCGGGGTATCCCGCAGATCGAAGTTACGTTCGATATTGATTCGAACGGTATCATCCATGTCTCGGCAAAGGATCTCGGTACCGGCAACCAGCAGGCAATCTCCATCAAAGGTGACCGTAAGCTCACTGAGAATGATATCAAGCGTGCAACCGAGGAAGCCAAGAAATTCGAGACCGAGGATAAGAAGAAGCGTGATGAGATCGAGCTGCGCAATCAGGCAGATATGGCAGTCTTTGCCGCCGAAAAAATGTTAAAGGAGAGTGGTGACAAGATCGAACCGGCTGACAAAACGAAGATCGAAGAAGCAGCCGCTGCGGTCAGAAAGGCGCTTGCCGATGATAAACTCGATGACGTAAAGAAAGCAATGGATTCGCTCACCGAAGTTGTCTATGCTGCGACGACCAAGCTCTATCAACATATGCAGGCAGAACAGGGATCACAGCAGCAGGCCGGCACATCAGGTCCGGGAACGACCGATAAAAAACAGGATGACAACGTCGTCGATGCCGATTACAAGGTCAAAGAAGAGTGACCCTGATGGGGGTTTCCGATTTCTACGATATTCTCGGCATAGCACGGAATGCCGATGACAAGGAAGTCAAGAAGGCGTACCGTAACCTTGCCCGGAAATACCATCCTGATGTGTGCAAGGAATCTGGAGCGGAAGAGAAGTTCAAGAAGATTAACGAAGCCTATAGCATCCTTTCCGATCCTCAGAAACGGGCGCAGTACGATACCATGGGGCACGAGACCTATACAAACGCCTCAAAAGGTTCTTACACCGGAGGTGGAGGGTTCGGTGGCGGGTTTTCAACCGACTTCTCCGGTTTTGGTGATATCTTTGATTTCTTTGGCGGGGGTTACCGGAGGACCGGCCCCCAGCCGGGTGCAGACCTCCTCACGCGCCTATCAATCCCGCTCGACGATGCGGTAACAGGAACCGACCGGGATATTGACGTAATGCATACGGAACCGTGCCCATCGTGCGCCGGATCAGGAAGTGAGACAAAAAAACAAACCACCTGCCCGCGGTGCGGGGGGAGTGGTCAGATGCGGCAGGCCTCCCAATCGGTCTTCGGACAGTTCATCCGCATGACTACCTGTTCCCAGTGCGGCGGGAGAGGGAGGGTTCCTGAACGGATCTGCAGGGAATGCCGGGGTTCGGGTCACACGCGGACCAAACGAAAGGTCGCCATCCACATACCGGCTGGTATTGAAAACGGAATGCGCCTGCGGATGGAAGGGTATGGTGAAGCCGGGGACTTCGGGGCACCGAACGGTGACCTGTATATCGAGGTGTATATCCAGCCCCATGAGCGGTTCAAGCGGGAAGGCGATAATCTTGAGACAATCGTAGAGATCTCACCGTCACAGGCAGTCATGGGGACGACCATTGAGATCGAGACAATCGACAAGCGCCACATTGAACTGTATGTGCCTGCCGGTGTCCAGTACAACACCGCACTCAAGGTTCACGGTGAAGGCATCAGGCGCCGCGGACATCCCGGAGATCTCCTTGTAAGAGTTAAAATCATTACGCCAAAGCAGATTAGCGGTGATGAGAAGGACCTTTACCAGAAGATCCTTGAATTCGAGGGAAAACGTGGCGGGAAAAAAGGTCTTTTTTCCGGATTCATGGGAAAGAAAAAAGAAAAAAAGTGATAAAGGTCCCTTTTCCCCCTCCAATCGTACGTTGATAACCGTATTGACTCAATCTATTTCCTGTATCATTGCCAACATGTAACTGATGAAGCTGCTCTTCGAGCTCTCCGGGGAAAATGCAACGCTTCCCTTTGCCGAACTCGAATGCGTTGGCACGGTTCTTGCAAAGCGGGCTCAGGTCGCAATTGTGGAATGTCCTGATCCCGCTCCTGCCCGCCGTCTCGCAATGACGCATTATGTGTGCGAGTATCTCGGGGAATGTAATCCCGAAATCAGCGCATTCCGCCACCTGCTCAGGGATCTCGCCATCGAGACTGATCAATCATTTGCCGGCAGGGTTAAGAGAGTGCATGCCGGTGGCACAAGGATGGACTGGCACTGTTCTGTACGGGAGTTCGAACGGCTTATCGGCACCATGATCGACGGATCGGTTGATCTCTCTGCCCCGGAATCGGAATACCGGGCAATACTATCAGAGGATCGCTGCTATTTCGGGAAAGTAATTTTTCGTATCGACAGGGGGGGATTTGACAAACGCAATCCCGGAAAACGGGCATTCTTCCATCCCGGTGTGATGATGCCCCGGATGGCGCGGGCACTGGTGAATATATCCTGTGCGCAACCGGGAAACCTTCTCCTTGATCCATTCTGCGGTACCGGAGGGATCCTGATCGAAGCGGCACTGCTGGGCATCGCTGCAGTGGGTACTGATTTCGATCCGTTGATGGTAAAAGGGAGCCGTCAGAATTTGAGAGAAAGTTCTTTGCTTATTGCTGATGCAACACGGCTTCCCATCCATGATGCGTCTGTCGATGCTGTTGTTACTGATCTCCCGTACGGGCAGTCAGTTGCCATCAAAAGAGAAGATACCGTAGAGCGTCTTTACCATGATACACTTTTGGAAGTATGCAGAGTTTTGAGAAGGGGTAAGCGGGCTGTCATTGTCTCCCACAAGGATATCAGTGATATTGCAGACCGGCATATGCAGGTGGTACAGCGCCATGAACAGAGAGTTCACAAGAGTCTGACACGGCGGGTTCTGGTGCTGGAAAAATGATTGCACAAATCCTGCAATATTTATCCTGTAACCCCTCCAACACGTACCCGGTCTATTTGGGAAAAAATATCCGATCTTGCATTATTGTGATAGCAATCCTTGTTTTTTTCATGACGACTCCCGTCAGCGGGTACTCTGATGCCGCGGTATCATGGTATTCAGCGGGACTTGCACTGACCGATTCCGGGAATTATTCTATGGCGGATCAGGCATTCGAAAGAGCGGTCACCCTTGAGCCAAATTATTTTGAGGCATGGAATGGGAAGGCAGATGCATTCAACCGGGCAAAGGATTATCAGGATGCCCTTGCTGCTTCCGATCAGACACTGCTGATCAATCCATATTTTGTGAAAGGATGGATCAATCGCGGGTATATCCTCTACAACCTCGGCAGGTATGATGATGAACTGAAGGCGTATGACAGGGCGATCGAGATCGAACCGGCAAGTACCGATGCATGGTTCAACCGGGGCTATGCCCTTGCAGCAATGGGCAGGTATGACGAAGCGATCCGGGCCTTCGATCATGTTGCCGAATTCGATCCTTTGTACCCCAACCTGCAGACTAACCGCCGGATCGCCGCATCGAATCGTGATGCAACGACGCCGTTATTGGTGAAATATGCTCCCTGGATTGCCATTTCCATCTTCACCATTGGCGGAATCGGTGGATGGATATACGCAAAGAGGAGGAAAAAATATTCTTAATATATCTGAAATGAACAAAATTTTCAATATCAGGAGATTTCATGAACGTATCGACATATTCCCCCCTTGAATTTTTTAGGAACGGGAGGTTATCTCGCTGCATACGCGCAATTACCAAGCGGGAGGGACAATCACTATGAAAAAAATTCTTTTTTCTTCGTATGCTAGAGTGACCTCCATCCGGAAATTACCGGTTCACACCATGATCACTTCATTTACTATGTCCCGGTTTTCATCCCATAACTTGGAATAGGACCTGTTCTGATGGCAGGAAAATCCTCTCATATGCGATCATCAGGAATGTTCCAAGATGGAATGAAGAAGAAAATTTAGATGTTATCTGGCCTTCTCGTAGCAGATCCGTGCCTCCTCCTGTTTTCCAAGTTTTTCAAGGATCTCCCCGATCTCGTGCCAGATGCTTTTTTGTGCCGGGTCTAGCTCGAGAGCGCGTTTATAAGACCCCAGTGCGTCCTGATAATTACCTGCATGCTGGAGTGCACGCCCTTTTCGCACCCATGCATCCACAAAGTCCGGCTCGATCTCTGTCATGGCATCATAGGCAGATGCCGCTTCAGTGTACCTTCCGAGCTCATCAAGTGCACTGCCCTTGGTAAAATAGGTGATCGCAAATGAGGGATCGAGAGCGATTGCCTGATCATATGCCGTGACAGCCTCGTCAAGGTGCTGTAGTTCAGCAAGAGCCATGCCTTTACGTGTCCATGCCACCGCATTTTCCGGTGCGAGGTCCAGTGCTTTTTCATACGCGAGAAGTGCGTCACCGGTTCTCCCGATATCATAGTATGCATTGCCCTTTCCGAGGTAGGCTTCTGCATATGTCCTGTCGTGTTCGAGTGCCCTGTCAAAAGCCTCTATTGCATCCCGGGACAACCCGAGTTCTGCGAGTGAAACCCCTTTATGGCTGAGAGCTGCCGCATAGGTATGATCGAGCTCGAGTGCACGGTCGTACGACCGGATCGCATCCTGGTGCTGCTCGAGTGCCGCATATGCCACACCTTTGAAATAATGTAACTTCGCTGTTCGAGGCGTAATCTCCAATGCATGATCATAGCTGCTGATGGCATCGTCAAACCTGCCCAGTTCGAAATATGCACGCCCTTTCATAAACAACGCCTGATGGCAGTTGGGCTTGCTTTCGAGTGCACGATCAAAGGCGGAAATAGCATCATCGTAATTTCCCGTATCAAACAACGCTGTTCCTTTTTCAAAGATCGCATCAGCAAACCCCGGATGCGCAGTGAGTGCACGATCAAAAGCAATGATCGCATCTTGCGGGGCGCCGCTCCTGGCAAGTGCCCTTCCTTTCTCGTATAATACATCTGGATTTTCCGGCTCAAGGGAAAGTACAGTGTCCAGAGCCGCGATCGCTTCGTCAAACTTTTTCATCTGCAAAAGCACGATGCCCCGGTGATGATGCGCTGCAACAAACTGGTCATTCAACGCAATCGCATGGTCATATGCCTTAAGGGCTTCATCGGAATTACCGCGGTGTTCGAGCGCGACTCCTTTGTGATAATACGCATCAGGGCTGTCCGGTGCGTGCAATAGCGCCTGATCAAACGACTCCACTGCTTCAGCATACCTCCTGAGACGGGTCAGCGCTGTTCCTTTGCAGAGGTACGCACGTGTGCATGAGGGATCGATAGTGGTTGCCCGATTAAAGGAATCGATTGCTTCCTCATGCCGTCCCAGACTGTTCTGGGCAATTCCCTTAAAAAGGATCGCTTGTGTGAAACGGTCCTTCAGTCCCGTTGCGGAATTATAGGCGCCAATCGCCTCTTGGTACATCGAGAGCCCGGAAAGTGCCCTGCCCTTGTAATAGAACGCATCGGCACAATCAGGCATCTGGAGGAGTACGGCATCAAGACTTTTTATTGCATCCTGGTATTTCCCGGCATGCAGGTATGAGATGCCGCGATGGTAATATGCTCCGGTATCTTTTGCATTGATCCCCAGTGCTTTGATGTAGCATCTGATTGCCTCGTTATTGTCCCCCATTTTGCCCAGTGCAATACCTTTTGCGGTCCAGAGCGATGCGATATTAGGTCTGATCCTCAAAGCGATATTCAGAACATCAACTGCGTCCTGGTATTCGGCAAGTTTCGTAAGCGCCCTGCCTTTGAGCTCCAGCGCTTCTACAAAGTCAGGCTCGATTGCCAGTGCATTGTCAAACGCATTAACAGCCTCCCGGTACATTCCGATCCTTGAAAGTGACTGCCCTTTATAATGGAATGCCGGTCCGTAATCAGGGCGGGTCTCGATGGCTTTGTTGAATGCTTCGATTGCGTCATCGAAATTGGAAAGAGAAAAGAGTGCAAGGCCTTTGCGGTACCATGCATCCGGGTTCGCGGGATCGATTTCGAGCGCTTTTACAAGGGATTCGATCGCTTCGTTATTCTTTCCCAGTGCGGCAAGAGCTATGCCGCGGTTGATCCAGATCTCAATAGACTTCGGTGACAAGAGGGCTGCGGCATCGAATGCTTCCACCGCATCGTTGTATCTCCCGGTTGCCGTGAGGCAAACCCCCCGGTGGAACCGGGCATCTTTATTTCCTGAATCGAGATCGAGGGTTTTGTTGAATGCAATTATCGCATCTTCATACCTGCCGAGCGACTGAAGCGCGATTCCCTTATGGAAATAGACACCGGCATGGTTCTTGTCAAGAGCATTCGCCCTGTCGAAGGTTTTAATCGCCTCGCGGAACATCCCGAGGGCGTTCAGGGCTCTGCCTTTGTCAAAATAAGCATCCGCAGACTGGTTATCGGCATCGAGCGCGCGATCGAACGATTTTATTGCATCCTGGTATTCTCCCAGCGCAGAAAGCATTACACCTCTCTGATGAAGGGATGGTGCATGCCCCGGGTTGACTCTCAGCACATCGTTATAGGCCAGCACGGCATCTTCGGACCGGCCGAGCATTGCAATCGCCCGGGCCCGGTAATAGAGGGCATCAAAATGACCGGGTCTGATCGCAATCACCCGCTCAAAGGCGCCAATCGCATCCTCCTGCCGTTTCATACGGAAGAGTGCTACCCCTTTCTCAAACCACCCGTCGGTATTTTCCGGCGCTACAGCAAGGAGTCTGTCAAACACGTCCACCGCGTCTTTGTAGCGACGGAGTGCAACATACGTGGTACCTTCCTGATACAGCGCATCGGTATGGCCGGGATCGATCTCAAGCGCATGGGAAAACGCCCTGATCGCTTCCTCGTATTTGCGTACATTAAGCAACGCAAGCCCTTTTTCGAAAAATACACCGGCCTGCGGGGGAAGGCGGTCGGTCGCATGAGAATAGGCAATAACCGCTTCTTCGTACCTGTCCAATGCAATCAGGGCACGCCCTTTTTCCAGAAACGCCTCACCATAATCCGGTTGGTGGCCGATTGCAGCATCAAAGGATTCAAGTGCCTCGTCAAACCGCCCGAGACGGGCAAGTGCAAGTCCTTTTTCATGGTATACGGATGCGTTGGCGGGATCGATGGTCAGGGATCGATCGAGTGCATCGATCGCATCTAAGTATTGTTCGAGCAGGTTCAGGGAAATTCCCCGCTGATAATAGGGTTCGGCATTCGCCGGTTCGAGAGCAGATGCAGAATCAAACATTTCAACTGCTTCTTTAAGGTGCCCGAGACGTGCGAGTGATTTGCCCTTCATAAGCACAGCCGCGGCATGGTCTGGCTGGATGGCTAACACTTTATTGAATAAGCGTATCGCCTCCGCATCCCGTTCAAGACGGGTGAGAGCAGTTCCCCCTTGGAAAAGGGCATCTGCATTTGCAGGGTCGAGCTGATGTGCCTGTTCAAATGCCGCGACAGCATCCCCGTCCTTTCCGAGCCGGACAAATGCCCGTGCTTTATGATACCAGGCTTCGGCAGATGATGGAACATGATGCAGGACCTCATCGAGAACCGCGACAGTATCTTTGTCTTTGTTAAGGTGCTCAAGGGCGAGTGCTTTGTTGAAATAGGCGTCGGCAAATCCGGGATCGAGCGCGATGGCACGGTCAGATGCCGTGACCGCTTCATCGTACCTGCCAAGTGCCAGAAATACCTTGGCAAGTTCAAAATGGACTCCTTTACGTGTTACATCTATCTCCCGTGCTTTCTCCAGCTCCGGTACAGCGTTCTTGAAATTTCCCATCCGTGCGAGGGCAATCCCCTTTTGTTCATGCGCGACGTAGGATTCCGGGTCAAGTCCGATCGCATGGTCATAAGCGGTGATTGCTTCCTCATAGCGACCGAGCGCGGTTAACCCAAGACCGCGGTTTACTTGGGCTGATACCAGTGAACTGTCACGTTCAAGTGCCAGATCCAATGCGGTGATGGCTTCATCGTACAGTTTGAGATCCAGGAGCACGGTACCTTTCCGGAGGTGTGCTCTTGGTGGTGCCGGATCAATGGCGATCACGGTATTGAATGCAGCAACAGCCTCGGTCTTCCGGTTGAGCTGTACCAGCGATAGACCTTTATGGTAATGGGCATCGGCAAAGGCCGGGTCAATCCTGATAGTATCATTGAATGCGGCAACAGATTCTTCAAATCTTCCAAGCTGCTCGAGTGCTATCCCTTTGTCGTAGCAGGCATTCGTGAAATTGGGATTGATGTTAAGTGCGTGGTCGTATGCGGTCACAGCCTGTTCATAATTTTTGAGTTCTGCATAAACAAACCCAAGGTCATACCATCCGTTCGCATACCGTGGTTTGAGTTCAAGGGCGGTTTGCAGCAATTCAATTGCCGATGCGTACTGCCCGGAAAGGGCGAGGGCTGCACCTTTCCTGAACCGCGCCATGGCACATGCGGGATCAAGTAAGATGACCCGGTCGAAGCAACTGATGGCGTCCCCGATTTTACCCAGCTCTGACAGGGTTTTGCCTTTCAGGTACCATGCCTGAACATTTTCAGGCTGCAAAGCTATTGCCCTCTCAAATGAGATCAGTGATTTCTGAGACCTTCCCAGCTCACCAAGCACTGTACCCTGAAGAATCCAGACCTGTGAATCATTGTTTTCGAGAGCAAGAGATGCATCAAGCGCCTGCAGCGATTCCTCAAACCGCAAAAGACCTGCGAGCGCCTTCCCTTTATAAAACAGTAAGGGAGCATGTTCGGGCTTATGTGCCATTACTTTATCAAATGCATCAAGTGCATCGTCATATTTTCCGAGGTTTACAAAGGCAATTCCTGTGTGATATAGTGCATCAGTATAACCGGGGTCGACGGAAAGCGAATGGGAAAAAGAATTTATCGCTTTTTCGTGCCTGCCCAGAGCCGCAAAGGATAATCCGCGGTGATAATATGCATCTGCATGGTCGGGTTCGAGTCCTATTACATAATCAAACGTTTTGATGGCATCCTTGTGACGGCTGAGTTCTGCAAAGACAATTCCCTTTAAAAATACCGGTTCAGCATACGAGGGAGCAATCGCGATTGCGTTCTCGAACGCAGGTAGTGCATCATCGTAGCGTTTGAGCAAAAGCAGTACCTTTCCTTTCCCAAGATACGCCTGAGCGCACGTGCGATCGAGTGACAGAGTCTGTTCGAACGCTGCAATCGCATCATCGTAACGGTTCAGGTGGAACAGCGATACTGCCTTGATGTAAACAGCAGAAGCCTGATTCGGATCGATGGCAAGTGCATGCTCCATTACCTGGATGGCATCCTGATACCGTTCGAGTGCAAAAAGAGATTTGCCCTCCCGGTACAGGACGGGTGCATCCTCTGGATTTATGGCGAGACCGGCATCGAGTGCAGTGATTGCATCGTCATGACGATTCAGGTGGGAGAGTGCAAAACCTTTTTGATACGCACATCCCTTTATCATCGAAGACTGCTTCAGTGCAGAGTCACATACCAGCACCGCTTCTTCAAACTTGCCGGTCGCGTTGAGTGCTATTGCTTTCTGATACCACGCATGGGCGCAGGACGGTTCGAGGTTCAGTGCAGTATTGAGGGCAGTTAATGCCTCGTTATATCGCCCAAGGTGAACAAGAGTGGTACCTTTATAGTACCATGCATGAGCAAAATTGTTATCAATCGCAAGCGCCCTGTCAAAAGCCCTTACTGCATCCATGAACCGGGACATGTGCATAAGCACGCGTCCCTTATCATAATAAGCGCTTGCGTAATTTTTGTTGATTGAAATCGCATGGTCAAAGGATTTGATAGCTTCTTCTTCATTACCGATCTCAGCATATGCAGAACCGCGATCATACCATGCATGTGCCATATGCGGGTTGTGTGCAATCGCAGCATCGAATGACGAGATCGCATCCTCAAACCGTTTGAGGCGGGAAAGAGCTATACCTTTTGCATCGAACAGGTAGGCATCGTCAGGCTTATGTGATATGCCCTCATCAAGCGTTTTTATAGCAGATTGGAATTCCCTGATCTCTAACAGGGCTGATCCTTTGTGGAAATATGCCGGGGCACATTCGGGATTCGTACGTAATACCTGGTCAAAAGCATTTATCGCGTCAAGGTATTTTCCCACCAGTGCATGCGCCCGTCCTTTTCCATACAGTGCGGAAATGTTCGCAGGCTGGTGGGTGAGGGCTTGATCAAAAGCAGCAATTGCTTCCTCAAAACGCGTAAGACGAACAAGTGTCCGCCCTTTCTGGACAGCGGATTCGGCATTTGCAGGATCGATATCCAGTGCACGATTGACAGATGAAATGGCTTCGTCATACCGTGAAAGCGAGTAGAGTGATGTGCTCTGGGCAAGCCATGCCTCTGGGTATGAGGGCTTGATCTCGATAGCGTGCCGGAATGCATCGATTGCAGCAGCATGTTTTCCCATGCGTGCAAGAACGAGCCCCTTATAATAAAAAGCACGATCGCATGCCGGTTCTGATTTTGTTACCCGCGTGTATGCGGCAACAGCCTTATCGTTTGCGCCAAGGTGATCAAGGGCCCGTGCCTTGCCGTATAATGCACCAAGATTTCCCGGATCCGATGAGAGGATTCGGTCAAAAACCTGTACAGCCTGGGTATAATTTTTCATTGCTGCAAGAGTTTTACCCATCTGCAGATGCGCATCATAGAAATCCGGTATCAGGGTGATTGTGCGTTCAAAAGCAGCGATTGCAGCATCAAATTTTTCAAGTCTGGATAGGGCGATTCCATGGTAATAATGGGCTTCCCCGAATTCAGGTTGCAAAGAGATTGCCTGTTCAAACGCAGCAACTGCATCAGGACTGGTGCCAAGGGCGAGCAGCGCCCTGCCCTTGTAATACCATATATGCGGGTTATTTTGTTCAATCTCCAATGCTTTTGAATACGCAAACAGGGCATCCTGGAACCGTTCAAGGGAGAAAAGACAGATCCCTTTGATAACCCATGCATTTGCCAGTTTTGGGTTGTTTTCGAGTGTCCGTGAGAGCGCTTCAATGGCATCAGAAAACAATCCGAGTTCTGCAAGGGAAAGCCCGCGGTGGTATCCGGCTTCGATGTTACCGGGCTCGATCTGCACCACATGGTCAAATACTTTTATCGCATCCTCATGCTTCCCCAGTTCAGAAAAGGATAACCCTTCCTGGTAGAGCACTTCCCCTTTATCCGGGCTTATGGCGAGTGACGCATCAAACGATTCAATTGCGCCGGTAAAGTCGTTGAGTTGTGCCTGCGCCAGACCCTTATGATAGTACGCCACAGGGTCATGGGGATCGATCTCAAGTGCGATATTAAAGGCAAGCAGCGCTTCTTCGTTCAATCCGCTTTTTGTAAGAGCAACTCCCTTATGAAAAAACGCGGGGGCGTAATTGGGAATGAATTCAAGTACTCTGTCAAAAGATTCAATCGCGTCCGAATACTGGCTGCATTTGGTATTGGAAATACCACGGTCAAAATATACATCTGGATTGGTGTGGTCATATCCAAGTGAGGTATTGAATGACATGATGGCTCCCTCATCCTGTCCGAGGGCAGCCAGTGAGGTTCCTTTGTGGTACCATGCCAGAGCATAGTCGGGTCTGATCCCAATCGCTTGTTCGAATGCAATCAATGAGTCTTCATAACGCCCGAGTTCCTTTAAAGAAAGCCCTTTCTGGAGAGCTGCCTCTGCCATCTGATGGTCGATTTCCAGTGTCCGGTCAAACGATTCTATGGAATCATTGAACAACCCGAGGGTTGCCTGTGCAAGACCTTTCTCGTAAAATGCCAGGGCATAGGCTGGCATGAGCGCTGTTGCCATCGTAAACGCGTCAAGTGCATTATCATAACGGCCTTTTTTTGCCAGCGCAACACCGCGGTGGAAATGGGCTGGAGTGAGATGCGGGTCAAGTTCGATCGCTTGCCCGAATGCTGTTATTGCTTCATCAAGCCGTTCAAGTGCTGCTAGTGCGAGACCTTTGTGATAGAATGCATCGGTGAAATGGGAGTCAAGATCGATTGCGTGGTCAAATTCTTCGACAGATTCAACGTACTTCCCCAGATCGGATAATGACCGTCCTTTGTAATAGAAGGCATGGAAATTATTCTGGTTGTCAGAAAGAACCGCGTCGAATTCGCTGATTGCATCGTTAAATCTGCCAAGATTATGGAGGGCGATACCCATTCGCATCCGCGCATCGCTGTATTTTGGTTTGAGTGCCAGTGTCTGTCTGAATGCCTCGATTGCCTCATTATGGCGCCCTAGTTCTGCAAGCACCTTGCCGCGATGATAGAAAGCAAGAGGATTTTTTGGATCATACGACAGCGTCCGGTCAAGTGCTGCCAGTGCCTCATCAAACCGCTGGATTTTTGAAAGTGCAACTGCCTTGAAAAAATATCCGGATGCATTGCTCATGTCTTTAGACAGGTTGGTTTCGAATGCTTCGATCGCTTCGGTATATCTTCCCAGTTTAAGGAGTGCAATCCCCCGGTAATAATGGGCTTCGGTATAGGCAGGTTCGATTAAGAGTGCCTGGTCAAACGAATCAAGGGCGTCCTGGAACCTGCCGGTTTCGGCCAGCGACCGCCCCTTCAGAAACCATGCGGGTGCAAACGCGGGATTTTGTTTTATTACCAGTTCGGCAGAACCGATTGCATCGTTATGGTGACCTTTTTTTGCAAGGACGATCCCTTTCTGGTATTGAGCATCAGTGAATCCCGGGTTGATCTCCAGCAGAAGGTCAAAGACCATGATCGCTTCGTCGTTCCTGTTGATCTTCTCAAGGGCCAGACCCTTGTTGTAGAATGCTTCAATGCTGCGCTGGTCGAGAGCGATTGCGTTGTCGAGAGCATCGATGGCATCCTGGTGCCTGCCAAGGTCCAGCAACGATTTACCTTTCCTGATCCAGACGGCGACCTGGTTGGGATCGATGTTCAATGATTTCTGGTATGAGGCAATTGCATCCTTTGTTTTTCCCAGTTCGTTAAGCGCATCTCCTCTCCGCACCCAGATGTCAGACAGAGAAGGATTAAGATCGAGTGCCTTGTTGAATGCACCAAGTGCATCCTGAAGTCTTCCAATATCATAAAGTGCAAGTCCCTTCCAGGACCAGCCATCTGCCCGGGAAGGATCCACTTCCAGTGCTTTTGAATAAGCAGTCAGTGCATCCTGCTTCCTCCCCAGCTGGTACAGCGAGTTCCCTTTCTCCATCCAGGCATCCACCAGCGACGGGTTGAGTGTGAGCACCCTTTCAAAGGTTTCGGCAGCTTCAAAAAACCGCCCCATCTTTGCCAGTGCGTTCCCGCGGCACATCAGCGCTTCTACGGATGAAGGATTTTGGGCTAAACTCCGGTCAAGCGAAACGATCGACTCGCCAAACTGCTGGATCTGGTAAAGTGCAATCCCCCGATGCATCCAGGCTTCGGAATGTGACGGGTCAAGATCTGTCGCCTTTGAAAAAGCGGCTATGCTGTCCTCGTATCTTTTTGTCTCGAGAAGTGCGATGCCCTTATAATAATAAGCCATTGCATTGGAGGGTTCAAGCTTGATCGTCGTCTCAAATGCGTTGATTGCCTCGTCATAATGATCGTTTTGGACATGGGCAATCCCTTTGTAGTAGTGAGCTGCTGGATCATCAGGAGTGATGGAGAGGCACTTTTCGAAGGCCACGATAGCATCACCATAACGGTCACGCCCGGCAAGCGCAATACCAAGATAGTAATAGCCCGATGCATTGTTCGGGTCAATTGAAAGAGCGCTTTCAAGCGCTGTTATTGCGTCGTCATATCGCTCCTTCTGGGCAAGAGCAAGCCCTTTCCAGAAATATGCCCGCTCATAGGACGGTCTGATTTCAAGTGCCTTGTCATATGCGATAATTGCTTCAAACTGTCGGTTGAGGCGGGCGAGGGCATTCCCCTTTTCATAATATGCAGGGGCACATGCCCGGTTGTTTTCGATACATCTGTCAAATGCTGCTATTGCGTCTTCAAACCGATCCAACTTCGCCAGGGCGATGCCCTTATAGCATGAGGAGAGGGCATCCTTCGGTGTGATTTCCAGTGCGGTGTTGAAGGCTGCTATTGCGTCATCAAACCTGTCAAGAGCGATAAGCGATTTGCCCTTGCGGGTCGAGGCCTCGAAAAGGGAGGGGTTGATCCCGATCGCTTTATCAAATGCAGCGACCGCTTCTTCCTGCATTCCCTGTTCTGAAAGTGCGATGCCCTTATTCAACCAGCCTTCCGCGAGAACAGGATTCTGTTCAAGAGCTGCATCAAGCGCAGCGATAGCCTCTTGTGACCGTCCCAGTTTTGTCAGTGCAATACCTCTTTCACAAAGGGCAGTGGGGTTGTTGGGCGTTGCTTCTAGCAATTTTTCATAGACAGTCACAGCATCGGCGTATTTTTCCATCCGCATGAGCATCCGGCCTTTGTTGATCAATGCCGGCTCGAAAGAAGGATCAATGCTGAGTGTATTGTCATAAGCACGAATTGCTTCAGTAAATTCATTGAGCTGGAAGAGGGCAAGGCCGCGGTTCATATGAGCATTGACATAATTGTTATTGATAGAAAGTGCCGAATCGAATGCCAAAACGGCTTCTCTATATCTTTCAAGCTTTATCAGCGCCGCTCCCTTGTCGACATATGCCTGGGCAAAATTTGGTTTAATTTCAATACTTCTGTCAAAGGCGCTGATTGCATCCGGATACCGGTTCAGTTTTGCGAGGATTGTCCCCTTCTGGTAGTGGGCGGGTGCATTGGTGGGATCCAGCGCTATGGTTCGATCATATTCGGCAATTGCTTCTTCGTTTCTGCCGAGCCGTGCGAGAACAAATCCCTTATGATACGCGGTAATTACCGATGATGGATCGATCTTGATAGCTCTGTCAAATGCCGCAACCGCATCAGGTAATCGTCCGAGACTGGCATAACATACTCCCTGGCGATACGCAGCTGCAGCGCAATGTCTGTCAAGGCCGATGGTGTGTTCAAAAACCTCAATTGCCTCATCGTGCCTTCCGAGTTTTGTGAGTGCAACTCCTTTTAAGTAAAGTGCACGGACAACTCCGGGTTTTGTTTTGAGGAGCCGGTTTAATGATTCAAGTCCGTCTTCATACCGGTGGATCTGAATACACACAACGCCTCTTTGCAAAAGGATATCGGAATTTTCCGGATCAAAAGAAAGAGCGCGGTTGAAGTCATCAGCCGACTGAAGGAATTCCTTTAAATTCTTGTGTGCAACCCCGCGCTGGTAATATGCCTGTGAATTTGCCGGGCTGATCTCGATTGCCTTGTTCAGCGAGAAAATAGCATCTTTATACTGGCGGAGTTCGTTGCTTACAATGCCCTTGTAAATCCATGCTTCAGTACTATCCGGTGCCTGAACAAGAGCACGGTCAAATGCCGACAACGCATCGTCAAGCCGTCGCAGTTTGAACAGGGCTATTCCTTTAATGACCCATATATCCGCATGATCCGGTTCCTGATTCAGAAACCTTTCTGCAGCATCGGCTGATTCTGCATATCGTTCCTGTTTTGCAAAAATGTAACTTTTAAAATACCAGGCCCAGATATCAGCAGGATCGAGGACCAGAACCCGTTCGAAAGCAATGAGGGCATCATCATACCTGCCAATCTCATACAGTGAAGTGCCTTTGTTGTAGAATGCTTTTGTATACGTCGGAATTATTTCAATTGCCTTGTCATACGCAATGATGGCTTCGTGATGCCGGCCAAGGTCTGCGAGGGCGATTCCCTTATTGTAGTACACTTTGGCGTGGCGGGGATCAATGGTGAGTGCATGGTCATACGCGGAGATGGCTTCTTTGAAGCGTCCCAGTTCGTAGAGGGAGATCCCCTTCAGGATCCATCCTTCGGCATTGTCATATTTGATTGACAGGAGCCGTTCACACGCTTCGAGGGATTCCTGGGTTTTTCCGAGGTGTGCAAGGGTGGCAGCCTTATTATACCATGCATTGGTGTCTGAAGGATCGATGCGGATTGCCTGTTCATACGATCCGATGGCATCATCGTACCTCCCGAGATCGTAAAGGGCAATGCCTTTAAAATAATATGCTTTGGGCAGTTTCGGGAATACCTCGAGGGCTTTATCAAAGGTAATAATTGCCTCGGCAAACCGGCCGAGGTCATAAAGTTCAATGCCCCGACGCAGCAGGCGTTCTGCATCAGTCCTGCTCATAAGCCAAAAATCCTCCTGCGGTCTTCGATTGACATGGTGTTGTGTTCTGCACTCACGTTGTGTTTATATACATTTTCCAAAAATGGATATACTCTTTCTGGTATGATAGTGTACTGAATGCATTGGACAATAATATTTTTATAAAGACATACCAAACGCACGGACGAAAGTACCAAAACGGATTTTCTCTCCCTTTTTTCAGAGAGCAGAGCGACGGCTGCTAACGTGCGGTATGTTTTTTTACCCGATCATTCCAGAGCAGAATCAACGGAGATTGCTTGCATATCAGATGTCTGGGGTGGAACAAAAACGACCTGTTCAATACCGGGTTGTTACCGGAAAAGATCGTGAAGGTAAAACTTGTACCCGCCGAGTTTCCCCTCAAAATTTGCTGCCCCGATATACATGACCTTGCCCGTTGCTGCAGCTGCTTTTATACCTGTTTTCATTGCGTTCCTGACCGATCCCTGATCGACACCGTTCATTACAATCTCATACACCGAGCTTATTCCCTCCGGTACATTCGAATCAGGGATTTTACCTTTCAGGGTCGGGCAATAAGCGTGATTGGTACTCGCCGGCATGGGAAACTGGTAGTTTCTGCACCCCACTTTTGAACCGCTTGCCACAACTCCTCCCGCAAAACCTGAAATGACGCCCTTTAACCCTGCAATTGCTTCTGCTGCTGTCTTTGCACCGGCAAGCGCCGAGCGCTGGTCTTTTCCCATGACAAGGAAGTTACCTCCGGCGACTCCTTTCACCGTTCCGAACCTCTCCTCTCCAACATAGGAGCCCTCCATGACAGGGATCTTCCAGCACTGCCTGCCGTTTACGGTGCACCGTTCTTCATACCCGTCCCCGAAATAGTGCATTCTTAAAAAGAACCTGAATTCAGATTCAGGAAATCCGTCAAATGCTGAAGCAGTAGGTGCGGGAAGTATGCACTGGGCAATCCTTGCGGCAACATGTGTTTTTATGGTCTTTTTTTCAGAACAGATCAGGATTGAGACCCCGGCGCGACCATCGGGGGTTTCATCAGGTGTGAGGCCCCCCTCGATTCCTGCTTCGCAGGGGCATCCGATCTTGGATGTCGCAAACCCTGTCGCAACAGTTGCCGCCCGGTAAGCCCATTCCCTTGTTGCTGCTGTGATAATGACACGTGAGAGCCATACCGGAAAGGCTTCTGCAAACGTGTCAAGAATTACAGCACCGTTGATCTTCATGGTCAAGCCCGCCCGTCCGAGAACACAATACCGTCTTCGGTTATGATGTAGTTCATATGTATATCATTCTCGTCAACCGGCAGGTTTTCTGCGTCCTGGCATCCAAATGCGATCCCGATCTTCCGGATCTTTTGATTTTTTGCAAGAAACCTGTCATAATAACCGGCACCGTACCCAAGCCTTCCTCCGTTCCGGTCAAAACCGAGCATCGGAAGTATAATAGTATGAATATCACCGGCTTGCGCCGGAATCTCATTGCCAATGGGTTCAGAAACCCCAAAGGTGCTTGGAACAAGGACTGAGAGATCCCTGAGGTACGACAGCCTGAGGCTGATGTCCTGCCTGACTATAATCGGGACAACAACCGGAATCCCTCGAAAAAAAAGGTTTTTTATGATCGGGAGGGTGTTTACTTCCATCTCCTTTGAGGAATAGACCATGACGGTTTTATTGTCCTGAATCAGGTTCATGACATAGCTGCAGATCGTCCGGCTCTTCTCAAGCCTTTCTCCGGTTGTCATCGATTCCCTCTTTTGCCGGAGAATCTGCCGGACGCTGTTCTTCAGCTCTCTCATGGGCAATAGTGTATCGTGAGCATATTTATGGTTTAATATTTTGTTGTCTCAGAATGCTATGAAGCTCATTATCCCTGCACGTTTCACAAAAACCTCCGGAGCGGGGGGGGGTTGCCAGACTGGAAAAAAAGCGTTCATGGTGGAGTCCGTTGTTTGAACCATCCCTTCATGAGATCGTCTTCTTTTTAAAAAAAGTGAGGCTGAATATTCAAAATTTTGGTTTTAAGCCTTTGGCGAGATTTGAACTCGCGACCTACACCTTACCAAGGTGTCGCTCTACCGGCTGAGCCACAAAGGCACTTTATATTAAGATACGGTCATTTGCATCCTGCCCTTACCAAGGACACGCTCTACCGACTGAGCCACTGCGGCAGGTTGCGTAGATACGTTGGGAGTATTCGATATAAAACATTGCGGAACCTGTACGGATTCGAAAAGGATGGGGTGAGAACACATCACGCTCTGATCAGCCGATTACCTTCAACTGTTCCATACTCCTGGTCACTCCATCAAACGTTGCAACTTCAATGATGGGTGTTACACGGTTCTTTTTTACCGCCTTCATGACAGGAGCAAAATCGATCGTTCCTTCACCAATGGCGAGGTGCGAGTCTTCTTTTCCATTATTGTCATGGAGATGGAAATGAACAGCCGGGTACGTGAGAAATTCATCAAGGCAATGGTTCTGGTGGGCATGACCGACATCGAGAGCAAATGCTGTGCCTTTGATAAGGGAAATCTCGTCCGGAGTCTTGAGCAGGAAGTAATCCCAGTTTCCCATGTTTTCGATAAAAAACGGGACGTCATGATCATCTGAAAGGCGGGTCAGTTCCGATATGGACTTTTTACACTGGTTTTGTGCCTTCAGGCGCTCTTCCGCCCATGCAAAATAGCCTGGATGGACTACAACACCGGCGTTTACTGTGGCAGCGACCGAAAAACACTGCCCGATCACCTCAACGCTTGCGCGCCGTATAGGTTCGAGAAGACTTGCGATATTTGTCCCACGGCACGGGGAATGAATCGTGTAATGTACAGAATAACTTTCCAGCGGTTCGGCGTTCTGAAGGTAATGCAAACCCTCGTCCATCACCTCAATGAAACCTGTCAGAGCAGAAATCCGTTCCAGTGCCGTTGTAAGCGGCTGATCGTGGAGGCAGAATGTGGAGACGCCGAACATAGTGAAAAGGTGCACAATGAAATACTTATATCCGTTGGATCATGATGCATCCTGTCTGAAAATGTCAGAAAATGGTACTGATATAAACTGATTTTTTTATTTTGTAAGCCGCACGTCCATCTGCGGGAACGGGATCTCGATACCTTCAGCGGCAAACCGTTCGGCAATCCGGCTATTGACTGCATCCTTCACTTCATCGGGCAGGTTGTATTTTACTGCCCAGACATACAGAACAAACTTTAAACCGTAATCACCGAATTCCAGAAAGAAGACTTTTGGAACCGGGTTGTCGACAAGATATTCTGTCTTTTTTATAATGTCATGAGCAATCTCCAAAAGGATCTGTTTGACTTTTGGTATATCACTCCCATATGCGACGGAAACAGGGATGGAGATACGGAGTTTCTGATCCGGCTCAGCGTAATTCACAATCACGTTGGTCGTGATCTTGTTGTTGGGGATGGTGACAATCTGTTCATCCAGCGTTTTGAGCCGGGTACTCCGTGGTCCGACATTGATCACATCACCGTAATACTGGTCGACCTTGATCCGATCACCGACTTTGAAGGGTTTGTCAACAGTAATGATGGCCCCTCCAAAGAAATTGGAGATAATATCCTGTGCAGCAAGTGCAATGGCAAGGCCGGCGATCCCTGCACCAGCGAGGAACGGAGTGATATCGACTTTGAATGTGTAGAGTATCAGGATGATTGCCGTAAACCAGATGGCATATTTTGTCACGAGCTTGAGCAGCTCGATGAGCCGGTCATCCCAGTCGCTGTCTGTTCTTTCAGCGATTGCATGGCCATAGACTACAATAATGTCATGGATAAACGACGAGATGACCCATGCACCGATAAGGATGTAAAAGGAGTTCACAAAACGATCATCGAGGAGCCACTCGTACTGGGGGGGTACAATGCCGAAATATTTGAGGGCAATAAAGACCGAAACTGCGATAATGGTGACCTGGAGCGGTTTTCCAATCGTCGCTATGATAATGTCGTCCCACCGGGTGCTCGTTGTCTCCGCCCTTGTTTTCAGCCAACGGACAGAGAGGTGTGCAATAATTGCGAGCAGGATCCCAAAAAGGATCGTTACCACTGCGTAAACATATCCCATATCCATATACGTACAGCTTAAGTGATGCAGGGGTAAATATCTATACACTTTCATGGCGGGAACGGAAATAGCAACGACGCTGCACGAGCTTGTAGATCGTGACCTGACCTTCATGCATATCTGCGGTACCCACGAAGCGGCAATTGCCCGGGCAGGTCTGCGTTCGGTACTCCCGGAACAGTTGAAGATTGTCATGGGTCCGGGCTGCCCTGTCTGCATCACACCTCAGGGAGAGATCGATGCTGCGCTGGAACTGGTGGAAAGGGGATGCATTGTCGCTACCTATGGCGATCTTCTCCGTGTCCCGGGGACAAAGGGATCACTGGAGTCCAGCGGAGGCGATGTCAGGATTGTTCAGGGGGTGCATAGAGCGGTTGAGATTGCTCAAAAGACCGACAGAGACGTCGTTTTTATTTCGGTTGGGTTTGAGACTACTGCACCGACCGTTGCCGCAATGATCCTTGCCCAACCCCCGGCGAATTTTTCAATCCTTTCCTGCCATAGGATTGTTCCACCTGCCATGAAGTGGCTCCTTGATCAGGGTGAAGCGAAGCTTGACGGGTTCATGTTACCCGGCCATGTCTGCACCGTAATGGGATATGCTGATTACGAGCAGTTCCCGGTACCGCAGGTTGTCGCAGGTTTTGAACCTGAGGACATCCTGCTCGGGCTCGTCATGCTCGTACGACAGGTTCGGGAAGGAACGCAACGGGTGGATAATGCATATCCCCGCGCAGTTACCCGTCTGGGTAATGTAAAGGCGCGCAACATGATGTACGCGGTCTTTGAACCATCGGATGTGGAGTGGCGGGGGTTTCCGGTGATCCCGGGATCAGGTCTTAGACTTAAAAAGGAGTTCGAGCAGTACGATGCACAGAAAAAATACCAGATTACGTTCAGGCATGTCGGGAAGCATTCCGCCTGCATCTGTGATAAAGTGCTGCGTGGTATTGCCCAACCGTCAGACTGCAAGTTGTTTGCAAAGGTCTGTTCTCCAAAGAATCCGGTGGGTCCGTGCATGGTAAGCCACGAAGGTGCATGCAGGATATGGCACCTTTACCATGGAAAAAAGGGTAAATAATATTTTTGAGCGTAATTTCTGCCCATTCTGCTTTGCCAAGACCGGCCGGAATAAATGGTGAAGTTGTTTATAATAACAGGTTCAGCCGTGAATTTCGGTCAATCCAGACAAGTTACCACGATCGTCCTGACCCGTTCAGCAAGGCCGGGAACCTTCCGTATATCCTGAATTTCGTCCATTCCATCGATCAAGACTTCTCCTGATGGTTTGACTCCAAGATTTCTCAAAAAGGCGCTGACAACATTTGTGACGCAGGTAAAATGAGATCTGCCCCTCCGGCCGGCAACTGACAGAATAAGCCCTTTTTTTTGCTTCCCCCTATATCCGTTGATAGTCAGTTCGGCATGATATGCCTGGCACCGATCAATGAGAAGTTTCAATCCTCCCGGAACAGAGTTGGTATATATCGGAGAGCAGATTACCAGTAGCGTTGCATTTCGGATTGCATCGATAATCTCCACCATGTCATCGTCAAATGTACAGGTACCGGTATTATAGCACTGGTAGCAACCGATACAGGATCTGATATTGAGGTCGTGAGGGTAAATGACCCGGGCGGTTCTCTTGTGTTCCTCAGCGGTTGTTTTCACCCAGCCTGCAAGGATACTGCAGTTGCCACCAGCACGGGGACTACCTTGAATAATCAGTACATCTGTCGGGGGAATAAAAGATTTTTTTTCCTTTCGGATCACGTGCGAAGATAAAAAGTTCTGAGGGTCGTGTAAAAGATCCCCTGCCCATCTCTCGGTCTTTTCCATTACCACCTGCTCGGCCTTAAGCGGGACAGTTGGTGAATACTCATAGGTATTCGTGCGGAACACGGCAACGATCTGTTCACCAAATCGTACCATAACCGCGAAACGTATCATATTGGGATATATACTGGAGAGATCTTCCTTTTCAACCGAGAGGGTGAACAAACCAAGGGTTGTGTTTATATCCCGGTGAAAAATCAGATCCATCATCTGCTCCTGAATATATATTCTTTTTTTGCGCTCATTATAATCATGTTATTGGATGTGAGTAGTTGATCTGCCTGACAATATGCTTCCAAACCATCGGACGTTTGCTATGACAATGTATGAAGATAAGGAACAACGAAAGGTACACAAATGCACATACGGGATCAGAAGTCCATAAGTGAAGATTGATATTTGAGAGAACAATGTTTTAATAGTAATTTTGTTATTGTGGTACAAGGAGACTTTGGTATGTGTTCGGTGGGGGGTCCCATGAATCTGGACATCGAGGAACTACAATGGATTAAATACCAGTGCGCCAGTTGCGGAAAAGTCTATAAAAGCACTTCTAAAAAATCTGTCTGCCCTCAATGCAAATCTGAAAACGTAACTCGTATTTAGGATTGCCGAAACTATCGTGGCCATTAAAAAGGTATGACACCACCGTCGTGGTCGTTCATAACCATACGCAGCAGCGACTGACACCTATCGAGAGATTTATTACCGTATGAAGTCTTAGTGATATGACACTGTTTGTCAGAATGTGTAGATGGGTTTAGGATTGCAATTATTGCAATACCCTATGATCCGTTACCGGATCATCAACATCTCCAAAAGCACACTGGCATGCGGTACTCTCGCCCCGGTAGGGTAGTGGACATCCTAGAAGCCTCCGGAGCTTTTGACCCGGGTTCAAATCCCGGCCGGGGCGTTATTTTTCTTCTGGGTTAAAAAAATTTTAATAAGGTATTGTAAGGTCATGAAAGTCAATGCATCTGCCATCCTCTTAAGAACCAAACGACCGTCCTGATAAACCAAATCAGTCGAAATGTACACTATTGTTGGCATGGAATGATCATTTATTCAGGAAGATCTGTTTGCAGATGCGATATCCTTGATTGTCGCTGGTCCCTATAGGCATCATACCGTGTTCAAGGGAATTGGATCCTGATAAAATCACGGTTCATACAATGTGGGGAGTCCCCGCTGCCAAAGCGGTTTTTTAGATTTTATTACGAGGCAGATGTCCTGTCCATTATTCAATGGTTTTCCAATTTCTGTTGAGTCGGGCAATACCTGTTGACGGAAAACTAAAACAGCCATTATATGGTTTTTTGTAAAGGACTGACTTTGTATACCGGCAATTGAAAAAACCCGCATTGTTTTTATCGTTTTTTACACTCTCTCCCAAAAGTAATTTCATATAATAAACTTCATTGCCCACCGCCACCTTCAAACGATATACGGGAGGTCGGTCATGCTGTTTGAGCCAAGCGAAGAGATCTATAAAGCTGCACTCGCTCTCCATGAAGAGCACCACGGCAAACTGGAGATCCGCTCAAAAGTCCCGCTCATGACAAAAGTTGATCTCAACCGCGCTTATACGCCTGGCGTCGCGGAAGTCTGCCGGCAGATTGTAAAGGACAAAAACCTTACGTACAAATACACTCTGAAAGCGAACACGATTGCAATTGTCAGTGATGGTTCTGCAGTGCTCGGGCTCGGTAATATCGGCGGGTATGCGGCCATCCCGGTCATGGAAGGCAAGGCAATCCTTTTCAAGGAGTTTGCCAATGTCGATGCGTTTCCTATCTGCTTCGAGAGTTATGAAACGGATCTGGTTGATCAGATAAAAAATATCGCCCCTGTTTTCGGGGGCATCAATCTTGAAGATATTGCTGCTCCGAAATGCTTTGAGGTGGAAGATGCCCTGCAGGATATCGGGATTCCTGTCATGCACGACGACCAGCACGGGACAGCGGTGGTCGTCCTTGCCGCTTTGGTCAACGCGTGCAAGGTCACCGGAAGAAAATATGAAGATCTCAATATTGTGATAAGCGGTGCCGGGGCTGCGGGATATGCAATTACCCGGTTACTTAAATGTATTGGCTATAATCCGAATTTCTGCACGATGGTTCATGAGATTATTGTCTGTGATACAAAAGGGACCATCTTCAGGGGCCGGGAAGGTTTGTACAAGAACAAGTACAAGTTTATCATTGGCGAAGAGACGAACCGCCGGGCGCTGAGTGGAACAATAGCCGATGCGATGAAGGGAGCTGATGTGTTTATCGGGGTTTCAGCACCGGGGATTATAACTGAAGAGATGGTACGATCGATGAACAAGGACGCAATTGTCTTTGCGATGGCAAACCCGGTTCCAGAGATTATGCCTGATGCGGCAAAACATGCAGGTGCCGCTGTCGTTGGGACAGGACGCAGCGACTTTCCCAACCAGATCAACAACGTTCTTGCATTTCCCGGCATATTCCGTGGGGCTCTCGATGCCCATGCAACCAGGATCTCTGATGAAATGAAGGTTGCTGCGGCACATGCAATTGCGGATTACCTTCCAAAACCGAACCGCGATCGCATCCTGCCCAATATCCTTGACAAAGAAGTGACCAAACGTGTCGCCATTGCGGTAAAAGACGCTGCAGTGCGTTGCGGGTGCAGCAGGAAGCTGAACTGAAACAAATAAGAATTTTTTTAATTAGCCATAACCTGTAATCTCATAATCGATAGCTGTGGAATTTTTTGCACACTCTTTCCCGTGTACAAGCACTTCATCGACAGCTCTCTTCAGGAGTGCGGGATAAATGGCCCCGACCATTTCCTGCACGGGTTTTCCATCACAGAAAAATTTGAATGTCGGGGTGCTTAAAACCCCGTAACGTTCTGCTGTCCACGGGCTCGTCATAATATTGAGCCGGGCAAAGAGTACGGCTCCCAGGTATTCCTTTGCATATTCTCGGAAATATGGCTCCATCTGATGGCAGAACACGCAGGTCGGGGAATAGAACATGACAGCGACGGGTATCTTCTCTTTCTCGATTATCTTCTCCCAAGTCTGGTCGTTTACCTCGACGAGGTTCTCGCCGCTTTCGGGAGCCGGTACTTTCTCACCGGCCTGGATCGGCTGGACGCGGGGGACTGGCGTCGAAGATCCCTGCGGTGCTGCTTTTCCTGCCGCAGGTTTTTCCTTCTCCTGCGGCCCGGGTGGACTGCCCGGATCCTTCTGCTCTTCCGGTGCCATGGTACTGGGCCTCTCAGGCAATACTCAGGAGATGCGATTATTATAGTTTGTCCCGGTTGCGGAAGAGAACGAGCGCGAGGAGGGCGCCGGCAAGAATTATGGGAACCGTCACGGGCGACTTCTTCGTGGTCGTGCGGGCCACCGGTGCTGTCGTTGCAATGGGTGCGGCAGGGGTCGTCACCGTCACTGCCGGTGTCGTTACGGCCGGCGTGGGTGTATGCTCCACGATCCAGAATGTCTCGCTCTCTTTCACGTCCTGAATGACGGCGGTTACCCTTATGATGTACTCGTCCGGCCTGAACGTCGACGTATCGACATCGAAGGACCAGCGGTTGCGCGAGCCCTCCCCTTTCTGCACCTCAACAACCCAGCCTGCGCCGGAGAACCCGCTCGGCTGGCTCTTTGATGTCGGTCGGAACGAGGAGGAGTAGACCTCGACCTGCAGCTTGTCCCCGGCCGCAAGGTTGGTCGAGCCGGTGATGGTGAACCGGTCGCC
>Ga0315277_10001920_pt1 | contig 29412 bp, 28 predicted proteins | sample YL17G05_15_MG_FD_203695 | JGI IMG/M metagenome (GOLD analysis project Ga0315277, IMG submission 203695) | Sediment microbial communities from Yellowstone Lake, YNP, Wyoming, USA - YL17G05_15 | ecosystem: Environmental > Aquatic > Freshwater > Lake > Sediment | place: USA: Wyoming | collected... | reverse complement strand
CCAGCGGAGCTCTGCCGAGGCGGAGGCGGAGGTGCGGCAGGCGCTGCGCCTGCGGCCCGACTACCCCTTGGCTCACTGCAACCTGGGCGCCGTTCTGGAGAACGGCCAGGGGAAACATGCCGAGGCGGAGGCTGAGTTCCGGGAGGCGCTGCGCCTGCGGCCCGACTACCCCTTGGCTCACCGCAACCTGGGGGTCTTCCTGGCACACCAGGGGAAGTATCTCCAGGCGGAGGGGGAGTACCGGGAGGCGCTGCGCCTGCGGCCCGACGACCCCGAGGCCCACATAGTCCAAACCAACCTGTGCAACGCGCTGTTTAGTCAGGGGAAGCGTGCCGAGGCGGAGGCGGAGGCCCGGGAGGCGGTGCGCCTGCGGCCCGACTCCCCGGGGGTCCGCGGCACTCTGGGCTGTACCCTGTTCCGGCTGGGGAAGTATGCCGAGGCGGAGGCGGAGTGGCGCGAGGCGCTGCGATTGCGGCCCGATTACCCCTTTGCCCACCTCAACCTGGGTTGCGCCCTGGGAGAGCAGCGGAAGTATGTGGAGGCAGAAGCGGAGTTCCGGGAGGCGTTGCGCCTGCGGCCCGACTTCTCCGAGGCCTACTACAACCTGGGCTACGCGCTGGCAGGCCAGGCGAAGCATGCCGAGGCGGAGGCGGAGTACCGGGAAGCGCTGCGTCTGCGGCCCGACTACGCCCTTGCCGCTTCAAACCTGGGCCTCGTCCTGCGGGAACAGGGGAAGCCTCGCGCCGCCGCGCGCTTCTACACCGAGGCGGTCGCCGCCGTGCCGAAGCTGGCCGACGACCTGGACTCCCAGAACCGCTACAACGCCGCCTGCTACGCGGCCCTGGCCGGCCGCGGCCAGGGGGACGCCGCCAAGCTCGATGACGGAGAGCGGGCCCGCCTGCGCGGGCAGGCCCTGACCTGGCTGCGGGCCGAGCTGGCGGCCTGGGGCGAGCGCGTGGAGAAGGAGCCGGACAATGCCCGCGCCGTCGTGGAGCAGAAGCTGCGGTACTGGCAGCAGGACGCCGACTTCGCCGGGGTGCGCGGCGACGCGCTGGCCAAGCTGCCCGAGGCGGAACGGCATGCCTGGCAACAACTGTGGGCGGACGTCGAGGCCCTGCGCCTGCGGCCCGATGATCCCGAGGCCCGCGCCAAACTGGCCGGCGCCCTGGCAAAGGCCTACGAACCTTCGCCGCACCCGGAAAGGTTACTCGCGATACTGACCGATCTCATCGCGTCGGCACCAGAAGACCCGCGCCTTGATGAACTGCTCTGGGAGCGAGGCGAGGTTGCCTTGCGCCTGGCGCGATGGAAGGAAGCAGAAACGGACTTCATCAAGGCGATTGAGCGATCGTCCGACAAGCACTATAGGCGCTTCTTCACGGCTTCTGTGTGCCTGCTGGCCGGCGATGAGGAGGGCTATCGCCGCCTGTGCCGCGGGATGCTCGCGGAGTCCCGTTGGCAGCAAGATCCGCAAATCGCTGCGGAGATGGCCAAAGCGTGTCTCATCCTGCCCGTGGCAGACGCGGACTTGGCTGGCGCAGTTCGCCTCGCGAAGGAAGCGATAAATCCCCGAGCTGACTGGAAATGGAACCTTCTTTCGCAGGGAATAGTCGATTGCCGAACCGGCGCGTATGCTGCCGCCGCGGAACGGCTGAATCAAGTGATCGAGAAAAACGCATCCGACAGAGAAGACGCCTTGGATGCCTTAGCGCACCTCTTCCTCGCGATGGCACATCAGGGGCAGGGTCATGAGGATGAGGCCAAGAAGCACCTGGATGCCGGTCGCCAACTGGTCTTGGAGGAGGCCCGCGGATTCCGGAAGCGAGGATTTCGTGTCCCTTGGTGGGACTGGACTACCGCCTTCGTTATTTACCCGCAGGCCGTGAGTCGTGTTGAAGGCACGCCTGAATCCAAGGCTCGCTCTCAGCTCGACGCCGAGATCGACGCCAGCGGCAAGTAACTCGACGGAGGCGGCGAGCAGTTCCGTAGGATGCGTGAAACGCACCCGTCGAGCGACAAAGACAAGCACACGGAGAAAACGACCAGCGAGGAAGAAGGACGCACGACACACCGTCCTTCATCCCTCATCATTGAGAGATAGTGGCCGGGGAGGCCCAAGGCGCTAACCGAGACCCTCCCCGGCCGGACCAACCCCCGGGCGGCAGGTCTGCGCGCCTGGGGGTACGGCTTGTTGCATTATACCGCGGACCGGCTTCAGCAGAAGGAGAACCCCAATGGGTCCCATGAAGCGATTTCGACTGGCAGTGGTGTTCGTCATGGTCGCGGCACCTGTCCCGGGCACGTCCGCGCTTGCGGCGGGCCTCTTCCCCGCCGCCAAAACTACCTTGTCCTTGCCCAATGCCTTCGCCACGCTCAGGCCTGTGGGCGATGAACCCCGCGCGTCGGGCTACGCGACGCTGTGGCTGAGGTCACAAAAGGGCTGGTTCTCTGGGTGGACGCTCGTCGTGAACTGCCAGGGGCTGACGCCCGGCGCACAGTACTACTGCGCTTTTCCGGGGGGCAGGTCGGCGACCTTGACGGCCGGCGCGAACGGCACCTGGGGAGCCACAGGCACGTTCAGCACCTACGTTCCGTTCGGGATCTCGTTGTATCGCGTCGACCCGGGCCGCGGAAACGTCCTCGTGCTCAGCGGGACGTTCTTCTGGTACAAGAGGTGAAAAAGTCAGTTCAGCAGGCTACTGGGCGTGGTGGCCCTCGCCGCCGCTCTGGCGTGCGGCGCCGCCGGCCTCGCCCGGGCGGCAGGTCCGCGGGCCCGGCGGCGCCACCCAATTTCACTTACCTGCGGACCGAATCGGGCAAGAGAAACGGTGATTCCCAGATCGAAACGCGGACGCGGAAGAGGCACGTGTGAGACGAGCGTTTTCTGTTGAGGTCCCTCTATTCTGAAGGAGCAAGGTATCATGAAAGCGAGAGTGTTTCTCCCCACAAGGCAGGCTTCCGGAATGCTCGCAGGCGCAGTGGCGATCCTCCTGATTTCGGCCGGCTTCATCGGCGAGGCTCGGGCCGTCACCGGCGGCGAACCGGACGAAGGTCGGCATCCGAATGTCGGGGCGATGAGATTTTACCATCCCGCGCTCGGAACAGTCTGTTGCTCCGGTACACTGATACACCCGAGAGTTTTTCTCACTGCCGGGCACGTCGTGGCCGCTTCTCAGACCGGAGAAGCCGTCCTCCTTGGGGTGAGCTTCGACCAGGAAGTCGATCTGGAGGACGACACCGCCTGGCTGCCCATTACCCAGGCCGTGTGCAGCTACACCGCCCTTCACGGCGCCGACCCCAGCCGTACCGATATCGGACTCGTTGTCTTGAAAGATCCGGTAGACTCTGTGGCCCCCGCGACTCTTCCTACCGCGGGCTTCCTGGACGACCTGAAGAAAGCCAGGCAGCTCAAAGGGGGCCCGAATGGAACAAGGCTCACCGTGGTCGGGTATGGCATGGTTCTGGACTGGCCACCGCCGGAGGCCTTCTGGCAGGACCCACCCATGCGCAACACAGCCCAATCCGGTTACCTGGGGCTGAACGACGGTTGGCTCTGCCTGAATCAGAACCTGGCGGCGGGGTACGGCGGCACCGCCCTGGGCGATTCCGGCGGCCCGGTGTTCTGGACCGATCCCGACACCGGCGACGAGATTCTGGTCAGCATCACCTCCTGGGGAGGCTCACTGGTAGGGAACGGCTGGTACTACCGCATCGATACGGTAAAGTCGCTCAAGTTCATTCAGGACGTGATTGACAGCCTCGAAGAATGATCGCCAACGGATCGCGCCCGTACTGATCCGGAGTCTCGTGAGGCCGCGCAGCTTTTGTCGCTGCGCGGGTAAGAAACGACAAAGCACACCGGGCGCTGTCGCCGGTCTCCCGACCGAGCCACACGGGCCGACCGCGGGTCTCCCTCGGGTTTCGGAGACCTTCGGTCAGTTGCCGGCGGGGTCAGAGACCCGCGCCGAGCGCCGGGTTATGCTTCAGGCGGCGTGCATGGCGGGCAACGTCGGTGCGGCGCGGCTCGCTGGAGCGGCTGGCCCCGGTGCTGATGACCGCGCTCAGCGCCGGCCTGGGCCTGGTCCCCCTGGCGCTGAGCGGCGGCCAACCCGGCAACGAAATCCAGACACCCTTGGCGATCGTGGTGTCGCAGGTTCCAGGTGAGATGGGGTATCTGAGACCGCGGCGACAAGATCGCTTCAACCCGGACAATCGGAACATCCGACATAACATTCAGGGTGAACCTGCGCAAACTGGGAGGTTCTTGTGAGACTACGGCCCTTCGCGTTCTGGTTGTGTTTCTCCCTGATTGCTCTGAGCGGCCGGCAGGGCCCGGCCGACGAGACCCAGCCCTTGCGGGGGGCATTCCGTTCCGAGCAGGTCCCCACGGCTGGCTCTGAGAATCGTGAGGGGAGACGGGAGAGGGGAGAGGGGAGAGGGGAAACTGCATGGCGGAGACTTGCCACTCAACCCTCAACTCTCGACCCTCGACCCTCGACCCTCAACCCTCAACCCTCAACCCTCCCGGTGCGACCCTCGGAACCGCCCTCGTTGCGATTTGCCTCCGAGGACAACGAGGTCGCTGCGCCCGACGCCCCGCTTCCCCGTCCACCGCAACAGCTCGCCGCAGGCCTGACCCTGAACGAGCTGGAACAGATCGCCGAGCAGTCCAATCCCACGCTGGTCCAGGCCGCCATGGCGGTGCGGGCCGCCCAAGGCGGATACCTTCAGGCGGGCCTGTACCCGAACCCCGTGATCGGCTACGTCGCCGACGAAATCGGCAACGACGGGGCCGCGGGGATCCAAGGGGGGGCCCTCAGGCAAGAACTCGTCACTGCCGGGAAGCTCCGGCTGGGGCGAGCCATCGCCGGTCATGAGGTGCAGCAGACCCGTTACGCCTGGGCGGCGCAGCGGTGGCGGGTATTGAACGACGTCCGGGCCGGCTACTATGAGGTCCTGCTGGCCCAGAAGATGGTCGAAGTCAACCAGCAGTTGGTCCGCATCGGAGAGGAGGGCGTCCAGGCCACCGAACAACTCGAGGCGGCCCAGGAGGTCAGCCGCGCCGAAGTGCTGCAGGTCCGCATCGAGGCCGAGAAGGCCAACCTCAGTCTGCACGCGGCACGCAATCGGCACCAGGCCGCTTGGCGGCGGCTGTCGTCAGTCCTGGGGCGGCCGGAAATGGAGCCGGTTTCCCTGGCCGGCGATCTCACCAAAGACCTGCCGGTGCTGAACTGGGAGGACGGCCTGTCGCGACTCTTGACCGAAAGCCCCCAACTCGGTCAAGCCCGGGCCGGCGTCGAGCGGGCACGCTGCGAGCTGGCTCGCCAGTGTGCCGAGCGGATACCGAACCTCGAGATCGGCTCTGCCGTCAGGCGCGACGACGCCAGCCGCTACACCGTGGCCGACGTGGAGCTCAGCCTGCCCTTGCCGTTGTTCAACCGCAACCAGGGCCGCATCATCGGTGCGCAGGCCGATCTGATCGCCGCCGAGCACGAGGTGCGACGGGTTGAACTGGACCTGCGCGATCGGTTCGCCGCCGCCTTCGAGCGGTACGCCAACTCGCGGCAGCAGGTGGAGGCCTACACCAATACGATCCTGCCTCATGCCAGGGCGTCGCTGGACTTGATCAGGATCGGTTATCGCCAGGGAGAATTCGGTTACCTGACCCTCTTAACGGCGCAGCGAACGTTCTTTGGCGTCAGCCTCGATTACCTGGCCAGCTTGGGGGAATTGTGGACCCGGGCCGTCGAGATCGAGGGCATGCTGCTCCGCGGCGGACTGCAACGCGAGCCATAGAGTCTTCAGGCTGTGACTTCTGCCCGCCGTGCGCCCATGCAGGATCAACGAGGATCAAGTGGCACCGGCGTCTCGCCGGTGTGACGGAACCCGTCGCAACCCGTTCACTTACGCCACACCGGCGAGACGCCGGTGCCACTGTGTTGACGCCAAGTCCGCCCTTAGATTGACTGCATTGCGTTTAGCCGTCGCCGGCACGGCGACGTGGGCGTTTCTCACGGCCGACGTTCCGTCGCGGTGCATCGGATGGCACCCGATCGGGTGGGCGCCAAAATCATACGTCCGGAGGGGCTGGACACCCGCATCGCACAAGCTATCATTACACGGTATCCTGGTCTGCTCCCTGGGCTTACGGGCGGAGGGAGTCCTGTCGCGCGCCAGCTCAACGCACCCAAGATTTGCCTCCGCCGGACGAATCCCCCTCTGGGAAGCCGCAAACTGGCGTGCAAGAAAGCGAGGTGAATCATGTTGGGGAGCATCTTTGTGATCTGCGCCGTGGTCGGCGGCACGGTCCTGGTCGTGCAGTTCCTTTTGACGCTGATCGGGCTGGGCGGCGAGGCGCTGGACATCGACGTGCCCCACGACATCGGCCACGGTTTCGGCGGGGATTTACATGGAGACGTCGGCATGGATTTCCATGGCGACGCCGCCGGCCATCTCGATCAAGGCGGTCATCCGGCCGGCAATCACCACGTCGCCTCGTCCTGGCTGTTCGGCGTGCTCTCGTTCCGCACCGTCGTAGCCGCCACGGCCTTCTTCGGACTGGTAGGTCTGACGGCCCGGTCGGCCGGGGTGGGAGACTTCACACAAGTGGCCGTGGGCGTCGTCGCCGGACTGGCGGCCATGTACGGGGTCTACTTCATGTTGCTCAGCCTGAACAAACTGAAGTCTGAAGGCACCCCGCGGATCGAACGGACGGTGGGAAAACACGGCACGGTCTACGTCACCATTCCCGCCGATGAGTCGGGCGCAGGGAAAATCCAGCTCAACCTGCAAAACCGGACCATGGAGTACTTGGCGATGACTTCCGGGCACGCTTTGTCTCCGGGAGCTAAAGTTGTCGTGACAGACGTGATTACCTCCGATACCGTGCAAGTCGAGCCTGTCTTGGAAACAGTAGAAAGGAACGACCATGCCTAGTACTCCCCTCTTCGCGGCAGGCGACTTCCTGCCCGGCACCTACGGGCTGGTGGCCGGGATCATCGTGCTGCTGTTGGTCGTGATCTTCAGCGTCCTGGCGCTGGTGCTGAAGTACTACAAGCGCTGCCCGAGCAATCGCATCCTGGTGATCTACGGCAAGACCAAGCGCGACGAGCCGGCCCAGTGCATCGCCGGCGGCGCCACGCTCGTCAAGCCGCTGATCCAGGACTACGCCTGGTTGAGCTTGGAGCCGATGCAGATCGAGATCCCGCTGCGCGGGGCCCTCTCGGCCGAGAACATCCGGGTGAACGTCCCCAGCGTGTTTACGGTGGCCATCGGCACTACGCCGGAACTGATGATGAACGCGGCCCAGCGGCTGCTGGGCCTTACTTTTCGCGACATCGAGAAGCAGGCCTCCGAGATCATCTTCGGGCAGCTCCGCCAGGTGATCGCCTCGATGCGGATCGAGGAGATCAACCGCGAACGCGAGGTGTTCCTGACCCACGTCCTGAACTCGCTGGAACCGGAGCTGAAGAAGATCGGCCTGCTGCTGATCAACGTGAACATCACCGACATTACGGACGAGTCGGGCTACATCGAGGCCATCGGCCAGAAGGCCGCCACCGAGGCCATCCAAAAGGCCCGCGGCGACGTGGCCGACAACGAAAAGATGGGGGCCATCCGCGTGGCCGAGGCCGAACGGGAAAAGGCCGTCCAGGTGGCGCTGGCCCAGAAGTTCGAGAAGATCGGCACCCGCGAGGCCATGCGCGACCAGGCCATCCGCGTGGCCGAACTCGACAAGGAGCAAACCGTCGGCGAGCAGACGGCCACCTTCGAGCGCGAGGCCCAGGTCAAGCAGGCCGAACGCGACATGCGGGTGCAGTTGGCCGACGCCGACGCCCGGGCGGTCGAAGGCGAAAACCTCGCCAAGGCCGACATCGCCGCCTCGCAGGCCACCTTGCAGGTGAAGAAGGCCGAGGCCTACCAGTTGGGTGAGACCAAGAAGGTCCAGGCCGAGGCCGCCGTGCTCGAGGCCGAGCACCTTGCCCGCGCCAAAGCGGCCATCGCCGAGGCCCAGCGGATCGAGGCCAAGCGTCGTGCCGAGGTGGAGGCCCCGGCCAAGGCCGAGAAGGCCCGAATCGTGGTCGACGCCGAGGCCGAGGCCGCCAAGCTCCGCATCGAGGCCGAAGGCCAGGCGTCCGCCATCTTCGCCAAGCTGGAGGCCGAGGCCCGCGGACAATACGAAATCCTGGCCAAGAAGGGCGAAGGTCTGCGGCAGATCGTCGAGGCCTGCGGCGGCGCACCTCAGGCCTTCCAGATGTTGATGCTCGAGCACTTCGACAACCTGGTCGACGCCTCGGCCCTGGCGATCTCCAACATCAAGTTCGACAAGGTCGTCGTCTGGGACGGCAACGCCCAGAACGGCACCAGCGCCACGGCCAACTGGCTGTCGAACATGGCCCGCACACTGCCGCCGATGATGCAAGTGATGAAAGACGTCGGTGGCGTGCAACTGCCCGAAGTCTTGGCCAACCTGGCCGGGACGGACACGAAGGCCGAGACCGCCCCCGAGCCCAGTGCGACCGCCCAGCGGCGCGGTCACGGACACGAGCCGGCCGCCCACGACGAATGAGAACCGGCCCACCAGGCCTCTGACCAACAAAGCCCACGCCGCTCCTTACGGCGTGGGCTTTTTTTCTCGGCCTCTCCGCTAAATGACCTTGCACGATTCTGGGAATTCACCAAGGCACAGAGGAAGCAGTGGCACCGGCGTCTCGCCGGTGTTTTCGGGCCACTATCTGCCCCCCCTTGTCTTCCACCGGCGAGACGCCGGTGCCACTTGCCTCCTTAAATCGTGCAAGACCGTCTAACGTGCGCCGGCCACCGTGTTCTTCAGCACGCCCACGCCTTCCAGCTCCACTTCGATCACGTCGCCGGGGTTGATGTTGGTGGTCTGGCCGGGGGTGCCGGTGAAGACCAGGTCGCCGGGCTCCAGGGTGACGTGCCGGCTGGCGAAGCTCACCAACTGCGGCACGCTGAAGATCATCTGGCTGGTCTGCTCCTTCTGCTTCACCTCGCCGTTCAGGCGCAACTGCAAGAGCAGATCGTCGTAGTTGACGCCCGAGACGATCACCGGCCCGCAGGGCCCGAACGTATCGGAGCCCTTGGCCCGCCACCACTGGGTGTCGCCCGTCTGCCAGTCCCGCGCGCTGACGTCGTTGCCGCAGGTGACGCCCAGCACGTAGTCCAGCGCCCGTTCTTCGGGCACGTTCTTGGCCCGCTTGCCGATCACGATCACCAGCTCGCCTTCGTATTGCACGTTGGTTGCCGCTTTGGGGATCACGATCTTTCCTTCAGGCGGCAGCAGGCACGAGGGAGGCTTGAAGAAGAACTGCGGCTCCGTCGGCGGCTTCTTCTCGCCCGCGTGGCTCTTGTAGTTCATCGCGGCGGCCAGGACCTTGCTGGGCCGGCTGGGCACCAGCAGCTTGACCTGCGAGAGCTGGTGGGTGACCTCCGTGGGCTTCCACGAGCGGAACAGGTTCCCCTCGATTTGGCGGACGCGATCGCCTTCCACGATCCCGTAGGCCGACGTCTTGCCGGCCTGGAAGCGGACGTAGCGGACCACCTCCTTCTCGGCAGCCAAGCTGTGGACGCCGGCCAGCAGCAACGCCAGCAGCATGGTCGAGGCAATCACCGGAAACTTCTGGTAGCGGATCATCTGGACCTCCTTGGAGAAAAACGGTGTTCTACACGGCCCACTCCCGCCGCGTGGCCGCGGCGGCTTAAACGGCTTACTGTGGGAATCGTGCGGCTATACCCTGGCGCCGGCCGTGTTGCTTGCACGGACGGCCGCCCTGGCGTATTATCACGGGCATCGAGGCACTTATCAACCACGTTAAGGGAGGTTTCCTCATGCGAAAACGGCACTGGTTTTCACTGGGTATCGCGGTGGGACTGCTGTTTGCCGCGGGTTACGGCTTCGCCCGCCCGGGCCGGCCGGCCGATCCGGAACCCCGCACGACCTTCGCCGGCCAGCCGATCCGCCCCGACGACGGCAAGCTGGGAGTGATCGTCTTCGGGGCACACCCCGACGACGCCGAAATCCGCGCCGGCGGCGCAGGGGCGATGTGGTCCGACCTGGGACACCACGTCAAACTGGTCTCGGTCACCAACGGCGACATCGGACACTGGCAGATGGCCGGCGGGCCGCTGGCCGCCCGGCGCAACGCCGAAGTCCAGGCGGCCGCCAAGATCCTGGGCACCACCACCGAGGTGCTGGACATCCACGACGGCGAGCTGATGCCCACGCTGGAGAATCGCAAGATCATGACGCGGCTCATCCGCCAGTGGGACGCCGACGTAGTGATCGCCCACCGGCCGGTCGACTATCATCCCGACCATCGCTACGTCGGCGTGTTGATGCAGGACTGCGCCTACATGGTCGGCGTGCCCTTCCTCTGCCCCGACACGCCGCACATGAAAAAGAACCCCCTGTTCCTCTACTCTTCCGACCACTTTCGGACCCCCACGCCGTTCCGGGCAGACATCGTGGTGGCCATCGACAGCGTGGTCGAGCGGAAGGTCGACGCCCTGGCCAAGCTCGAGTCGCAGTTTATCGAGGGCGGGGCCACCGGCAGCGCCAGCGGGACTCCCAACACCCCCGCCGAAAGAGAAGCCGCCCACAAACGACTCCGCGAGAGCTTCAAGGGGCGGTTCGCCTTGACGGCCAACCAGTACCGCGGCAAGCTCATCGAACTCTACGGAGAAGAAAAGGGCAAGCAGGTCCGCTACGCCGAGGCCTTCGAGATCTGCGAGTACGGCAGACAACCCAACGCAGAGGAATTGAGGCGGCTGTTTCCCTTCCTTCCCGAAAAGAAATGAGGCGGGGGTTTCGCCTGCCCGTCGCCGAAGGCGGAAGCCGGTGGTTCGCAGGCACGTCCGGCGGTCGCCAGCGGCGTACTCAGTACTCGGTACTCAGTGCTCAGTACTCCGTGCACGGTGCATTATCGGCAGGTTGCGAGCCTACGAGCATCGACGAGACGTAGTCGCCCGCGGGTGCCACCGATTGTTCGCCGTTGGGCACCAGAGCTTCCGGCCATCGTGCGAATGCCCCTTGCGACTCCGTCGCAGCGGTGGACGAGCAATCGGTGCCCGCTGCTACCAAGGAAAGACCATGAATCCTACTCCCACACGCGAGGGCATGACCGGCCCGCTTCTTGTTCGCCACGAAGGCCACACTCCACGGGAGCGGAGCACCTGCGGTTGGCGGGATCGCCTGATCAGCCACGAGGACGCGGCTCTCTGCCCGGCGGCATGGGCACACGCCGTGGACATCGACGGGGCCAAGCTGCACTACCACCAGCGGTCCACTGAGCTTTACTACGTGCTCGAAGGCAGCGGTTCCGTGATCCTCGACGGCGTTGAGCACGCGGTTTCCAAAGGCTCTCTGGTTCACATCCCGCCCGGAGTCGTCCACGGCGCGCGGGGCAGAATGCGGGTGCTGGTCCTCGGCATCCCGAACATTGCCGCCGACGACTACTTTGAACCCGCCAACATTGACCCACAGCGAAACGCCTAATCTGACATGTTGGGGGCCGGTGGCAACTTGTTCGGCAGTGCCGGATCGGGGGCAGACAGGTTGCCCCTGGCACCCGTCAAATCCACGTTGGCGGACCACTACCTCGCGTCCATATCCTCCACCCGGCGGATCATTTCGAGGAATTTCTCCATCGACCGGCAGCGCTTCTCGACCTTCGGCTGGATGCAGGAGTGGATGGCGTCGGCCAGTCTGCGGTTGATCTGCGGGTGGTACGTGCGGATGTCAATCGGGGGCTGGTCGTGGCCCATGGCGGCCATGCCGGTTGTGCCCCGCAGCCAGGGGAGCTGGAACGTGCAGATTTCGTAGGCGGTGACGCCGAAGGCAAAGATGTCCAGCCGCTGGTCGGTCGACCTGCGGCGGACCAGCTCGGGGGCCATGTAGTTCGGCGTGCCGGTCCGGTTGCCCGGCAGCAGGAACGCCCTGGTGGCCGGCACGGAGAGTCCGAAGTCGATCAGCTTCAGGTTCTCCCCGTCGCCGCTGAGCATCAGGTTCCGCGGGCAGACGTCGCGGTGGATGAAGCCGGCGGCGTGCACCGCGGCCAGGGCCTCGGCAAGCTGGCGGATGAACTGCAGTCGCCGGACTTCCAGCCGCTGGTCCTGGGCCACCAGCAGCGAGTTCATGCCGGCCCCTTGCAGGAACTCCATGATCAGGTACTGCGCGCCTTCGGTGGTCAGTCCATACTCGAAGGTCTCGACGATATGCGGGTGTTTGAGTTGGGCGGCGATCTCGCCTTCGCAGGGTTTGACGAGCCCTTTGAAGCGGGCCTCGAAGGCGGCCAGCTTCTCCGGATCGAGGATTTTCAACCCCACGATGTTGCCGGTCTGAAGGTCCCGGGCCATGTAGAACTTGGACATGGTCCCCGAGATCGCCGCCCGCAACAGCGCGAATCGCTTCGACACGTTGACCCGTGTGCCGGAGAACAGGGACTTGAGGTGGTCCAGAATGGGCATGGTCCGACGGAGCCCTGCACGGTGCGGGTGTGGAGGAAAAAGGGGACAGGTCCAATTTGTGCGAAGCCGGGCACCGACCGAAGGTCGATCGCGGGCCGTTCCGGCAAATTGGACCTGTCCCCTTTTTCCCGCGGTTGTGCAAGCCGGCCAGAACGGCCTACTTGCCGCAGTAGTCGATAGTTCGGGCGATCTCGCTCTGCAGATCCTTGCGGCGCACGATGCGATCGATGAAACCGTGCTCCAGCAGGAATTCGCTGGTTTGGAAGCCTTTGGGCAGTTCCATGCGGATGGTGGCCTTGATGGTCCGCGGCCCGGCAAAACCGATCAACGCCTTGGGCTCCGCGAACACCAGGTCGCCCAGGGAGGCGAAGCTGGCGGCCACTCCACCCATGGTCGGGTTGGTCAACACGGAGATGAACAGTCCGCCGGCCTGGTCGAAGCGGGCCAACGCCGCGGAGACCTTCGCCATCTGCATCAGCGACAGCACGCCTTCCTGCATCCGCGCGCCGCCGCCCGAGCCGGAAATAATGATCAGCGGCAACTCCTCTGCGGTGGCGCGTTCGATGGTGCGGGTGAGTTTCTCGCCCACCACCGAGCCCATGCTGCCCATGATAAACGACGAGTCGGTCACTCCGAAGGCGACGCGTCGGGCACGGATCATGCCGGTCCCCACCACCGCGGCGTCGCGCAGCCCGGTCCGCTCTTGCTCCTCGCGGAGCCGCTGCCGATAGGGATTCCTGTCGACGAACTCCAGCGGGTCGGCCGGCTCGAGCTGGGCGTCCCACTCCTCGAACGTGCCTTCATCCAGCACCTGGGCGATACGCTCCCGGGCAGGCACGTACCAGTGATAGTCGCATTCCGGGCAGACCCCCAGCCGCTTCTCCGCCTCCTTGCGGAAGATCGTTGCCTCACAGCCGGGGCAGCGCTCCCAGAGTCCCTCGGGCACACCCCGCTTGGGGCGCTTGATCATGTTCTTCCAACCGTTCGGATCGGGGCTATTCGCGTCCATGGTCTTGCATCGCTCAGCCAGCGCTCAGCGGTAACCTGTTCAATTCCAGTGTAGTAGGCACACTCCGTGTGCCCCAACCCGCGGACGGCACACGGAGTGTGCCTGCTACAATTTGTCCAAGTTGTTTCTGAGCGGGTCCTCAGCCAGCATGGGCCAGCACTTCCTCCGGCTCGATTTCCAGGACTTCCCAACGCCCGTGGCCGTTGGCCACCTTCCAGAGATCTCCCAGCTCCTTCTGCTGGAGAAAGCGGCGGACGAGGCTGGCCAGCGGTTCGGGCACAACCAGTCCGATCACGCCCTGCTTGTGTCGTTTCAACAGCTTGGTCACCGTGGCGCGGACGCGCTGCTCGGCGTGGTTGAGCATCTCGCCTTCGGGGGGACAGACGTTCTCGGGCTGTTCCTGCCATTGACGGTAGACCTTGGGTTGCTTGCGGCGGACGTCCTCGACGAGCATCCCCTGCCACAGCCCGTGATCGACGTTCTGCATCCGGTCCAGTTTCTTCAGCTTGACTGCCAGCCCCTCGGCGATGACCCTGGCCGTCTGCTCGGCCGGCTGGCTGGCGGACGCGTAAATGGTTTCGATCCCCTTGCCGCTCAGTTGGTCGATCAGTTGCGTTACCTCGAGACTGCCTTGGTCGTTCAGGGGTATGTCCAAGGTTCCCTGGATACGGTGTTGCTGGTCGTAGTCGGTCGATCCGGGGCGGATGAGTATGATCTGAAGCATGGCTAAACCCGTACGTCTTTCTCCGATCTCGCCAATTCGGTCAACTCCGCGATGTACCGGCCGTAGTCGTCCTGCGAGAACAGGGACGACCCGACCACAAACAGGTCGGCGCCGGCGGCCGCGCACGCTGCGATGGTTTCCAGATTGATGCCGCCGTCGACGGACAGCAGCATGCCCGGTCCGGCCAGCCCGCGGAGGCGGCGAAGCTTCTGCGGGGCCATTGGGTCGAACTGCTGCCCTCCGAAGCCGGGCATCACGCTCATCACCAGCACCAGGTCGCAGAACTCCAGGCAGTCTTGGATCTGCGACAGCGGCGTGGGCGGGTTGAGCGTGATCCCCGCCCCAGCGCCCAGGCGGCGGATCTCCTGGAGCAGCGGCTTCGGTTCCGGCACGGCCTCGACGTGGATCGTGATCAAGTCGGCTCCCGCCCGACGAAACTCTCTCAGGTAGCGGCCCGGCTCCGAAATCATCAGGTGCACGTCCAGCGGCAAATCGGTCACGCGACGGACCGCCTCGACGACGGGCAGGCCGAAACTGATGTTCGGCACGAAGTGCCCGTCCATCACGTCCAAGTGCAGGATCCGTGCCCCCGCTTCTTCCACCCGGCCGACCTCCCGCTGCAGGTTGGCAAAGTCGCACGCCAGCAGCGACGGAGCGACCAGCGGAACGGCCGCGTGCAGATCGGCAAGCAACTGCGCAGAGAGCATACGCAAGGTGTCTGGGCAAAGGGAAAGAGGGACGGCGGCCAAACGGGCAGAGAGATGCTGCGATAGCTGCTCAGGCGGGTATTCCCCGTCTGCTCACGTGGTTGTCTTTCGATCGGATCTCTCCGATCGCGACGTACCGCCTCTGACAAGCAGTCGGCCCCCTTAGTGGCTGGCCAAAGTGATATTGACGGGTACCAGGGGCAGCTCGCCTGCCCCTGAGCCGGCCGCAATTGACGGGTACCAGGGGCAGCTTGCCTGCCCCTGAGCCGGCCGTGGCAGACCAACGCTTCGCGTCGGTGCCCGCCGCTACTGGCACCCAACCTGCCAAATCGAGGTTGGCGGGCCCCCAGGCCGGCACCGTGGCCGGAACCCACGTCCCGGCCAGCACCTCAGCTAATCTATTTTACCAAGCCCCGTCGGGCCCGTCTGCGCTTGTTTCGGAAGAATCGGTAAGTCATTCCACAGCAAGGCTTTTCGCCCCTGCATTCGCGCCGTTCTCCCCGTCCTTATTGTCCCTCAAGATCCTCGCTTTGTGGCAGGTCTGCGAGGCCTTCCAGACCGAAGAGTTTCAGGAAGCGGTCGGTGGTGAAGTACTGGGCAGTCCGCCGCCCGGTCTGCATCCGCTCGATCCGCAGCAGCCCGCGACGCACCAGTTGCGCCAACACGTGCCCGCTGGGTTTCCCCCGCAGACGGCTGATCTGCTCGCTGGTAAGTGGTTGTTGATAGGCCACGATCGCCAGCACGTCGATGGCCGCCTGGGAAAGCCGCGCTGCGCGAATCCGCCCGTAGAAACGGTTCCGCAGCGGGTGGAACTCGCGGCGGAGCACCAGCCGGTATCCGGCCCCGTCGCTGAGGACGTGGTACGGGCAGCCGTTGGCGGCGTACCGCCGGTTCAGCTCGTCGACCAGGCCCGGGATCTCCTCCGGCTCCACCCCCCGCATCAGCTCGGCCGCCCGCTTGGCTGCCAGCGGCTGGCCGTCGCGGTTGCCTACGAAGAGCATGGCTTCGAGGATGGTTCGCGGGCTGATCTCGCACGAATCCTCTTCCTGGGTCGCCGCTTCCTGTCCGGCCAGAGCAAGGTCGTCCGGCGGCCCTTGATCGCGCACCAGGACCACCTCTTCTTCTGCGGCAGCTTCCGCGGGCGGACTCTGCCGCTGGGGGCCCGATCCCCGGTCAGCCCCCATCGCCTGGGCGAACGCCTCGGCCAACTCGTCGAGCGAGATGCCCTCGGGTGGCGGCAGTTCGCTACGTGACTGGGACGCTGGGCACATTGGTCAAGCGGGAAACTTCTTGTCGAACTGACTGTGGCTACCGATCCAGTACCAATTCATCACGTCCTCTTCTTTCGTCCCCACAGCCCGATAGTCGCGCGTTATTCGGACCGACCAGGATTCGGGATCACACCGTAGGCGCTCAAGCGAAAGGCTGGGGTGTGCCGGGTTGTCGCAGAAGACGCGGAATGCCTCTTGCGCCTCCCGACGCACTGACTGGGGTAGTTCGTGGTACAACTTCCAGAAGCTGCGTGTTGCGACCGACCTCACGGCATCTTGTCCGGATCCAAGGGCGTTGTTTTCCCTTCGACGAATTCCAGCTGAGCTTCCTCGCGCGCCCTAATCAGTTCAGGCCGCGGCCGCGGGTCACGCATTAAGAGGTCCCACGGATCGGAATCCAGCACAATCAGAATCGCCTCGTACCGCCCCTTCACATCCAAAGGCTTTTCGAGAATGACGTTTCCATCCTCGACGACTGCTCTTAGTGCTCTCATCTCGCCAGCTCCCGAATCCTCAGAGACCATCCCCGCATCACCATTCTAGCAGGCTGATCTGCTCGTTCAAGCGCAAACTGCGAGTGTTTCCCGATCATGGCAGTTGTGGCCGCAACCGAATGTGGTCACACGTCCGTCGCTAAACCTTCAACATTCACCACTCATCCCGCTCCCGTTACCACCGCTTGGCCACTTCGGCCTTCATGAAGCGCAGCGCGTCGGTGGCCAACTGCCGCTCGCTCTTGTACATGCGGCGCCAGATCTTCGTAGCTGCGACGAGCTTCTCCAGGGCCAGGCCAAACGCCTCGACGACCAAGATCCGGTCGTAGCCGATCCTGTGCAGCGCATCGAAGTTCTGCTTCCACCGAACGCCGCCGCGGCCTGGGGTGCTGCGGTCGTTCTCGGAGACGTGTACGTGGACCAGGTGGTCTTTCAGCGAGTAGACTGCCTTGGTCGCGTTCTTCTCCTCGATGTGGGCGTGGAAGGTGTCGTACATTGCCTTGCAGGACGGGTGGTTCACCTCCTTGCAGAAGCGCGCCAGATCGGCCGCGGTGTTCAACAAGTAGCACTCGAACCGGTTGAGATACTCTATGCCCAGCGTCACGCCCACTTTCTCGGCGTGTTCGGCCACCTGCCGCATGCTCTCCACGCCCCATTTCCACTCATCCTTGGTGGGCCCGGCGCCGCTGAAATGGCCCAAGGCGGAATGGAACGGGCCGGCCATCACTTCGCAGCCGGCGGCCGCGCAGCAATCCAGGTTCCGCCGGTTGGCCTCGACGGCCTTTTGGCGAACGGCCGGGTCGGGGCTGATGGGGTTGTCGCTCGGGCCGCGGACTGCGGTGCCCGTCCGCGCCAGTCCCAGCTCGTCGCAACGTCTGCCCCACTTGGCATAATTGTCCAGGTTGTCCAAGTCGAACGCCGGCAGTTCGACGGCGTCGTAGCCGATCTCCTTCAGCTCATCCAGCAGCGGCAGCATCTCGTCGCTGAGCGTGTCCGTCCACATCAGCAGGTTCATTCCATAGCGCATGGTTTTTCTCCTCTGGTTCTGGGTCGCAATTCAGCACGAATCGCCTGCAATGCCCCTGGTCGGAATACCTTCCAGCAGTTCGCCTTTCCGGTCCTCGACCAGCCGCCGGGCCTCCGGCAGCAGCTTGCGGAACCGCTCCGGCAGTGGGGCCATCTCCACCCGATGCATCACCTGGTTCAGCCGCACCAACAGTCTGCCATCTTCCCGGTAATCCCGCAAGATCTGCTCGCGGCAGAAGCCCCGGATCATCGGCGCCAGCCGCCGGGTGGGGCGGGAGGCCATCCGGTTGACCGCCTCTTCGACCAGCAGGGCGTCTACACGACTCAGGGCGTGATAATACGCCTCCAGCCGGCCAGGATCCTCGGCCTCCAGCGCAGCGTCCAGCAGGACCTCGACCAGAAGATGGCCCAGAAACGCCGGCCGCAGGCCCGCCTCCACCTCCAAGGCATCGCGGGCCATGGCACTAAGCCCCAGCGAAAGCTCGACGAACGCCCGGCCCCGGTGGAACCGGCGGTCGTCCCGGATGTGCTGCAGGACGCCCACAGCCACCGCGGCCGTATGCTGCTGCCGATCTTCCGCCAGCCGCTCCGCCCACTTCGGGCGCACCCGAACTGGGCGGTCGGCCACCGTGAGCCAATCGGGCACGGCCGTACCGGCCGCAAAGTACGGCTGGTCGAGGAAGTGCCATGCGTGGGCGAGGTAGTTCATCCGAGCCCACCCACAATAAACCCGCGACCGTCGGTCGCGCCCGAATAAAGCCGCGAGCATCGGTCGCACCGCGTGGCGGGCAACCGACCCGCCCGGCCGCTCCTACTGAAAGAACTCGCCCACCCGGCACGAAAAGCCGGGTAGGACGTCGCCGCCCGTGATCTCCTCCGCTTCGCCGAGAATCCGCACGTCCTGGCGCGAGCGGTAGACCGTCACGGTCCGCGTCTTGGGATCGACGACCCAAACCAAGGCCACGTCGTGATCCAGGTAATGCAGCACTTTCCGATGAACATAGCTCTGCGAATCACCAGGCGAAACCACCTCTACGGCCAAATCTGGCGGGACTTCGGCGAAGCCTTCCGGGAGCTGTGGAAGCCGTTCGGTTTTCCAGTACACCACGTCCGGAGCGAGGACCGTATCCGGGTCACGCTCAGTGAATACGCCCGTGTCGTTCGTGGCCACGTGGCCCGCACTGTGTTTCTTCGAGTAATCGATCAGCGCGCGCGCAATTTGCCCACAGCACGCTCCGTGTCTAACCCCTGCTGGCGTCATTTGAATCAGCTCCCCTTGAAGGAGTTCCAGCCGCGAGCCGTCCTCGGGCTCGCCCATCTGCCAGAGTTCTTCCGCGGTCACGAGTTTTTCGATGGTGGCCATTGCAGCACCTGCTTGGAAAGCGGACTGCCCCCCTGTCCAAAGTCTATTCCGGGGCCAGGTAAAACGCAACCCCCACCCGCATCAGACCGCGCCAGGGCGCCGCGGTCGGCCACGGCGGTGCCGGCCACACACACTCTACTCCGGGGCCACGGGCTTGGTCGAGTCCACCCGCAGCCAGCAGATCACCCCGATCACGTGTACGGCCGCGAAGATTACGAAACTGATTTGATATCCGGGCAGCAGGCCCACGGCCTTCTGTGCGTTGGTGAGGCTGTCCACACTGGCGCCCAGCTCCGCGGCGTAGGCGTTCAGGGTCCGGGCGAGGATCAGGCCCGTGACCACGTTGGCCACCACCCCGCCGAAGTTGCCGACCATGTTCATGAACCCGGCGACAATCGCCGCGTGGCGCCTGCCAATATCCTGGCAAAGGGCCCAAGACGATCCCATGGTGAGGTCGGCGGAGAAGCCGGCCAGGGAGATTGCCAGGAAGAACCAGAACGCCGTAGGCGCGAAGGGGCAGGCCAGGAAGCAGAATACGCACATGCCGTGGCCCAAGGCCCCAAACACCCGGCGCCCGAGTCGCCGATTGCCGGTGCGGCGGATGAACCAGTCGGTCAAGAAACCGCCGGCCAGGCATCCCACGGCCCCCAGCCACAGCGGCCCGCCCTTGTAGATCGCGCCCAACAGGCTCTCCTTGGGGACCCCGTGCTGCTGCTCGAGGAACCGCGGCAGATAGGTGATGTAAAAATACCAGCCGTAGGCCTGGCAGGCGTACATCAGGCACAACGTCCAGAGGTTCCCGCTCTTGACGATCTTCAGCCAGGGGACCCCGGCGTGGCCGGGCGGGGTCTCGGCGGCGGACTCGCGGATCAGGGCCAGCTCGGCGGCGTTGACCGACGCCTTTTGCTCGGGGCGATTGCGAAACCACAGGGCGAAGAACACGCACCAGATCAGCCCGATCCCGCCGAAGACCCAAAAAGTCGCCCGCCAATACAAGAGCGGCTGCGTGAGCCACACGGTTTCAAGCTGGCCCGAGTCGAGCGGCCGCCGGTAGCTCAGGCCCTCGACCAGGAAGGCCCAGATCAGCGGGGTGAGGCCTCCCATCAGCCGCGCGCACATCCACACGGCCCCCTGGGCGAAGCCGCGCTCGTGGAACGGGAACCAGTTGTGCAGCGCCCGCGTGATGTTCGGATACGCCCCCGCTTCGCCCATGCCGAACAGGAACCGCACGACCATCAGCACGCCCACGCCCCCCATGACGTAGCCGCCCAGCCGAAGGCCGATCACTCCCGTCAAGGCAGTGAAACACGACCACCACAACACGATGCGGATCAGCACGCTCCGCGGGCCAAAGACGTCGCCCAGCCAGCCGCTGGGTACCTCGCACAGCGAGTAGGCCAGGGTGAAGGCCGCGAAGACCCAGGCCAGGTCGGCTTCGCTCTGGAGGTTCAGGTCGTCAATGAAGTGCGATTGCGCCGAAGAGATGCAGACGCGGTCGAGGTAGGTGATCATCGACAGCGTGGCGGCGAACCCCAGCACGCCGTATCTCACCCGCGTCGGCCGCTGGTCCACGGCAGCGTCCAGAGCAACACTAGCCATTGATCCATCCTTTCCTTGCCCACAGGGCCGGCTCGCCCATCCGCCACAGATCTTCCATGCTGATAGGCTTTTCGGCTACGATTATGGCATCGTCCGCCTCTAAGGGGACAATGCGACCGCTGAGAGTCTACCGCATCGCAGGATAAAATGCGACCCCGCCCCGCCGGGTCGATTCTACTCAAAGAACTCGCTCACACGGCAGGAGAAGCCCGGCAAGACGTCACCGCCGGCAATCTCCTCCGCTTCGGCGAGAATGCAGACGTCCTGCCGCGACCGATAGACCGTCACGGTGCGGGTCTTGGGATCGACGACCCAGACCAGGGCGACCCCATGATGCAGGTAGTGCAGCACCTTGCGGTGGACATAGCTCTGGGAATCACCGGGCGAGACCACCTCCACGGCCAGATCGGGCGGCACTTCGACGAAGCCTTCCGGCAGCTCCGGAAGCCGCTGGCGGCTCCAATAGGCCAGATCCGGAGCGAGCACGGTGTCGGGATCCCTCTCGGTGAGAACGCCTGTGTTGTTCGACACAGCGTATCCCGCACCCCGGTCCTTCGCACACTTCTGCAAAATCGAACAAATCGCCGCGCAACAGGCGCCATGTCTTCCCCCCGCCGCCGCCACTTGAATGAGCTTCCCCGCCAAAAGCTCGTACCGCGAGCCGTCGCCCGGCTCGGGCATCTGCCAAAGCTCCTCCGCCGTTACATAGCTCCCACTCGTGGCCAAGGGAATACCTGCCTCGCACGGGGTCGCCCACTGCATTATTGGTGTCAGCCTGTGCACTGTAACGCGAAACAGAAATCAGTGCAAGCGAGTAGTCTCCATGCGAAATACCCGCTCTTCTACGATAAGGCATGGACATGAGGGTAGTTGGATATCTTCTTGTCGATCGTCACGACAGGGCACTGATGGATTCTTGCAGTTGCCACGATAATCTGGTCGGCAGGATCGTTGTGGAAAGGGCGCGGCAAGCGAGTCGACTCAATCGCAATCTCGGGCTCAAGAGGCAGCAAGGTAATCCCGGGATAGCCAAGGGCCAGCCGCATCCATTCGTCGATTGCGCACGGCAGCGTCAGCCGTCCCTTCTCCACGAGCTTTGCCACCTCCCAACAAGAGATCGCGCTGATTCCCAGCCCACTCTGCTCCTGCTGCTGAATGATCGCTGCGTGGGCTTGTGGCAACCGAGAATCGCCGTGGACCCACCATACCCAAATATGGGTATCCAGGACGATCACTTCAGCGCCTCCCACTCAGATTCGGCGACAGGCTCAGTTGGGTCCCTGTACTCGACGGGCGTACCTCGAAGTGGGTAGCGGGCGGCCGTCTCGAGTTCCGCGGGGCGCGGTCCCACCAGAGCGGGACGGGGCGGCAACTTGATCTGCAATGCCTCTTCGCGGCTACCTATCGGGCGCAAGTCTTCAGGTTTCATGGCATTCGACCTCCATTGGGTGAGGGAGTGGGAAGGTGCTTGGGTCCAATGCCATCGCGGCTGCCCAGCGCACGTCGGCATGAAACAGGCGGAGCCCCAACTTCTTCACGATCCGCTCAACCACGGCCAGGTTTGACGGCGTCCAGTCGGCAAAGGGTACCCAAAGGCGCAAGGGCCGTTTCAGCTTGGCCGCTAGCTCCAGGAGCATTTCCACAAGCTGACTGCCATGCCCATGCCCGCGGTACTGCGGGCGGACGAAGAGTTCTTCAACGTCCAGAAAGCCCTCGCGATGCACGGCAAACGTCCAGCCGATGCGCTCATCATTGGTTCCGTCATAGACTTCCCGCCCGTGTACACCGTCACCGCCGTGGAGTGAGTTTCCAAGACAATCCAATGCCCACCACGATACGGTGCCAATGCCGTGGCATTTGAAGTAGTTCGGCAACGGACCTATGCCGTGCGACGCCCACGCGGAAACGAGGTATTTGTCGAAGTAGTCTAAGGGGAGCAATCCAAGGCCCCGATTTCCCCACCGCTTGCCCCAACTGTTCACGAAAACAAAGCCGAAGTGTAAGCGGTCGAATCCGAGCAGAGCCACACAATGGCTGCCGACAATCGGTTCCTCACTGCGCGGCATATCGATCACGCCGTTCCGGGCGCTGAACCACTGGTCAGTGATCTCGAAGGCCGCATTCACTGGTAACATATGCCCCACGACCCTGCAGCATTCGTATGCCGATCGTACTCTTTGATAATGGTGGATCCGCAACGCCTTGGCCTTGGTGTCCAGGCCGGGTGGCTCGGGCGGCGGCCATGTCTTTCCCAACATTGTGCGCGGACAGTCGGCTTCTCTGACGGCCCCCCAGCCACAGGAGACGCGCATCGCGGTAGTCAGCCACGTTCCCGTCTCAACGTCGCCAGGATAGGTCCCCTCCAACTGCCGGGCTCGGAGGAAGGCGTACATCCAGTTGATGTGCTCCGATGCACCAGCGGGCGAGGCGCGGACAGCAGTTTCCTGAAATGCTTGTTCGGCCGTCATCTCGCGCCCTCGGCTCACATGGGGCCAAGTGGATACGAATCGTGCAGGTCAATGCGACCGGATGCGCCGCGAAAGCCCAGACATCCGTCCGCCGCCTGTCTGGGAGCACGAATCAAGGCGGACGGGGGGCTTCACGGACACGTCCCCTCTACGATCCTATCGTCCTGGGAAGGAGCAGGCAAGCCAACTCGCAGTCACTTGCCAGACGGCATTCGTCCGGCACAAGACAGCCAAGGGGGACCGCGCCGCTGCTGTCCCCCCGGGGACGGGGTAGGACCGGTCGCGATACCCTGGCCGTTCTATGGAATCTCCACCCATCGCCCCTGCCTGGCGCTGTCCAGCACCGCGTCGCAGACCCGCTGCGTCCGCAACGCGGACTTCATATCCGGCTGGAACGCCGGGCCGCCCTCCAGGCTGGCGAAGAAATCGGCGAAGCTGTTGATGAACGTGTGCTCGTAGCCGATCACGCAGCCGGGCACCCACCAGTTCTTCATGTAGGGGTGCTCGAAGTTCGTGACCAATATGTCCTGCCAGCCGGTGAGGTGGTCTTCGATCTTCTTGCCCGTCTGAGGATCGGCGTAGCGGAAGAACCGCAGCATGTGGGCGTTCTCCAGGTCGAAGCACATCGCCCCCAGCTCGCCGTTGAGCTCCATCGAGCTGTAGTTCTTGCGTCCCCGGGCGTAGCGGGTGCTCTCGAAGGTGCCGATCGAGCCGTTGGCGAAGACGGCCAGGAACATGCAGGCATCGTCGATGTCGACCTTCTCGACCTTGCCGCTGTCGGCGTGCTTGCGCTCCTTGATGAAGGTCTCGGCATAGGCCGTCACCCTGCGGATCGGGCCGTTGAGCCATTCGGCCGTGTCGATCGAGTGGGCCAGCAGGTCGCCGGTCACGCCCGAGCCGGCCACGCGGCTGTCGAGCCGCCACAGCGCCATGCCGCCCTGGGGCACGTCGGCGCCGATGGTGTAGTCCTGGTTGTAGGTGGCCCGATAGTGGAAGGGGCGTCCGATGCGGCCTTCGTCGATGATCTGTTTCATCAGGGCGATGGCCGGCACGCGGCGGTAGTTGAACGAGACCATGTTGGCCACGCCCGCCTTCTCGACGGCGGCGACCATCTCCTCGGCCTCCCGGGCGTTCATGGCCAGCGGCTTTTCGCAGACGATGATCTTGCCGGCCTCGGCGGCGGCGATCACCACGTCGTGGTGCATGAAGTTCGGCACGCAGACGTCTACCAGGTCGATGTCGTCCCGCTGGACGATCTTGCGCCAGTCAGTCTCGATCGACTCGTAGCCCCAGCGATTGGCAAACGCTTCAAGCTTCTGGCGGTCTTCTTCGCGGCCGTAGCAGGCCTTCAAGACCGGCTGGTGCTGGCGGTCGAAGAAGTGGTTCACCTGTGAATACGCATTGGAATGCGCCCGGCCCATGAATCCGCAGCCGAGCATGCCGACGTTGATGGGTTTGGTCATGATTCGCTGTTCCCTCTCTTCGTTCTGGGTAAACTGGGACCATCGTGAACCAATGGGAGAGTTCAAGGTTCAATGTTCAAGGTTCAATGTTCAATCTTCACGGCTTAACGACCGGCGGCCGGCGGTTCGGGAGAGGCTGGTGATTAGGACTTCCCGCGGCCTTTCCGGAAGATCGCCGCGAAGATCAAGTTCAGCTCATTTGCCTCCTTCCATAGCCCGCGCGCCTGGTCCTTTCGCTGCGGCGCGGCCTCGGCCATCATCCGCAGCCAATGCTTCGTCTCGCGTGCCTCGCGAGTACACACGCTGATTCGATACTGGAACTCCTTCTTCGATCCCGCTTCGGCCGCTTCCGCGTAATTCGCGCCAATGCTTGTCGATGCGCGAACTAACTGGCGGACCAGCGGCGCCGTGATCGGATCGAGCTGGACGGATCTGGCAAACCGGATGGCCTCCTCACCAAATCGGGCGGTCCGCTCAGCCAAATCGTACTGCCACGGTGCCCCGCAAGCCTCTGAATCGACCTCACCCACGCTTCACTTTCAATCCATCACCAGAGTACCATCAACAACCCCATAACCAGTAACACCCACCATTGAACATTGAACCTTGAACATTGAACATTGAACCCTGAACATTGAACGTTGAACTTCTGCGACCACACCTTCACCCATCCTCCTGCCAGCCGTGCGCATCGCGCACGGCGATCATCACTCTAAGGATATCATTCCAAGTCTGTGGCTTCATCATCACCTCGTTAGGAAACATGCAGCCGTCCCAGCAGAGGTGCTTGATTTTCTTGGTCACCCGCCCGCCGGCGTCGCGGAGCCAGTAACCGGCGTGCCGGGGGATGTCGAGCTTGCCGTTGGGATCGGTGGCCAGGCAATGGCGGCCCGTCTTGTCGTGCGAGCCCGAGCCGTGCACCGTGGCGTCGTTCTGGGCGATGTGCAGGTCGATCGTCCAGGGCCGAAGGGCGTCGGTCAGTCGCTTGTATGCCGCGTCGAACTGCCGCCGGTCGCGGAAGTCAAAGTCCTGCGGCAGGATGGCGTCCTCCGGGGCGTTGTAGCCCAGCAGGTAGAGCAGCGTGTGGGCCATGTCGGCCTGGAAACCCAGCGTCTCCGGGCGGTCGACCATCTCGAGCAGGTCGATCATCCGTCGCCAACTGTGCATGCCGCCCCAGCAGATCTCGCCCTCGGCGGCAAGCTGCTCGCCGTGGTCCTCGGCGATGTCGCAGGCCTGGCGGAAGGTCTCGGCGGTCCTCTTCTGGTTGCCCTCCGGGTCTTTCAGCCACGGCTCCACTCCGCCGGCCGAGTCGATCCGCACGGCCCCGTGCGGCCGCACGCCCAGCTCGCGGAGCACCTTGGCCACGCGGCAGCCCTTGCGGACCTGGCCGAGGAATCTCTTGCGCTCCACCTGGTCGCCCATCGCGGCGCCGCCCCCGGTGGGCGGCCAGATGGGCGCCACGACGGTGCCGATCTGGAGGTTTCGCGACTGGGCCTTCTCGGCCAGTTGCTTGATGGCATCATCGCTCTCGACGGTCGAATCGATGTCGATGTGCGGCAGGTAGAGGAACAGGTCGAAGCCGTCGAACTTCACTCCGTCGACCTCGGCGGCGGCGGTCAGGTCGAGCATGGTGTCCAGGTCGATGGGCGGCTCGCCGCCGTCGCCCTTGCCCACCACGCCGGGCCAGGCCGCGTTGTGGAGCTTGGGGTAGTTGTTGGGGTGTTTGCCTGTCATGGAACGGTTCCTGTGGCTCCTATGGGGAATCGGGTGGTTCGGGAGGGACGAGTTTCTCCAGTTCAGCCAAGAGCGGCGGCAGGTTCACGGTGGCTACGGTCCAGACGATGTCGTAGTTCACGTTACAGGGTCATCCTTCTGCATACTGCACCTCAGCGCTGCCCAGCACGCGGGCCCGCAACCAACGGTTCAGGTACTTCTCCTGCACGATATCCACTTTGTGTCCACCGAAGATCCGGGAGAGTTCTTCCTCCATATCCAGGATCTCGAAACCGACCGCGTGTCCCGGCTCGAACTCGACAAGCACGTCGACGTCACTGTCCGGCTGGAAATCGTCCCGCAACACAGACCCAAAGAGCGCCAGCTTGCGAATATGGTGCCGTCGGCAGAAATCGGCGATTTGGTCTCTCGGGGGGATCATTCTCCTATCGCTCCTGACTCCGATTACGTCGTTCAGCCATACTTCTCCGCCAGTCCATCAAGAAACCTCTTACACTCCCCGGTAGCTTCCCAGGCCTCGGGGCAGCGGCTCAGGTCGATCGTCCACCAGTCGTCCGGGCAGCCGGCCTTCGCCAGCGCGGGCATGAGCTGGTCGAAGTCGAGCTCGCCCTGGCCGAAGGGGCGATGGGTGCTGGTCCGGCCGTCGCTGAGTGTCCCGTCGGAATCGGCCAGGTGCAGTCGCCCCACTTTGCCCTCCAGGCGCCGGGCCAGCTCGACGATGCCGTCCCGCAGGGTTTCTTTCTCTCCCGCCTGCCGGGCGCCGTGTACAGCCACCATGTTGGCATGGGCGGTGTCCAGCAGCGTGTAGAAGTTGTCTTCATTCACGGCGTCCAAGATGCGAAAGACGTCGCTGGGCTTGTTGAAGGCGAACTGCGGCTCGAACTCCCACACCACTCGCATCCCGTGGTCGGCGGCGATCTTACAGCACTCCTTCCAGGTCCGCAGCACACGCTTCAGCGCAAGGTCGTAGTCGATGGTTGACTCCGCCGGCTGCTCGCCGGGGATCTCGCCCAAAATACCCGGCGGCTCGATGGTATCGACGCGGATCACTTCGATGCCCAGGTCCTGGCAGAACCGGACGTTCTTCTTGAAGGCGGCCAGGTAGGAGTCGGGCCGTGGGGCGGTGAGCAGTTTCTCGCCCCACAGGTCCGGCGCGAACCCGCTGCACACCATCCCCTTCGACTCCCACAAATGGCGGACCTCGTCGCGCTGGTCCTTGTTGTCCAAGACATCGGGGTTCGGATGCCCACCGAATCCGCCCAACTCCAGGCCCTCGAAACCCAGCTCGGCCAGCTTTTCGACCACCTCCGGTAGCGGGACCGGCCTCTCCGCGTACGGCCCGAGCACATAGGCCCACGTACCCATCGCAATCCGCTTGGCCATGGCCTACTCGATCCTCCGGAGCGTCTTGCCGCAAACCGCTGGTGCCATAGCCGGCGGGCAACGCCCGCCGGGAAAGCCCGGGGGGCGTTCCACCGGGAACCCCCGGGGGACGTTGTCCCCCGGCTATTGATCAAGCCGTTGGGGGGGCGGCTATTCCCGGTAGTCCCCCACCTCGGGCATGTCCTCGTGCACCGCGGGTCCGAAGTACCGCAGCCCCACCAGGGGCTCTCCTCCGGTATTCTCGATTTCCACGCCGGCCGTGGCCGCCTCATGGGTGATGAAGACCTCGTCCCAGGGCTCCTCGCCGAAGTGGATCATCACGGGGGTCTGCAGCGTGAGCTTGCCCATTCGGCCGCTGCCCTGCACCGTGATCCACCCGCTGGCGCCGGGATCCTTCAACACGCACTTGGCGCCGGGCTCGAGCGTCAGCTCCTTGGCCGAGAACAACTGCTGGCCGTCGACCCTGCCGTAATCGATCCACTTATCGGTGTACCCGTCGCCGGAGCGATCCGCATCAACCACCGGCTCCAGGTAGTTATGCTGCTTGAAGTACGGATCGACGTTCTTCTCCCAATCGAGCTGCTCGATAATGAAGTCCAGATCCTGGTGTCTGTCCTTGGGCACGTCCTTGACCAGCAGGCCCCAGGGCACCTCGCGGCCCTCGACCAGCGACTGGAACATGCCGAACACGTCGCTGCCCCACTGCGGTTCGTAGGTGCACATCGAGCCCGGGGCGTGCAGCACGCCGGCGGGAATCAGCCAGCCGGTCCCCGGCTTCAGCCGATACGCCCGGCTAAGATCGAGAATCCCGTTGTCGCCCTTGTTCCAGTCTTCCAGGCAGCGCCGGACGTCGGCCTTGGTGGTGCCGGGCTCCAGGCCCATGAAGGTGTAGTCGAAGTGGTTCTCGGCCGCGTTCAACTGCGGCGGAAAGTAGTAGCTCTCCGGCTTGCCTTCCTGTTTGGTCAGCTTGGCGTGTTCGGGCCGCTGGTGCATGTGGTGGGGAATGGGGCCCATGTTGTCGAAGAATTTTGAATAGACCGGCCACCGCCGGTACTTGGCGAACATCTGCTGGCCGATCAGCCGCGGGCCGGCCTCGGCAACCGCGTCGCGGAGGAGGAACCGCTGGCCCTCGAAGACACCATAGCTGAGCCCCTCGTCCGAGGCGCGGTTGTCGTTCATCGCCTCGGTGGTGCTGGCGAACCACCGCTCGTCGATCCCGCCGCGATGGACGCCCAGGGCGTACCAGTCGGTCGGGGCCAGCTTGATGCGTTTGCCGGGGTGCAGGAAGCTGCGGGGCACCCAGGTGGGGGTGAGCCGCAGCAGGCCACCGCCGGCGTCCAGGGCGCGGTCGAGGATCGCGCCCACATTGTCTTTCTTGACGATTGGAGATGCACACATGGTCGTTCACCGCTCCCGAAGTCTAAGGGCCCTGCCGCCGATCCCCGCGACCGGCGACCGGGCACCGCCCAAGGCGGTCGCGGCCCGCTGCCGCAAACCGGGACCGCCCGCTGCGTTGTGGTATTTGCACGAGTGTCCATCCGCCACCGCGCCCCGCCGGCTGCCCCCGTCAGGCCGCCGGCGCCGCCGAAGCGCGTGGAGATCCCCTTTCTATTCCACCGGCCGGGCATTGGCAAGCCACCGGACAAAAGTGTCGGCGAAAAGTGGGAGGCCTAGGAAACAGGGGG
>Ga0315277_10001919_pt1 | contig 29412 bp, 22 predicted proteins | sample YL17G05_15_MG_FD_203695 | JGI IMG/M metagenome (GOLD analysis project Ga0315277, IMG submission 203695) | Sediment microbial communities from Yellowstone Lake, YNP, Wyoming, USA - YL17G05_15 | ecosystem: Environmental > Aquatic > Freshwater > Lake > Sediment | place: USA: Wyoming | collected... | reverse complement strand
CCCTCGAAGCAGTAATGATCTACAACACCAAGCGTCCGCATCTGAGCCTTGGAATGTTGACACCCGAGATGCGCTATGCGGCTTGAACATCTAATCAACTCTGTCAACTTCTGGCCGGACGAGACAGGTGAACCGTAAAAAGTGAATTTCAGACAGTGTGCTCAAGGATGATGTGTATTTAACAAGCGAGGCGTCGCGATCGTTCCTTCGCGCCGAGCAAGCCGACAGGAGGCCACAAGAAAGAGGAATCCTCAACCGCCGAGTAGACGGGCAAGGACGGTTGGATCGGTCGTTGGGAGCTGGCAGGTGTAGTTTTCGCAGACGTATGCGGCCGCTTTGCCCTCAAGCATCCCGATGCTCTCGAGAACGGGGATGCGGGAGGCGAGGGCCCGCTGACCGTCATCGCCATCGGCAAGCATAAGAACCTTGTTGGGGATGAAGCGAGAATGAACTTCCTTCAAGAGCTCTGCAGTGTCTTGCGCATTTGGTATTCCTGCAATGATGATCTGTTTCGGCTCTGTCAGGCTGAAATCGAGAGCCACCAGGAACTGTGGTGTCGCCTGCGGCGACTTGAGCAGCTGCTCTCCGAAAAACGCCAGGGACCGCCTCGCCAGAGCGTCATACTCTTGATTGTTGTTGAGGTGGAATAATCGGAGCAAATTGAGGATCGCGATGGAGTTACCCGACGGCTCGGCTCCGTCGTACGATTCCTTCGTCCGGACCAAGATCGACTTGTCGTGTCCCGAGGTGTCGTAGAAGCCACCGCGATCGTCGTCGTAGAAGAGCCGGTTTTGCATTTCGGTCAACTCCAATGCATTCGTCAACCATTTGATGGAGAACGACGCTTCGTACAGGTCGATGAGAGACTGGATGAAAAACGCGTAGTCGTTGAGCTGACCGTCGTAGCAAGCCTCGCCGTCGCGGTACCTATGGAGGAGCCTGCCTGAGGCCTTGTCCCGAAGCTTGTCCAAAATAAAGCCAGCCGCACGCTCGGCCGTTCTCAGGTATTCGCGGTCATCGAGCACTTGCGATGCGAGGGCAAATGCCGAGATCATCAATCCGTTCCAGGAGGTCAGAATCTTGTCGTCCAGGTGACAGCGCGGTCGTTTCTCACGGACGTCGAAGATCTTCCTTCGTGCCGATTCAAGCGTTGCGCTCACTTGCTCAACCGGCAGGTCGAGTTGTTTAGCGAGGTCTTCCGGCGTAGCCACCACGTGCAAGATGTTCTTGCCACGAAACACACCGTGCGGATCCGAAGTGACGTTGCCGTTCTCCTCGACTCCGAAGTACCGATCGAAGACTCGAGCTTCCTCGGGGGAGAGCGTCCGATCGATCTCTTCCGTCGTCCAGACGTAAAAGGCTCCTTCTTCCTTCCGACCGGACTCGGGTGAATTCCCCGCTGCAGGGTGCCCACCGGGTACGACAAAGCTCTCTGCGTCCTCCGCGGAGTAGAATCCTCCATCGGGGTGAGTCATCGCTCGCACGACGTAGCCGAGAACATCTCGCGCAACGTTTCCGAAGAACTTGTCGTGAGTAATCTGGTATGCCTCAAGATAGGAGATTGCCAGCTGCGCCTGGTCGTACAGCATTTTCTCGAAGTGCGGGACGTGCCAACGCTCATCCGTCGCGTAGCGATGGAACCCTCCACCGATGTGGTCGTGCATGCCGCCGCTCGCCATCCGTCGCAGCGTCTCGAGTGACATCTCAAGCGCTTGCTGATTGCTAGTTTTCCTGTGATAGCGGAACAGGAAGTTGAACGCGACCGCTCTCGGAAATTTCGGTGCCCCACCGAAGCCCGCGTTGATGTTGTCGTAACTTCTGGAGAACGAGTGGAAGCCGGCATGAAGCGCCTGCTCTCCTGCCTCCGTCGGCTCCGCGGAGGGATTCGAGAGCTGTGCGAGGTACTCGCCCACCCGTCCGCCCGCTTCTTCGATCTGTTTCCGGTCGGTGGACCAGAGATGATGGATCTCCTCGAGAATCTCGCGAAAGCCGGGCCGGCCGGGCTGTCCTGTCGGTGGAATGTACGTCGCCCCGAAGAACGGCCGGAGATCGGGCGTGAGGAACATCGACATCGGCCAGCCGCCGCTGCCGATCATCGCCTGCAACGCGCTCATATAGACGCGGTCGACATCCTGACGCTCCTCTCGATCGACCTTGATGCTCACGACATACCTGTTCATCAGGTCCGCGAGATCTTCGTTCTCAAAGACTTCTCGCTCCATCACGTGGCACCAATAGCAGGTCGAGTAACCGATAGAAAGGAAGATCGGCTTCTCTTCGCTACGAGCTTTTTCGAACGCCTCGTCGCCCCATGGGTACCAATCGACCGGATTGTAGGCATGTTGCAGAAGATAGGGGCTCTTTTCGTTGATGAGCCGATTGGGGGTCCGGCTTGTGGAGTCTCTCTGCATACTGATCTGTTGTGTATTCCTCCGGCATTCAGGGGAAAAAGTGGTCAGAGCCGCCAGGCTGAGAACGGAATTGTCCAGGGCGACCCGCGATTCTATGGCTGCGGGGGTTGGCTACCTCCCCTCTGCGTTCTTAACAACGATCGTTGTCGTTCGGTTTCGGCACCCCCCCGGTGCAGCAGGCTAGGCGACGGAAGATCCAGCCGGTTCCCCCCCGGCCGCAGTCCAAAAAACGATTGACTCGGCGGAAATGGAATGTTATATTAAGTCGAACAATTCAACTATTTCCAATAAATCATACAATCACGCTGTCAATCCAGGATACCATCCTCTCCACCTACGAGGTCGCGGCCCTCCTGAAGGTCACAGAAACGACGATCAAACGCTGGGCAGATCAGGGTCAGCTGGCGTGCATCCGGACGCCCGGGGGACACCGCAAGTTTGTGCTGAACGAGGTGATCCGTTTCGCCGAGGCGCATGGCTATCCGCTCAGCGGTCTCGTCCAGCCTCCGCTCACCGGAGGTCAATTGCAGAGCGTGCAGGTGGGTGTCGTCTCTAAGGACTATGGGAAGGTTGCTGAAGTCCTCTTCGAGGAGGCCCTTCAGGGGGACCGGCAGGGACTATTGTCGCTTCTCGCGCACCTCTACAAGCATCGCATCCCGTTTCCGGTCGTGGCGGATGAGATCATTCGTCCGGCGTTCGAGCGTCTCGGCAAGCTCTGGGCGGAAGGGAAGCTCGAAGTCAATCAGGAACATCGGGCATCCCACGCTCTGCTGGAGGCTCTGATCCAGTTCGCCCCGGAAATGCGCCGCAAGCCACTCAACGGCCTGACGGCTCTCTGCGCCTGCGCCGAGGGGGAGCTTCACGAGATCGGCCTTCAGACTCTTGCCTATGCGCTTGAGGTCGAGGGTTGGACGGTGCACTACATTGGCCCCGACACTCCATGGGAGACCTCCGCTGCCTTCGTTCGCAGCGGTCACCCCGATGTCATCTGTCTGTCGATGACGATGACGCACGGGAGGAAGTCCAGCATGGCCAAGCTCCGTCGGCTCTCGTCTGTTGTGCATCGCCAACATGCGAAGCTGCTGGCCGGCGGATTGTCATTCGCGAACAGCAGACCGGACGGGCTCGGGATCGATCACACATCCGACACCGTGCAGGGTGCAATCGCGTGGTTGAAGGACATTTTTCAGTTGAAGCCGGGGCCTAAGGGAGGGGAAACGGTAAGGGAGGTTGCCAAATGAGTACGAAAGTGATTTCCAAGGAAGTTCTAACAGCCGGCACCAATTATCTGAGCAGGTCCATATCCGAACCGGCTGAAGTCGACAGTGCCGCGGCCGGACGATCCTGGACAGAGAACCATTGGAGGGATTTCGAACAGCGAACCCGCGTCGAAGTCTTGGCAGCTCCTTCGGAGACGGCGGCGCGGAAGATCCTGGCGCGGGCCGCGCGCACGGTCCTGCGCACATTCAGTTCGAGCTTCTTCGTCGTCACGCGTTTCCTGCCGCCGCAGAAACGCGCCCAAGTGGAAGTGATCTACGCTGCTGTTCGTTATCCGGATGAAATCGTCGATACATTTCCCCTCACCGCCGAGGAGAAGCTCGATCGGCTGGATGCGTGGGAGTCATGGTACGACAAAGCGCTGGAAGCACGTTCCGTCCAGGAGTCGATCGGCGCGGGGGCGCCGTGCTTTGTCGCCTCCTTCGCCCAGGTTGTTCGCGACTGCGGAATCCCGCCGGACTACTATCGCGCGTTTCTCGCGGCGATGCGACACGACGTCACGCCATGCTTCTTCCGGACACTGGACGATCTCATCGACTCATACATCTATGGAAGCGCGATCGTCGTCGGGTATTTCCTTGCTCACGTCTATGGCCCCCATCAGTCGAGAGATTTCGGCCGAGCCCTCACGGCGTCGCGCAACCTCGGCATCGCCCTGCAGTTGACGAACTTCCTGCGGGATGTGAATGACGACCGGAAACGAAGCAGACTCTACTTGCCCCTCGATCTGCTCGACCGTGAAGGGTTGGGACCGCACGATCCTGACGACGTCACCAGGACACACCGCCTCAAGAAGGTAGTGGACCGTTTGGCAGCGATCTCAGAGGAGTACTACCACCTCGCCGCTCGCGATCTGGACGCATTCTCGGCTGATTGTCGCACAGCGATCAAGGCCTGCATTGAAGTCTATCGGCAGCTGAATGACCAAATAACGAAGGCCGATCGGGCGCTTGAGAAACGGCAAAGCGTTCCCCTCATCAAGAAACTCAGGGTTCTCCCTGCAAGCAAGTACTGGCGTTTGCCTCTTGCGTATCTGGCAGGGGATTAGTAGTCAACGACCATCAACAACAACGCAGACAGAGTGGAGAAACGTGCAGCAATAATTGGAGGAGGTCTCGGAGGGCTGAGCGCCGCCATTCACCTCCGTCACGCCGGTTTTGACGTGACGATATTTGAAGCGAATGAGCGCGTCGGCGGGCGAGCTAACCTCATCGAGCGTGACGGGTTTTCGTTTGATACGGGGCCCTCTCTCCTGAACTATCCATGGGTTTTCGAGAAGCTTTTCGCCCTTACCGGCCGACGCTTGCAGGACTATGTCACTCTCTTGCCGGTGGAGCCGTCGGTGACCTTTCAGTGGCCCGACGGCACTCGCTTCACCCTGTCCAGCGACGTGCAGCGGCTCATCGAAGAGTGTGAGCGCCTCGAGCCGAAGTCAGGTCCCGGGCTTATTGCATTCTTGCGTGATACTCGTTCGAAATTCGAGATTGCTTTCGACAAGCTGGTGACGAAGAACGCCGATTCCTATGTGCGGTGGCTTTCGGGGGTCTCGCCAATGGATCTCTTGCGGCTAAGATTGTGGCGATCATTCTACAAGGAGCTCGGCCGGTTTTTCAAGAGTCGATACATACGAGAGGCGCTTGGCTCCTACGGGATGTATCTCGGCGGTTCCCCCTTTGACTTGCCGGGGCTTTTCTCAATCCTTCCCTATGGCGAGCTGACCTATGGTCTCTGGCTGCCGAAAGGGGGAGTCTACGGACTCGTCAGAGGGATTGACCGGCTCGCTCGGGAGCTCGGGGTCACAATCAGGACAGGATGCACGGTCCAAGAGATTCTGACCAACGGCGCCTCAGTGAAGGGAGTGATGCTCGAGGACGGCAGCATCACGGAGTTTCCTGTCGTCGTCTCGAATGTGGACGTTCCGACGACGGATTCCGTTCTTCTTCATCGGTCCGGCCGTGGGAACCACCGCCTCAATGGTGTGTCGCGCCTCAAGATGACTCCCAGCGTTATGACGTTCTACTGGGGCGTTCGGGGAAACGTTGATCTTCTTCCCCATCATACAATTTTCTTGCCGGGAGAGTACCGGTCCACATTCGATGAGTTGATGAAACGAGGCGTAATCCCGCAGGAAATTCCGTTCTATGTCAGCCTCCCGTCGTCAACGGATCCCGGTCTCGCTCCGCCCGGCGATACGACGATGTTCGTGCTTGTACCGCTGCCGCTCCTGAGCCAGCTCGGCGAAGTCGATTGGCACTCGACGGTGAGATCGATTCGACAGAGAGTGCTGGACCGGTTGCGCTGGCACGGCGTGGTGCTTTCGGAGGACCGCATCGCGGTGGAAGAGGTGATGACCCCCGTCGATTGGGAAAGAAGATTCGGATTGTTTGACGGGTCGGCCTTCGGAGCATCCCACACCCTTTTCCAGATGGGACCGGGGCGCTATCGGAACTACTCGCGAACGATCAAAGGGATGTACTACACCGGTGCAAGTACGACGCCTGGCACAGGCATGCCGATGGTAGTCCTGAGCGGCAAGATGACCGCAGAGAGGATCCTTCATGCTCTACGTTAAGCGATACGGGAGCGGATCAGGCGCCCTGGTTGCGTATCACGGTTGGGGAGGGGATTATCGAACCTTCGAACCGATCGTTCCGCTGCTTCCCTTCGACACCACGCTCATCAGCGTCGACCTTCCGGGATACGGCCAATCGGCGCCACCCTCCGCGTGGACCATCAACTCGCTGACGGACGCTCTGGTCGACCACATCGGGCAGCTTCAGATCTCCCGCTTCACGTTGCTCGGCAATTGCAGCGGCGCAATACTGGCCCTCCTCGTGGCACAAAGGATTGAGGCGCAAGTGGAGCGACTTGTGTTGATCGATCCATTCGCCTACATGCCCTGGTACTTCTCGCTCTTCCTCAATGGAGAAATCGGACGAAAGGCGTACACTCTGACATTTGGGACATCCGTCGGGCGTTTCGTCACCAACATGGCGTTGCGGCACCGCCGCACGGATGAGACGAATTTGACGCGCTCATTCGAATCGATTGATCACCGGGTCGTCTACCAGTACTTAGGCCTGCTCGGGAGGATCGAAGGCGTCGACCGGTTTCGGGGACTTACGCTTCCGGTCGACATCGTCTATGGAGAAAAGACGTTCAAGGCCGTGAAGGATTCTCTTCCAAGGTGGAAGCAGGTCCTTCCGCAGACCAGATCGCATGAGCTGGCTGGAGCAGGACATCTGCCGATCGAAGAGGCGACACAAGCGCTGGCAAACGTACTCTTTATGAAGGCCTCGTCGAAGCCATTGACCCGAAATCCATCTCGATGAAGTGTCGGCTTGTCGGTTCCTCAGCGAACAATCATCAATCTTTGAGCGTATGCGCATCGACGCTGTCGTCCGTCGAAATTATCCAGGGACTCAATCGCTGGCAGGTGAGTAGGTAACCCATGGCCTCCCTTGTTCTTATCGCTGGCCTGAGCGTGGTGTTCCTGATCGTGGCGGCCAACATGGCCTTTTGGCCACGAGTGAAACCGCGGCTGATCCGTCGGGATCAACGGGTCTCGGTGCTGATTCCTGCCCGCGACGAGGAGGGAACTATCGTTGAGTGCCTTCAAGCGGTTGTGGAGCAGGAGGATGTGGTCGGAGAGGTCCTGGTCTACGATGACCATTCGTCAGATCGGACGGCGGATCTTGTCAGAGCGTTCAGCGTATCGCATCCCGTCGTACGGCTGGTCGAGCCTGCGCTGCTTCAATCAGGATGGACGGGAAAAAATTTTGCCTGTGCTCGGCTTGCTGGTGAAGCTAGCAGTCCCTGGATGCTGTTCCTCGATGCCGATACTAAGCTGAGGAAAGACGCGATTTGTCTGATGCTTTCGGAGGCGACCGAGCGAGACGTGACGCTCCTCTCAGCCTGGCCTGGTCTTGACCTCGTGGGATTCTGGGAGAAGCTCCTGATGCCCATGCTGAATTTTCTCGTGTTCAGCGTTTATCCAGCTCCCCTATCTGTGAAGAGTAGTCTGCCCGCGCTGGGTCTCGCCCATGGCGCGTGCCTGCTCGTTCACCGAGAAACGTACGGGCGATTGGGCGGGCACGCATCGGTACGAGAGCAGATCTTTGAGGATACTCAGTTGGCTCGACTCTGGCGTAGGATGGGGGAGAGATCCCTCTGCCTTGACGGTCAGGATGTTGTGCGCGTACGGATGTATGGCTCTCTGCGTGAGATCTGGGCCGGATTCCTGAAGAACTTCTATCCCGGTTTTCGCCGGAAGTCGAGCTTCTGGGCTTTCATCGGGATGCACCTGGTCTTCTTCCTGGTCCCTTTTCTCCTTGCGCCCTTTGAAGCCCTCCGAGGAGGTGCTCTTGGCCCCTTACAATCGGCCGCGCTCATGGTTCTGGCAATGCGACTATTGATGGCGTGGCGGTTCCGGTATCCGTTCTGGTCAGTGCTGCTGCATCCCGTTGCGCAGCTCTTTCTTCTCGCGCTTGGCGTTTCGTCGTGGTGGAGGTGCTCAACCGGAAAAGGGGTTGTGTGGAAAGGACGTACGTATCTTGGCGGGGGCGAGACGCCCGGGTTTTAGACGAAGAGGTCTCTTCAAGTATGGTAGATCGAAAACAGAAGCATGCAGTCATCATCGGGGGCGGCCTCGGCGGTCTGGCGCTTGCTCTCCGCTTGAGCGTCGGCGACTGGCAGGTGACTGTGTGCGAGCGGAATCCGACGTTTGGCGGCAAAATGAACAGATGGAGCTCCGCCGGATTTCAGTTTGACACCGGTCCCTCATTGATCACGATGCCGGACGTGTTCCGCGATCTGTTTCGCGTGGCAGGAACGACGCTTGAAGAGCATCTCGAGCTTGTTCGGATTCAGCCGCTCGGGGAGTACTACTTCGATGACGGAGCTCGGCTGACCTACTCCACGATGTTGCCGGAATGGCTGGAGACGCTCCGAGCGGTCCATCCGCGCGATGTCGACGGATTCTTGAGGTTCATGAGTATCGGGGCGCGCCTCTATGAGGTCTCTCGAGCGACCTTCTTTGAACAAAGTCCGTTTTCTCCTTTCCCTCGTCTCGATCTTGGCGCATTGAAACAGATGCCGATCAGATACGGCTGGGGGAATTATGCTCGAACGGTCGATGCCCATTTCAGAAGCCCGTATCTGCGGCAGCTCTACAATCGATACCCGACGTACGTCGGCTCATCCCCTTATGAATCGCCTGCCACGCTTATGGTGGTTCCGTACATTGAATATGCACTCGGCGGCTGGTACGTCAAAGGTGGGTTGTACAAGATCGTCGAGAGCCTTCTGCAGTTGGCAAGCGAAAGGGACGTCACACTGCTGGCCAATTCGCACGTAGCAGAGATCCTGCGGACGAACGAGCGGGTCACCGGGATCAGACTTGCCGACGGCACACAGATCGCAGCCGACGTGGTCGTCATGAACGGAGACACGTCCACCACTCCTGTCCTACTGGGAGAAGAATCTCACCACACCCTCGGCCTTCGCCATCGCTCGCTGTCAGGACTCGTTTTTCTCGTAGGAACTCGCTCAACCTACCCTTCGCTTTCTCACCACGCGGTCTATTTCTCACGCGACTATCGGGAGGAGTTCAGGCAACTTTTCGTAGAGCGGCGCTTTCCCGATGACCCGACGGTGTATGTGAATGTGGCCAGCCGCACGGACAGGACCGTCGCGGCAGGTCAGGGGGAAACTCTGTTCATTATGGCCAACGCTCCTCCAACCGGCGACGAAACCTGGAACGACGAGGCAACACGTGATGCCCGAAGCAAGGTCATGGCACGCCTTCGAAAATCAGGTTTCCCGGTTCCTGAGTCGGATATTGTTGTGAGTGAGGCATGGACCCCAACGACCTTCGCCAAACGGTATCATGCGCCAGGCGGGTCCATTTACGGTCGGCACTCGCACGGCTGGCGAAACGCGTTCCTTCGTCCGCCGAACAAAGACAGACGATGCCGCGGGCTGTACTATGTCGGTGGGAGCACGCATCCGGGTGGAGGCACGCCGATGGTTCTGCTCTCCGCCAAGATTACAGAGAATTTGATTCGACGACATGAAGCGGAATAGCAGCTTGATGGAAAAAGGAATTCGCGGGCTGGGGCCGGTAATTCCGCCTGATCACTACACCAGAGGAGGTCAGACAAGAATGTCCGACCTACCAGCATGGACGATGTTTCCACCGCGTTCTCGGGGAGTGGTGGCTCTCCTCAGCGTGATGTTTGCTGTGCTGTGGATTGGCGGAATTGTCTCGTACGTCGTTTTGCCGGAGCCGCCCATCGAGGCGAAATGGGCTGCCCCAGCTTTTCTGGCGACAGCATGTGCGGTTGCCGTCGCTTCATCCCAACGCGGACAACTTGGAGTGTTGATCATCGCGGGTCTCATCGGATTCGCCTCAGAGGTGTTGGGCGTGCATACCGGGTTGCCCTTCGGTCGGTATGACTACACCGATACCCTGGGACCACGCTTCCTGGATGTGCCAATCGTTATGAGCGCAGCTTGGCTGGTGCTCGTCGCATACGCGGTCTACCTGACTTCACTGTCCCGGACGAAGGGCTGGTTCAAAGCCTTACTCGCCGCAGCGTGGATGACGGCCATCGACCTCATTATCGATCCTCTTGCATCCGGAACTCTGGAGTATTGGCGGTGGAGGGGGGAAGGATCGTACTACGGTGTTCCTCTCGTCAATTTCCTTGCGTGGTTCGTGATAAGCTTTCTGATTTTCATGCTGATGCGCGAGAGACAGAAACCCAATCCTGCCCATCGACTGTTGGGGGCAAGTGTTGTCTTGTTTTTCACTCTTATTTCGTTCGCGGAATCTCTGTTCATCCCGGCGAACGTCGGTGTACTCGTGCTCGTCTCACAGGCTAGTCTTGAGGCATTTCGACGCGCGCAGGTCGGACGTGAGTTCGGCAGACTCAAACAAAATCAGAATCATGAATTGACGGAAACATAGAGAATGAAACTCCTTATCGTCCTTTTTGTCTTGACAATCACGCTTTTGACTCCAGGGACGGCGCTGGATGTGCCACCGGAGCATCTTCTGCTGGAGGGAAAGAAGCTGCTCCGTCAGGGGAGCATCTTGAATGACAAGTCCTTGTTGTTGGAAGGGAGGACTCTCCTTGAGCGTGCCCACGAGCTGCAGCCGAGCGTTACGACGCTCTACTACCTTGCGCAATCGGAGCATGAGCTCGTGCGGGTAGGCCTATCCGAGCCGGAGAGTGACTTGTTCGATCGGTACTATGAATCTGCGGTCCGACGAGCGCAGGAGGTGATCCGCCAGCGGGAGGAATGGTCGGAAGGGTACGCGCTCCTCTCGTCGCTCTACGGGTTGAAGATTGCCCGCAGCTGGATCAACGCTCCGGTGCTGGGACCGCGTGCGTACGGGCTTGCAGAGGAGGCCGTTCGACGCGATTCGGCGAACCCGAGAGCCTGGCTTGTCAGAGGGATGATGAAGCTGAATGCCCCGTCAGTGTTTGGAGGGAGCGCGGAAGAGGCCCTGGAGTCGTTCCAACGATCGATCGCACTCTTTGAGAGATCAGGCGGACAAGGAGCGCTTGAACCCGATTGGGGCTACATTGACGCGCTTGTATGGTTCGGCTGGGCGCAGCAGAAAGAGGGGCGTCTCACTGAAGCGATGAGCGCATATGAGAAGGCCTTGCAGGCCGAACCGAGGGCGGCATGGGTGCGGCAGATGTTCATCGTCCCGCTTGAGAAGAAGATCTCTGACGCTCGTTGACGGAAGTGAAACCAGAATCCTTTCGCGAACGACACGTGCTTGATAGGGTGGGTTTGAGGACGCCTTGGATCTGTCAGGATCCGTTCGCTGCAACCAATCTCGTTCGTTCCACGAACTCTTGCGGGGGGAGGTAGCCGATCACTCTCGAGCCTGAAACCTCAGCTCCTTTCCCGTCGAGAAACACAATCGTCGGGACGCCGGCGATGTTGAACTTCTTCCGGAGCGCTTCGGATTCGGGGGAATCGAAGTGCGTGAGATCGACCTTCAGACGCACAAAATCCCCGGTCTCTGCGATCACCGATGGATCAGTGAAGGTCTTCCTATCGAGCTCGAGGCAGGGGATGCACCAATCGGCATAGAAGTCCATCATCACGGGCCTGCCGCTTTTCGCCGCCTCGGCGATCCTGGCTTCCGAGAATCGTTCCCAGCTGACTCCAGGCTCGCGCAGCGCGTTCGCTGTTACGACACCGAATGCGATCGCGACGATGCCGAACGCCCATTTGAGCCGCTTCAATCCCATTCTCTCCCTCCCGGATGGTTCAACGAATCCAAGATAGAGACCGCCAACGATAAGGGCCGCAGGGATGATGTATGCGGAAAATTTCGGGAAAAATACCAGCGAGAGATAGAACAGACCCCCGGCGGTTAAGATGACTCCGAAGATCCTTTCGACCCACACCATCCACCCCCCCGATCGCGGGATCTTCTTCAACATACCGGAGAAAGTTCCGAGCACGAGATAGGGAAATCCGAGGCCGAGTGAGAGAGCGACGAAGACCCAAAAGCCGAACACGGGGTCGGCCTTCGCGCTTACGAGCGTGAGCAGCGCGATCACCGGCGGGCCGATGCAGGGTGCCGCGAAAACGCCGACGACCAGGCCACCGAGGTACAGACTGATGATGCCAGTTCCGGTCGTCCCTCCGAGCTTGCTCGTTAGCCGGTACGGGACCTGAATCTGATAAAGTCCGAAACTGCTGAGCGCGAGCCCGATCAGCAGAACTCCGATGCCCGCCAGGACCCACGGGCTCTGCAGCCAGCTTCCGAAGAGCGTCCCGCTCAGAGCGGCGCTTACCCCCAGGACGGTGTACATCGTCGCGATTCCCAGCACGTACACGACCGCCTTGAGGAACACCTTCAGTGTCTTCGTCTCAGACTGTGATCCAAAAATGGAGACTGTCACCGATAGCATGGGATACACGCACGGCGTCAGGTTGAGGGCCAGGCCGATGAGGAAGATCGCAAAAAACGCCACGAACGATCCGCGCTCCTGGATGAGCTGTCCGATGTCGGTCTTGGTCGGAGGAGCCGGTGTGCCTCCCTCGTTGAGGTACGATGAGAAGATATCTTCATTGATGGGCTTCGGTTGCTCCTTGCGTCCGGCAATCTCCACCGGAATCGGAACCTCGATCGACGCGGGCGCCAGACAAACCTGATCGTTGCACGCCTGCACGCGGAGGCGCGCGTGGAGGGTGTCGCGCCCGGGCGCCATCTTCTCCGATACCTTCACGGTCAGGAAAATCTTGACCCTCCCCTCGTAGACGTTGAGCGGTTCCTCCGCGAACGAGAACTTGAGGTTTTCACCCTTGGGATATTGAAGGTCGGTCAGAATCACACCCTCGCGCTGCTGCAGCTCAAGCGCCGTACCAATAAGGTAGTCGTACGTCGGCGTGTTGGAGTTGATGTGCCAGCCTTGAGCTAAGTTGAGGATCACGGCTGCCTTGAAGCTCGAACCGGCAGGAACCTTGTCGACGGAGAGCTTAGATTCCGTCTGGACCTTGCTCGCACTCGAGCCCGTACCGCCGCCGGCCTGGAACGCGAAGGCCTGGCCGACGAGGAAGGGGATGAGAAATCCCACGGATCTCGCCGCACGGTGCAGAGGCTTAGGGGATGAGAACATCAGAACCTCCTTCATGATGAACGCGTCCCCCTACAGGAGTTGCTTGATCTTCGCCTCAAGCTGCGCTTTGCTCATCATCCCAACGTGTGTGTCCACGATGTATCCGTTCTTGTCGATGATGAACGTCGTCGGGATCGCGTTGATGCCGCCGTACTCCTCGGAGATTTTGTCGTCTCCAAGGACGACCGGATAGTTGATCTTGTTCTGCTTGAGGAATGGAGTGACATCGTTCCAGCCGCCCTGATCCAACGAGATGCCAACAATTTCCAATCCTTCGCCCTGATATTTCCGAAAAACTTCGATGAAGTCGGGAATCTCCCTCCTGCATGGTCCGCACCACGTTGCCCAGAAGTTCACGACGACGACCTTCCCCTGCAATTTGCTCAGCTGGTACGTTTTTCCGTCGGCCGACCGCAAGGTGAAGTCGGGGGCTTTTTGTTTCGACTGCGCAGACGCAAGGTCGAGCAGCGAAACGCTCAGTGCAAGCATGGAGACGAGAGCCAAGAAGCGCTTCATGATTTCCCTTTCGTTGAAGAGGTGAAATACTATTGAGTTCGACAGCGCCGGGAATTCGGAGACCGGACCTCGTTCTCCGCAATTCTCATATTTGATGCTTCGAACGACCAGAAGGTTCTTCAATCATTGCCGCGGACAGCTCTAAGAATCCGACGAGTCAGCAGCCGTGACAAAAAAGTATAAGCAAGATTCGCCGAAAGGGCAACGAATCGTCGTCCGTATCAGACGATCCTCCCACCCGAAGTTGCTCGAGTCGTCGCTCCGCCGGTTTCTTGATTTTACGTTCAAATATGGCTACTTTCTCCTGGTGTTCTGATGGCAGAAAAACAGTTTGTGATCGGAATGGACGGTGGCGGCACGAAGACGGCCGCCTTGCTCTCTGAGCTCAGAGGGAACGTCCTCGTCGAGCAAACCGGAGGGCCGTCCAACTTCCAGATCATCGGTGTGGAAAAGGCGGCGGAGGTTCTGTTCGACCTGATCGAGCGGTGTTGCCGCGAGATCGGCTGCTCGCTCGATGATGTGAGGTCGATCGCCGCGGGGTTGACGGGCGCCGGAAGGGAAGGGGATCGGGAGCGCATGCACAACGGATTGGTGGAGTATGCTCGCAGGCGGGAGGCAACGCTACGGCAGGTAATTATTGAGAGCGACGCTCGCGTTGCGCTCGAGGGTGCATTCAAAGGGAACGTCGGCATCATTCTCATCTCGGGCACAGGGTCCATCGCATTCGGCAAGGATCAAGCGGGAAACGTCCATCGTGCCGGCGGGTGGGGGAGGATCTTGGGGGATGAGGGGAGCGGATACGCCATCGGGCGAGACGCCCTGAACGCCGTCACGAAGGATCTCGATGGACGGGGGAAACCAACTCTCCTGACGAATCTTGTCGCCAGGCAGTTCGGTCTTTCGGAGCAGGAGAATATCATTGCGGCGATCTACCGGGACGATTTCGATGTTGCCTCCGTCGCGCCGCTCGTCATCGAGGCTGCAACGATCCGTGATGTGGAGGCGTCCCGCATCCTCAACAACGCGACCTTTGAGCTTGCGGAACACGTTCGCGCCTTGCTGAACAAGATCGAGAAGGCGTCCAGGGTGCGCCACAAGGTTCCACTGGCGTTCATCGGGAGCGTCATCAGCTCGGACAACGTCTTCTCGAACACCCTTCGCAACAAGATTGTTTTTTCTCTCCCGCAGATTTCCATCGTCAAGCCCGAGGGACCGCCCGCCTATGGGGCCGTTCTCCTAGCACTTCGGTCGCTCAGGAATTTCCATGAGTAAGATCGCGGTCGCCCTCCCATACAGTGCCCTCCCGCAGTTTGAACGGTTTCTCGGGCAGTTCGTCGATTCTTCCCTCGTTCAACAAGTGTTCATTATCTACAGCGGTCAGTACACGGATTCTCACGGAAAATGCCGGGGGGTGGTTTCGCAAACCTTGACCTCCGGGAGGACCTTGAACAGCGTCCTCTCGAGCACCTCCTCCGATTATTTCCTGTTCATGACTGGGGCGGCTGAAATCCAGCTGGGGCAGGCGGCGCTCGAGCGGCTCATCGGTGTGATGCAAGAGACATCGGCAGGAGTGTGCTACGCGGACTACGTCGAAGAGAAGAAGGGGGTCCGTTCCGAGCATCCGCTGATCGACTACCAGTTTGGCAGTATTCGCGATGGATTCGACTTCGGTCCCATGCTCCTCTTCTCGGTCCCGGCCGTGCGTGCGGCACTGAAGAGGTACGGACCGATAGACGACGTCGATGTCGCCGGACTTTACGATCTCCGCCTCAAAGTCTCGATCGACCACACGGTGTTTCACATCCAGGAGTTCCTGAGCAGAAAAGTCGAATCAGATCTTCGGCTGAGCGGGGAGAAGCTCTTCGACTACGTCGATCCCCGCAATCGAGCCGTCCAGGGAGAAATGGAACGGATCGCGACGCACCACCTGAAGCATATCGACGTGTATCTTCCGCCGGGGTTCAAAGACGTGCCGAAGAGCGAGACGAACTTCCCCGTCAATATCAGCGTTGTCATCCCGGTGCGCAATCGCGAGCGGACGATTGCCGAGGCTGTCCAGAGCGTCCTCGGTCAGCGTCTGGAGGCGAGGTTCAATGTGATAGTCGTAGACAACCACTCGACGGATGGCACGACCGCGATCCTTACGGGATTGGCTTCGCGTCATCCTTCCATCATCCATATCATACCTCGTCGGGACGACCTCGGTATCGGCGGCTGCTGGAACGAGGCGATCTTTTCGAAGCACTGCGGCCGGTACGCAGTCCAGCTTGACTCCGACGACCTCTACAGCGGTCACGATGCACTCCAGAGAATTCTCAATGAATTCCGGGGCGGTGATTTTGCGATGGTGATCGGCTCTTACAAGCTCGTCGACATGAAACTTGAGGAGATACCGCCGGGCGTCGTCGATCACCGGGAGTGGACTCCTGACAACGGAAGGAACAATGCCCTTCGTATCAACGGGCTCGGGGCCCCGCGCGCGTTCGACACCGCTCTGCTGAGGCAGGTCGGTTTGCCGAACGTCAGCTACGGCGAGGACTATGCCGTCGAGCTCCGCCTGAGCCGCGACTATCAACTCGGGCGGATCTATGAGCCGATCTATCTCTGCCGGCGCTGGGAGGGGAACACGGACGCCGCGCTCTCCGTCGAACAGGCAAACAGGAACGATCGCTACAAAGACAAAATTCGGACAATCGAAATGCTTGCTCGCCAACGTCTCAACCGTCAAGGAGTAGAACATGACACAACTCGTCCGTCGATGGACACTCAATGATCTCACGGTCATTCAGGATGTTCTCTGGAAGACCTGGGTGGATTCGTACAAACCCTTCATTCCGGAATCGGATCTGAAGAGTTACTTCACGGAGCATTATGACTTGAACGAGCTGACCAGCTTGTTCCACAACCCTATGGCAGACGGCTACGTTGCCGAGATTGACGGAAAGGTTGTAGGGTTCATGCGAACCGCACGGGAGCCCGAAGAGAACCGCTACTACGTCTCATCTCTCTATGTTCTGCCGAATTACCAGGAGAGGGGACTGGGTCACGAGCTGATGAGGCGGGCTGCAGAGGAGGCAAAGGCACTTAAGCTGGATAGAGTGTGGATTGGCGTCATGGTCCAGAACCGGCGAACGGTCGAGTGGTACGACAAGATGGGATACAAAGCGGTCCGGACCGAACCGTTCACGATGGGCCAGTCGACGGTCGACCACTACATTGGGTACGTCCCAGTCGATTCGCTGCTTCATCCGACCGGTGTTAAGAAATAGGCAGTCCGTCCGACGAGCGTTGACTTTCCGAAAATCTCTAACAACGTTGATCCAAGCCAAGCCCTTCGCCGTCTTCAGTGCAGATTCTTCTGCGAATTCCCTTTCCGAACTGTCACTTCGGCTTCTCGAAGAACAACAGGGGTCCTGGCAGCAGCTTGCCGGAGGGTATGCCTCACTCGATCTGGTCCGGCTTCGCGAGGTCCGCTGCGAAGGCTATGTCGCCTACCTGCAGTTCAATCCTGGCCGTATCGTCAGCACAGGCGCCAACGTCGACGAGCAGAGCCTCCGGGAGCGGCCCTGCTTCCTCTGTGTGCAGAACCTCCCGCCTCCTCAAAAAGGGGTGCTCTATCGGGGAGAGTTCCTCGTCCTCTGTAATCCGGCACCGATCTTTCCACAGCATTTCACCATTTCGAGCGTGCAGCATCTTCCGCAAGCGCTCGAGCCGTTCGTGCCCTTGTTCCTGGACCTCGCACGAGATCTGAGCCCGAAGTTGGCGGTTTTCTACAACGGTCCCCGGTGCGGAGCATCCGCACCCGATCACATGCATTTCCAGGCGAGCCCCTTCGGGCTGATCCCGGTCGAAAGAGATGCTCTGGAAGAGGCGAGGCGCGTCTTCAGAAAGAAGCTCGGCAGCGTAGCTCTATCGACGATGAAAGAGTATGGCCGGACCACCCTCATCATCGAGTCCCCTGACAAGGAGAGCCTAGCCGATCTTTTCATCGCCCTTGTCGGACAACTGCGGAAGGTGAAAGGGTCCGCGGAAGAGCCAATGATGAACGTGCTCTGCTCCTACGGGCGTTCGGGGTGGCGGATCATATTATTTCCGAGACGGAAGCATCGACCGGATGTGTATTTCAAAGCAGGCGAGGAAAGGGTGTTGATCAGTCCCGCCGCGGTCGATCTTGGAGGGTTGATCATTACTCCGCTGAAGAGGGATTTCGAGCGCGTCGGATCAAGAATGATCGAGGAAATCTTCAGAGAAGTGAGCTTGCTGACCGAGGAATTGGAGAAAGCGGTTGATGCTCTCTGAGTCAATGTCAGTCGAGGGAAGCTGATGCAACGAGGTCAAGGGATGGTGAGATCATGATCGATCGGGAGCCGATCATCAGAGTCGGAATCATGGAGCGCGAGCCCGAAATCTGGGGGCAGTTTCAGGGTCAATTTGAGCTTCCCAGCACGGTCCGGCTCGGAGGTCCATTTCACGTTCGCAACGAGGCGGGTCAACTTGTTCTCTATGACGACGAAGGGATCGAGGTGATCCGCAGGCCTGAAATCCTTTGCCGCCCAATCTCGGGCGGTCCGTTCACGCTCCGCGACGTGACCATTGGTATCCGGTTTCACTGGGAGCGGAAAGAGGACCAGACCTTCGAGGGGAATGTGAGGTTCGTCGCCGGTGAGGATGGGATGACCGTGGCGATCAATGAGATCGGATTGGAGCGGTACCTGAAAAGCGTCATCTCGTCCGAGATGAGCGCCGCGGCTCATGCCGAGCTGCTCAAGGCACACGCCATCACCTCCCGGAGCTGGCTGGTCGCGATGTTGGAGCGGCGGAGCAAACAGGAGGACCTCCGTCCACCTGTGCGCCGTTCGCAGGAGACTGAATCCGAGATCATTCGTTGGTACGATCGAGAGGAGCATTCGCTCTTCGACGTTTGCGCAGACGACCACTGCCAGCGTTACCAGGGGATCACCAAGATCCTGACGAGAGCCGCCGCTGATGCAGTGGAGTCGACGCGGGGGGCCTTCCTCACCTACAACGAAGACGTTTGTGATGCTCGCTACTTCAAGGCCTGCGGGGGCCTCACGGAGAATTTCGAGAACGTTTGGGCGGACGTCCCGGTCCCCTATCTGGCGTCCGTCTCGGATTCCGCTGCCGAGTATCCTCGGGTCCTCTCAGAGTCCGACGCTCGTGCGTGGATCATGTCCTCTCCTGAGGCATACTGCAACACGACCGATGCCGCACTGCTGCGACAGATCCTCCCTTCTTTTGATCAGGAGACGGTCGACTTCTTTCGCTGGAGGGTGGAATACGAACGTGAGGAGCTCGAACGAATACTCTGCGAGAAGTCTGGAATTGACTTCGGCGTGCTGATGGATCTCATTCCCGTGCGAAGAGGCCCGTCCGGCAGAATCGTCAAGCTGAAGGTGGTCGGTTCCAAGAACACGCGCGTCGTCGGCAAGGAGCTTGAGATTCGTCGCTGGCTCTCGAAGAGCCATCTCTACAGTTCGGCCTTCGTGGTGGAAACGGTAAGGGATGGGAAGGGGGTTCCCCTTCATTTCAGCCTCTTCGGCGCCGGTTGGGGACACGGAGTCGGGTTGTGCCAGATCGGCGCGGCTGTGATGGCGGAGGAGGGAAAGAAGGCAGAGGAAATCGTCATGCACTATTTCCGCGGTGCAAGTCTCAGGAGACTCTATTGAGTCTCCCGGGGAAAGAGGAGAAAATAATGGAAAAAGCTAAGCCGGCGTACCGCAACCCCTGGCTTTGGGTGCCGAGCCTGTACTTTGCGGAAGGGGTCCCGTACGTCATCGTGATGAGCGTCTCGGTTATCATGTACAAAAGGCTGGGGATCTCGAACACGGACATCGCGCTTTACACAAGCTGGCTGTACCTTCCCTGGGTCATCAAGCCGTTGTGGAGTCCCTTCGTTGACATGTTCTCGACGAAGCGATTCTGGATCGTTTCGCTCCAGCTCGTGATTGGTGTGTTGCTGGTTTCTGTCGTATTTGTGTTGCCCCTTTCCGCGTTCTTCCTCTACTCCATCGCCATCTTTTGGTTCATGGCGTTTGCGTCCGCGACCCACGATATCGCGGCGGATGGGTACTACATGCTGGCTCTCGAGCAGCATCAACAGGCGGCACTTGTCGGAGTGAGGAGTACGTTCTATCGGATTGCCATGATCACCGGCACGGGAATCCTGGTGGTGTTGGCGGGTCAGCTGGAGACCAGCAGCGGCGGGAACATAGCGTTCGCTTGGTCGGTGACAATGTCCGTGCTGGCGGTCCTTTTTCTCCTCTTCTTCGCTTACCACAAACTGATTCTCCCGTACCCGGCAGTCGACAGGCCGACCCTCGCCAATGCCTCGCAAGGGATCTTGAAGGAATTCGTCCATACGTTCGGGTTGTTCTTCAAGCGAAAGGACATCGTCGCGGTCCTTGCCTTCCTGCTCTTGTACAGGTTCGCGGAAGCACAGCTCGTCAAGCTCGTCTCGCCGTTCCTGCTCGATCCGCGGTCAGAAGGGGGGTTGGGTCTCACGACGAGTGACGTCGGAGTCGTCTATGGGACGGTCGGGATTATCGCGTTGACGCTTGGCGGCCTCCTGGGGGGCTATGTCATCTCGAAGAAGGGCTTGAAGTTCTGGCTGTGGATCATGGTTCTTTCCATCCATCTTCCGGATGCGGCGTTTGTCTATCTTTCCCAGGTGCAGCCTCAGAGTTTCTTCTTGATCAATTGTTCGGTCGCTCTGGAGCAGTTCGGGTACGGATTTGGGTTTACGGCCTACATGCTGTTCATGATCCTCGTTTCGGAAGGCGATCATAAGACAGCTCACTACGCCATCTGTACGGGTTTCATGGCACTGGGGATGATGGTGCCCGGAATGTTCAGCGGGATGATTCAAGACGCGATCGGATACAAGCACTTCTTCCTGTGGGTCATCGTCTCGACGATTCCCGGATTCCTGGTCGCCGCGCTTGTGAAGGTTGACCCGCAATTTGGAAGGAAGGTCGAGAAGAAGAGCGAATAATTGGATTGATTCTCTAGGCTTTGCTTCGTATTTTCTCTCTTCGATGCCCATCGCACATTCCCAGCCTTTTTGCTCGTTTTTCCCAAGAGAGGCCCAGGCACGTATGAGACGCACGTTTTTCGTCATTTTGAGCAGCTTGATGCTCTCGATTAGCTGTAGCTCTCAACAGGCTGCCATGAGGCCGCCCGATGGTTCGGACACGTCCGCGGCTCCGACGGGAAGCGGTTGGGTTGATTCAGTCTTGGACCGGCTGACGCTCGAAGAGAAAGTCGCCCAGCTCGTGTTCGTTTGGACGCCCGGTAAGTACTTCCCGGATAATTCGGAGAGTTGGCGCGAATTGGAGCGCCTCATTGTGGAGAGGAAGTTGGGAGGATTCATCTTCTCGATCGGGGATGTCTACTCGTTTGCGATTGAAATCAACAAGCTGCAACGGATGAGCGATATCCCGCTCCTGATCGGCGCCGATTTTGAGTACGGTACCGGTATGAGGGTGCGCAGCGCCACGACGTTTCCTCGCGCGATGGCTGTTGGAGCGACGCGCAACCCGAACTATGCCTATGAGATCGGAAAGGTCACGGCAGTGGAGGGGCGGGCACTCGGCGTGGAACAGAACTACGCCCCGACAGTCGATGTGAACAACAACCCCCGAAATCCGGTCATTAACACCCGGTCCTTTGGCGACGACGTGCAGCTGGTGAGCGAGATGGGTGCAGCCTTTGTGAGGGGGACTCAGGACGGAGGGATGATCGCCACGATCAAACACTTCCCAGGTCACGGCGACACCGATGTGGACACGCACCTGGGCCTGATGACTCTCAACTACGACAAAGAGCACTTCGAAAAGGTCGAATTTCCGCCCTTCGAAGCCGCCATCAAGGCAGGCGCAAAGTCCGTGATGGTCGGCCACATCGCGCTCCCCGCATACGATACGGCTGCCGGAATTCCGGCGACCGTTTCGCCTCACATCATCAGAGAGCTATTGAAGAATCATCTGAAGTTCCACGGCCTTGTGGTGACCGATGCGATGACGATGAGGGGGGTCGCCGACAAATACGCTCCGGGCGAAGCATCCGTCCTTGCGGTCGAGGCGGGGGCGGACCTCATCCTGATGCCCCTCGATGCGGACGTCGCGATCGACGCCATCGTCGCGGCGGTGAGACGTGGTGAGATCAACGAGCAGCGAATCGACGCATCCGCCCGGAAGCTTCTGGCGATGAAGCAGTGGGTCGGCCTTGACATGAACCGATTTGTGGATGTGAACAAGATCTCCGAGGTTGTGAACGTTCGGGAGCACCAAATGCTCGCGGAGGAGATTGCAAGGAACGCCGTGACCGTGCTTGGGAACGAAAAGAACGTCCTGCCGCTCCCGAAAGTCGACGCACGGAAGATGCTGGATTTGGTCATCTCCGAATCCGATGATCCCGGTGAGGGGCGCAATTTCCACCGGCTCCTGCGCGAGCGGCACCCAACCCTAGATTTTGTCAAAGTCGATTCTCGCAGTGATAGCGGAGAATACGAGGCCGCGCTGCAATCGGCCCGATCGTCCGACGTTATTCTCTGCCAGTTGCTTTACTACACCAGGTCGGGCGAGCGGACGGGCTTCATTCCGAAGAACCAAGCAGATTTTCTCCGCAAAGTCATCGCGCTCGGGAAGCCGGTGATCGCGATCGCGTTCGGCAACCCGTATGTCGCGATGGAATTTCCTCGCACGGATGCGTACGTGTGCGCCTACTCCGATGCGTCCGTGCTGCAGCAGGCGGTCGCCGAAGTCCTCTTTGCGGAGGAGCCCGCACGAGGAAAGCTTCCCATCACAATCCCCGGCGTGTTCAAGTTCGGTGACGGTGTCGAGTACCCGAAGCAAACTCTCCGGACGGGTCTTCCTGAAGAAGCAGGCTTCGATAGCGATGAGCTAGGGAAGGTGGATGGGATTATCCAAGCTGCGATTAAGGACAGCGCGTTCCCGGGCGCGGTTCTCCTCGTGGCCAAAGACGGGATCATCGTCCATGAAAAAGCGTACGGATCGCACGATTACGGGATCTATTCGAAGCGCGTCGATGTCAATACGATCTACGACCTCGCGTCTGTGACGAAGGTGATCGCGACATCGAGCGCCGTCATGAGACTGGTGGATGAAGGGAAAGTGCAGCTGACCGATCCCGTTGTCAACTACATCCCTCAGTTCGGCCAGAATGGCAAAGAGAACATCACCATCTATAACCTGATGGTGCACAACAGCGGCCTTCCGGCTTGGCGCAGGTTTTACGATTTCTGCACAACGCCGCAATGTGTCCTCGATTCCGTCTATGCGACTCCCCTGATCTACACGACCGGCGACTCCACGGTCTACAGCGACTTGGGCCTGATCACGATGGGAAAAGTCATCGAGCAGGTGTCGCACACTACGCTCGATCGCTTCGTCGACTCCGTCTTCTTCAAGCCGTTGGGAATGACAAGCACGATGTACAATCCTCCACAACGATTGTGGAGCTGGATCGCTCCGACAGAGGTGGACACCTTCTGGCGAAAGACCGGCCAGGCTGTCCTCGGCACGGTGCACGACGAGAATGCAAGCGTTCTGGGAGGCGTGTCTGGGCACGCAGGATTGTTTTCGAAAGCATCAGACCTTGCGATCGTGATGCAGATGCTCCTGAACGGAGGCACGTACGGAGGGACCCGGTATTTGAACGCAGAGACCGTGGAGCAGTTCACGACGCGTCAATCGGAGCAGAGCACACGCGGCGTCGGGTGGGACCTGAAGAGCCCGACGCATTCGTGGGCGGGGGCGCTTCTCTCGAACCGGACGTTTCTGCACACCGGATTCACCGGGACGTCCGTCGCCGCCGATCCCGAGCGAAATCTCGTCATCATTTTCTTGACGAATCGAGTCTATCCGACCAGGAACAACCCTAAGATTTCTGCCGTGCGCCCACAGGTGCATGACGAGGTCCTCGGAGCGTTGAGGCCTTCTCAATCAATGAACAACATCGAACACTAGTCAGAAGCAGAAGAAGGAGCACGTCCATGGCAATCCCAAAATTCAAAAACGAGCCGCCGACGGATTTCACAAAGCCGGCCAATCGCCGGGCGATGGATCAAGCCCTCGCCAAAGTGCGATCGTCGTTCGGCAAGGAGTATCCTATCGTCATCGGTGGCGAAGAGATCTACACGACAAACAAGCTCAACTCCTGCGATCCATCCCATCCGAGCGAGGTCGTGGGCGTGTTCCAGAAGGCGGATGAGACGTTGGCGAACAAGGCGATCGAGACCGCCGCAGCGAAATTTGAGGAGTGGCGATGGGTCGAGCCGAAGAAGCGAGCGGATTACCTTTTCAAGGCGGCAAAGACCATGCGGAAGCGGAAACATGAGTTCAGCGCCGTGATGGTCTACGAGGTCGGCAAGACGTGGCCGGAGGCGGACGCGGATACTTCAGAATCGATCGACTTCCTCGAGTTCTACGCCCGAGAAATGCTCCGCTACGCCGGTCCGCAGCCGGTGACGAAGATCCCGACGGAGAAGAATGAGCTCGTGTATATCCCGCTCGGAGTCGGCGTTGTGGTGCCGCCGTGGAATTTCCCTCTGGCGATTCTGACAGGAATGAGCTCGGCTGCCATCGTCACCGGCAACACGGTGGTCCTGAAACCTTCCAGCGATTCACCGATGACGGGCTGGATGTTTTTCAATCTCATGCGAGAGGTCGGGCTGCCGGCGGGCGTTCTCAATTTCGTCCCGGGTTCGGGCGCTTCTGTCGGAGACGTCCTGGTGGCTCATCCGAAGACACGCTTCGTGTCATTTACCGGCTCGAAGGAAGTCGGCATCCACATCAACGAGCTCGCTGCAAAGGTGCAACCGGGTCAGAAGTGGCTCAAGCGCGTGGTGGCGGAGATGGGGGGCAAGGACGCCATCGTCATCGACGATCAGACCGATCTCGAGGCTGCTGCGCAGGCGACGATCGCGTCGGCGTTCGGTTTCCAGGGCCAGAAATGCTCTGCCGCCTCGCGGGCGATCGTGGTCGAAAAGGTCTACGAAAAGTTTCTCGATCTCCTGAAGGAGAAGGCGGAGAAGATCCGGGTCGGCACATCGGACGAGCAATCGAACTTCATGGGGCCTGTTGTCAACGAGGGGTCCATGGACAAGATCCTCTCGTACATAGAGAAAGGAATCGCCGAGGGCGGGCGGCTGATTGCAGGGGGACGGAGGGCTGAGGGAGAGGGCTACTTCGTCCAGCCGACGATCATCGCCGACGTTCATCCGAAAGCCACCATCGCTCAGGAGGAGATCTTCGGTCCGGTCCTTGCTGTGACGAAAGCAAAGGACTTCGACGAAGCGCTTCAGATTGCGAACGACACAGAGTTCGGTCTTACCGGCGGGGTCTGGACGAAGAACCCGAAGAAGAAAGAGAAGGCCAAGAAGGTCTTCCACGTCGGTAATTTCTACATCAATCGGAAGATCACGGGGGCGCTCGTCGGCGTCCACCCGTTCGGTGGCTTCAACATGTCGGGGACGGATTCCAAGGGCGGCGGTAGAGACTATCTCCTGCTGTTTCTGCAGTCAAAATCGCTCTCAGAGAAGATCAAATAGATTTCTTGCTGGTACGGCCGGCTGAGGGAAGGATGATGTCTGAGTATGCCAGAGTACGACATCTGTGAGAACTGTGGGGGAGAGGTCACGAAGGACAGCGACTTCTGCCCCCACTGTGGCCTCCTGATCACCGAGAGTGAAGCAGTTTTCTGCGACACTCATCAGGAACGCCGGGCGAGCGGCATCTGCATCATTTGTCGGAAGCTCGTCTGCGAGAAGTGCGGGGCGCGCGTTCATAAGCGGATCTTCTGCCTGGAGCACAAAGACGTCGAGGTCCAGCAAGACTGGGCAGTGATTTTCCAATCGACCGATATCAATGAGGCTGAGCTCGCGAAGTCATTCCTCCAGTCGGCAAGTTTTCGCCTGCAGCTTCAGAACTTCAACTCGATCGGATACGTGTGGGATGGAGGAGGCGACTCTGCACTCTCCCGGAGCGCGTTGAGCAAACCGGCGAAGATCTTCGTGCCGATTCCAGAGTACCTCGAGGCGGTCAAGGCTTTCCGGGAGTGGAGATCCGGCCGATTCGCCAAGGACGATCCTGAGGCAGAAACCAGCTGAACCATCATAGGAGACTCCATGAAGATCCATGAATATCAAGCGAAGGAGATTCTAAAGAAATACAATGTGGCTGTGCCGATCGGGAAAGTCGCGTTCAGCGCCGATGAAGCCGTCCACGCTGCTGAGTCGGTCGGGGGAACAATGTGGGTTGTGAAAGCTCAGATCCATGCAGGCGGGCGCGGGAAGGGTGGCGGCATCAGGCTGGCGAAGAGTCTCGACGAAGTCCGGGATCGCGCATCGGAGGTTCTGGGGATGAGGCTGGTGACGCACCAAACGGGCCCGGAGGGTCGAATCGTCAAACGCCTCCTCGTTGAGCAGGGGATGAACATCGCACGGGAGATGTACGTGGGGGTGACGCTCGACCGCACTAGATCGCAGACTGTCGTGATGGCGTCGACGGAGGGTGGTGTTGAAATCGAGAAAGTTGCGGCCGAGACGCCCGAGAAGATCCTTAAGGAGTACATCCACCCCTCAGTCGGCATGCAGCAGTTCCAGGCGCGCAGGCTTTGTTTTGGGCTGGGTTTGACCGGCGAGGCGTTCAAGAACGGCGTCAAGTTCCTGCTCGCGCTGTTCAAGGCATACGAAGCCTCCGATGCTTCGCTGGCCGAGATCAACCCGCTGGTCATTACGCAGGAAGGACAAGTGCTGGCACTCGATGCCAAGATGAATTTCGACGACAACGGGCTGTATCGACACCCGGAGATCGTCGCGATGCGTGACCTTGATGAGGAGGATCCGCTGGAGATCGAAGCCTCGAAGTCGAGCCTCAACTACATCAAGCTCGACGGCAACGTGGGGTGCATGGTCAACGGAGCGGGTCTGGCAATGGCCACGATGGATATCATCAAGCTCGCCGGCGGGATGCCTGCCAATTTCCTCGATGTCGGCGGCGGGGCAAGCGTCGAGACGGTGGAGGCAGGTTTTCGAATCATCATGAAGGATCCGCACGTCAAGGCCGTTCTGATCAATATCTTCGGGGGGATTGTCCGCTGTGACCGCGTAGCGAACGGGGTGGTTCAAGCGGTCAAAAATGTGCGTGTCTCCATGCCGATCGTCATCCGACTCGCGGGCACGAATGCCGATCTCGCCGCAGAGATCCTGAAGAAATCGGCCCCGAGTTTCCTGGTCGCGGAGAGCCTGAAGGACGCCGCCGAGAAGGTGACGAGCGCGATCGCCTCATGAACTCTGCCCAAGCGTGATACCCTACCCTTGGGCTCTGGAACTTGAAATTCTAAACTCTCACCTCTAAACTGTTATGCCATGGCCTGGGATGAGCGCTATGAACCCGTGATCGGCCTGGAGGTTCACGCTCAACTGCTGACCGAGTCGAAAGCGTTCTGCAGCTGCTCGACGAAGTTCGGGCAGGAGCCCAACTCCAACGTCTGTCCTGTGTGTCTCGGCATGCCCGGGGTTCTTCCGGTGCTCAATCTGAATGTCGTCGAGTTCGTCATCCGCATGGGACTCGCCGCGCATTGCAGGATCGCCCCGCGCTCCATCTTTGCCCGCAAGAACTACTTCTATCCCGACCTCCCCAAGGGCTACCAGATCTCCCAGTACGAAGAACCTATCTGCACGGCCGGGCACGTGGAGATCGAGCTTGAGGATGGGACTCGAAGAAAGATCGGCCTCACGCGCATCCACATGGAGGAAGATGCCGGGAAGTCAATCCACGATCTGGATGCCGACACGCTGGTGGATGTCAACCGGTGCGGCGTGCCGTTGATCGAGATCGTCAGCGAGCCTGATCTTCGATCGCCGCGGGAAGCGTATCTGTTCATGCACAAAATCCGGCAGATCGTGACCTATCTCGGCATCTGCGACGGCAATATGGAGGAAGGCAGTCTCCGTTGCGACGCCAATGTCTCGGTGCGGCCCAAAGGCGAGACGAAGTTTGGCACGAAGACCGAGGTGAAGAACATGAACTCGTTCCGGTTTGTGGAGAAAGCCTTGGAGTTCGAGATCAACCGGCAGATCGGGATTCTGGAAGACGGGCAACAGGTTGAACAGGAAACGCTTCTTTGGGATCCTGAACAGGGTGCGGCGCTGCCGATGCGCTCGAAAGAGGAGGCGCACGACTATCGCTACTTCCCCGAACCGGATCTCGTCCCGGTACGGGTCAGCGACGAGTGGATAGAGAGGGTGAAGGCGGCATTGCCGGAAGAACCGACGGCACGACGGGATCGCTTCGTGACGGAGTACGGGCTTCCGAAGTACGATGCCGATATCCTGACATCGGAGAAGGGGCTGGCGGACTATTTCGAGGGGGTGACCCGGAATTTGAGCGTGGGGAACGAAGAGAACTACAAACTTGCCAGCAACTGGACGATGGTCGACGTCCTGCGGGTCGTGAACACCGAAAAGACTCCTATCGGTGACTTCCCCATCGCGCCGGACCATCTTGCCGAGATGGTCAACCTTCTGGCAGGCGGGACGATAAGCGGGAGGATCGCGAAAGAGGTCTTCGAAGAGATGTTGCGGACGAAAGATCCACCGAAGGTGATCGTTGAGAGGAGGGGGCTGGCCCAACTCAGTGACGTGGCCGCGCTTGAGACTATCGTCGATGACGTGCTGGCGAAGAACAAAGGCCAGGTCGAAAGCTATCTGGCGGGCAAGACACAGGTGTTCGGTTTCTTCGTCGGGGAAACGATGAAGGCGAGCAAGGGAAGAGCAAGTCCAAAGATTGTGAACGAATTGCTAAGGAAAAAGTTGGAAGGGAGGAAGAAGTGAAGCAGAATACGGAAGTCAGGATTTAGAATCCGGAATACGTATAGACAAAGGGGAGATCGAGAAGACGGCAGAGGTGTCTCAACTCCGATCACCAATCGCTGTTTACCATTCACCAATCAACCAACTACGGAGCAGCCGTGAGAACAAAAGTCATCGCTGGCAACTGGAAGATGAACAAAGACGTTCATCAGGCGGAGGAACTCATCAACGATCTTAGGGGAGGACTCGCCTTCGAGCTCAAGAACGTCAAGGTTGTCGTTTGCCCCCCGTACACCTCCCTGGAGATTGCTCACCGCCTTCTGGCGGGAACCTCAATCGAACTTGGCGCGCAGAACATGTATCACGAGGACGAGGGGGCATTCACCGGTGAGGTGTCGCCAAAGATGCTCAAGTCGGTCGGATGTCAGTACGTAATCCTCGGTCACTCCGAGCGTCGGCAGTATTTCAGGGAGACTGATGAGCTCATCAACAAGAAGCTGAAGAAGGCCATCGCTTCCGGTCTCATCCCGATCGTGTGTGTCGGCGAGACTCTTGAGGAACGGGAAAGGAACATCGCAGGCGACGTCGTGGCAAGACAGGTGAAAGGGGTCCTGAAAGACGTCTCCGCGGCGGACGTCGAGAACCTCATCATCGCCTATGAACCCGTCTGGGCAATCGGCACCGGCCGGAACGCGACTCCACA
>Ga0315277_10001918_pt1 | contig 29418 bp, 23 predicted proteins | sample YL17G05_15_MG_FD_203695 | JGI IMG/M metagenome (GOLD analysis project Ga0315277, IMG submission 203695) | Sediment microbial communities from Yellowstone Lake, YNP, Wyoming, USA - YL17G05_15 | ecosystem: Environmental > Aquatic > Freshwater > Lake > Sediment | place: USA: Wyoming | collected... | reverse complement strand
GGGCTGCGGTGGCTGCCGGTGGCAGGCATCTGGGCGCGGGCGGCGGTAGTGGTGTTGGAGACGCTGTGGCGGGTGGGCGTGGCGAGAGCGCGGACGGCCCAGAGGAGTGTTTGATGAGACCGCGGCGGAAGCAGTTCTCCCTTCCCCTCGCAGCCGCCGTCGTCCACGACGCGGCGCTGCTGGCGGCGGTGTTCTATGCGCCGATGTACTGGGGAGGATTCAGCTCTGCCGGCCAGTCATTTGCCGCCGGCGTGGTCGGCCTGGCGCTGCTGGCGGCGCTGGCGGCGCGCTTTGGGCGGGGCCAGCGGCTGTCGCTGATCCCGAATGCCATCCACCTGCCGACGGCGGCCTTCCTTGGCCTATCCGCGCTGAGCGTGCTCTTCTCGGTGAGCGCTCACGACAGCTCTCTGGAACTCTCCCGCCTCACCATCGGCGCACTCCTCTTTGTGCTGGTCGCCAACCGGGCGGCGATGCCCGCCTCGGCCCCCAAGCCTGTGGCCGCTCTGTTCGCGGCGTTTGCGTTGGCGGTTCCTTTCGTGCATGTGCCCGGCGAGACGGGAGCGGCACTCGACCTGCTGACGATCGTGTCCGCGGCGCTGCTGTGCATGCTGATAGTGGCGCCCCGCGATGCCGGCGGCCCACCCCGGTGGTTGTGGATGGCGGCGGCGATGGTGGCCGGGCTGGTGATCGCGCCCATCGGGCTGCGGGAGAAAGTGGTCGCATACTCCGCCCTCAAGAACCCCACCTGGCGGATCTTCGCCACTTTCTTCAACCCCAACCCCCTGGGCGGGTTCTTTGCCATGGCCGTTCCCCTGGCCGTGAGCGCAGCGCTTGCCAGCGCGCACCGGTGGCACAGGGTGCTGTGGGGTATGGCGGTGCTGCTGCTGCTGCTGGCGCTGCTGCCGACCTACTCGAAAGGCGCGGCGGTGAGCTTGCTGGTGGCGATGGCAGTCTACCTGGTGCTGATGGCGAGAGCCAGCGCCAACCCGAGGCGCAACCTTCGGATGATCCTGTTGGCCTTCGGTATCACCGTGGTGTTGGCACTGGGCGCGGTGGCGGCGTCATCGTCCCTGCGGGATCGGCTGTCCGGGATGCTTGGCAGCCGAAGCGCCTCGAACATGTTCCGCATCCTCACCTGGAAGGGGACGCTGGAGATGGCCGCCGACCACCCCTGGCTGGGGATAGGACCGGGCGCTTTCAAGCACGCTTTCCCGAAGTACGCCATCACCGGATATGTCGAAGCTGCGCACGAGAACTACCTGCAGATCCTGGCCGAGCAAGGAGTGTTTGGCGCGGGTGCGTTTCTGTGGCTGGTGGGCGCGGTCCTGTTCACGGGCGGGCGAGCGCTCGCCAGAGCGCCCGACGCGGCGGGGCGGTTGCTGGCGATCGGGGCCCTGTGCAGCATCATCGTGCTGCTGGTGCACAGCCTGTTCGACTACGACTGGTACATCGGCGCCATCAATCTCTACTTCTGGCTGCTCGCCGGACTGCTCGCCCACCAAGCCCATGGCCGGCCGGTCTTGGCGGCGGAGGAGCCGTCTGAGCTTCCCCGCGGCCGACGGCGCGGCCGCTCCGAGGCCCCTGCGCGGCAGGCGACGCGGAGAGGGCAGATCTCGATCAGAGACGCGGCGATCGGCCTTGGGCTTGCGGGAGCGCTCGTCGCCGTGGTGGTCGTGTCGGTGCGCAACGCGCTCGCCACACGCGCTCTCGACGCCGGCGACGCCGCCATCGCCCGCGCCCAGACGGCCAGGGAGCAGCACGACGACACCGGTTTGGACCGGGAGCGCGATAGCGCGTTCAGGGCTTTCGAAGCCGCGGCGCGCTACGACCCCGGGTGGGCCACTGCCCTGGAGCGGTATGGGCTGATGCTCGCCGGCAGAGAGGGGCTGGCTGCCCTGGATCTCGCCGCTACCCTCGGGCCGTCTGTCTCGGCCCCCAACGCGCTGGCCTGGTCCGAACTCCAGGCGGGCGACGCGGCCGTCGCCCGCGCTCTCGACGCTCTCCACAGGGGAGACATCCCTGGCATGAAGCGGGAGAGAGAGACCGCGCTCAAGCACTACCAGACCGCCGTCAAGAGCAACCCGGACTGGCAGGAGGCGGCGATGCGCTACGGTCTCCTCCAGAGCGCGGTCCGGGTGGAAGGCGCGAACGCACTGAAGAGGGCGGCGGAGCTGGAGCCCACCGACTTCCAGTGGCGCGCCGCCCTGGGGCGCTATTACGAGACGAATGGAGAGCTGAGGGAGGCGATCGCCTACTACCGACAGGCACTGGATAGGTTCCCGGAGAGCACTCGCGTCTTGCGACAGGCGGCGGAGGCGTACGAGAAGCTGGGGGACACGGCGGGGGCCATTCGCCTCTACCGGCGAATGGTGGAGATCGAGCACAGCCCCTCCCAGCAGTACCGGGCGCTGGAGAGTGTCGTGGACACCGAGTACGCGTACGCCCACTACCACCTGGGGCGCCTAGCCGAGAAGCAGGCGCGGCTGAAGGGGGCGGCGCATGAGTTCCAGGAAACCCTGAGGGTGATCGGCGACTACCAGTTCCGGGGCAGGAAGACGGATGAGATGTTCGTGGCCGTGGGCCGGCCCAGAGAGCCGCGGGCCGAGGAGCTGAAGGTGCTGGAAGCGATGGCGCGGTGGCGGATGGCGGATGTCTACCAGCGGCTCGGGAACGCGAACACGGCGGAAGTCCATCGGCAAATGGCGCTTTCGCTGTTGCCGGGAGTGGCGGAGGCGGTGGCGAGCGAGGATGCGGGGGAGGTCAGGTGATAGGCGCGGGCGATAGGCCGAGGCGGTCGCTGCTGGCGCGGCTGGTTGCCGCGGTCGCCGCCCTCAGCGGCCTGCTCGTGCTCACCTTGGTCATCGCCACCAAGATCGGGCCGGTCGCCATTCCCTTCTCGGTGGTGATCGCCTCTGCCAAGAGCTATCTCGCGGGGCAGCCTTTCGCCGATCCGCACAACCTCGCCTTCATCTTCTGGAGGCAGCGGCTGCCGCGGGTAGTGCTGGGGGCGGCGGTGGGGTGTGCCCTCACCGTCTCGGGTGGGGCGCTGCAAGGCCTGCTGATGAATCCGCTCGCCGATCCCTATCTGGTGGGCGTCTCCGCGGGGGCGGCGCTGGGCGCCAGCATCGCCACGGTCGCCCACTTCGGCGCGTTCCTCGGAGGCGCGGGGAAGTGCCTGATGGCCTTTGGCTCCGGCCTGCTGACCATGATCCTGGTGCTGTGGCTGGCGCGCGCTCGCCGCCGCATCGAGAGGGACTCCTTCATCCTCGCGGGGGTGGTGGTGGGTTCGTTCATGTGGGCGTTCGTGACGGTGGTGATGACGGCTGCCAGGCAGGACCTGGCCACCATCGTGCTGTGGTTGATGGGCAATCTTTCCGGCCCGGCGACCTGGTCTGTGGTGGGGATGGCGCTGCTGGTGGTGGGAGTGGGATGTGTGATGCTGTACTCGTATGCCCGCGACCTCAACCTGTTGGCGCTGGGGGAGGAGAGCGCCCGCCAGTTGGGGGTGGAAGTGGAGGGCCTGAAGACGGGGGTGATCACCTTCTCGGCTCTGGTGACGGCGGCGGCGGTTTCGGTGAGCGGGATCATCGGGTTCGTGGGGCTGGTGATCCCCCACATTGCCCGGAAGCTGTTCGGGGCCGATCACCGGGTGCTGTTGCCGGCGGCCGGTCTGCTGGGCGCGAGCTTCCTGGTGTGGGCGGACGCGGTGGCGAGAGCGGTGGGCGAGACCTTCCCGGTGGGAGTGCTCACGGCCCTGCTGGGGGCGCCCTTCTTCTTCTACCTGCTGAGGACGAGGCCGCGCCCGGAGTGAGGGAAACTGCTGTGTTGGAAGCTTTGGCACTGACCCTGGGATATGATGACGAGCCCGTCGTCCGGGACCTGAGCTTCGCGCTGGCGCGGGGCCAGTTCGTGGGCCTGGTGGGGCCGAACGGATCGGGCAAGTCCACGGTGGTGCGGGCGCTCAGCCGGGTGCTGCCCCCAGCGCGCGGACAAGTGCTGCTGGACAACGTGAACATCCAGCGCATGAGCGCCCGGGATCTGGCCCGCCGCCTTGCGGTGGTGCCCCAGCACGTCGCCATCGGCTTCCCCTTCACGGTGCGGGAGGTGGTGCTGATGGGCCGCGCTCCCCACCTCTCGCGCTTCGGCATGGAGAAGCCCGCGGACTACGACATCGCCGACCGGTGCATGGAACTCACCAGCATCGCGCCCTTCGCCGACCGACCGGTCACCACCCTCTCCGGTGGAGAGAGGCAGCGGTGCCTGATCGCCCGCGCCCTCGCCCAGGAGCCGGATGTGCTGCTCCTGGACGAGCCGACCGCTCACCTGGATATCAACCACCAGATTGAGATCCTCGATCTCGCCCGCAAGCTGGCCGCCGAGCGGGCGGTGGCGGCGCTGGTGGTGCTCCACGATCTGAACCTCGCCAGCCAGTACTGCGACCACCTGCTGCTGCTGGCCGACGGGAGGCTCCTCGCCCAGGGCTCCCCGCGCGAGGTGGTGAGCGAGGAGCACATCCGAACCGCCTATGGCGCGGACGTGCAGGTCCGTCTCCATCCCACCACCGGGAGGCCCTACGTCACCTTGCTGTCCAGGGTGCCGCTCTCCCTCCCGCCGACCCGCGCCAGCAGGATCCACCTCATCTGCGGGGCGGGCACAGGGGTGGCTCTGATGCGCCGGCTGCGGCAGCTCGGGTTCGCGGTCTCGGTGGGCGTGGTGAACGTCGCCGACAGCGACCAGATGGAGGCGGAGGCGCTCGATCTGCTGCGGGTCGAGGAGGCGCCGTTCTCCCCCATCAGCGAGGCGAGCCACCGGCGCAACTGCGATCTCGCCAAGGCCGCGGAGGTGGTGGTGGTGACCGGCATTCCGGTGGGCCGCGGCAACCTCTATAACCTGGAGGCGGCGGTGCGGGCGCGGGGAGTGGGCCGGCGCGTCCTGCTGGTTGATGACCCGCCAATCGCGGGCCGTGACTTCGCAGACGGAGAGGCCATCGCCCTGCAGCGCCAGCTCGTGAATGCCGGGGCGGAGCTGTGCCGCGACACCGCGGATGTCCTCGCCCGGCTGGAGAAGCTGCCTTGAGCGTGGCGCGGTGGCGCTTCCTTGACTCCGGCCCTCTCCGCGGGGCCGAGAACATGGCGGTTGACGAGGCGATGCTGGAAGCCCACGCCGCCGGCGATACCCCCCCCACGCTCCGCGTCTATGGCTGGCAACCGTCCGCCGTCTCCTTGGGCAAGTTCCAGCCGGTAGAGTCTACCATCAACCTGGCGGCCTGCCAGGAGCTCGGGATTGACGTGGTGCGCCGCCCCACCGGCGGCCGCGCGATTCTTCACACTGCCGACGAGGTCACCTTCAGCATCGTGGTATCAGCGGCGCGCCTGGGTGCCAGCGGGGTGATGGACTGTTATCGGACACTGGCCGGTGGCATCATGGCGGCGCTTCGGCTGCTGGGAGTGGAGGCGGAGCTGGTGGAGCGGGCCGCGCCTGCCGCCAACCCGGAGGCGGCGCGCGATCCGGCCTGCTTTGCGGTGAAGTCCCGCTGCGACCTGGTGGTCGGCTCCCACAAGCTGGTGGGCTCCGCACAGGTCCAGCGCAAGGGATTCCTGCTCCAGCAGAACTCCCTGCCCCTGCGTCTTGGCGCGGAAGACTGGGGCCGGGTGTTCCTGCGGCCACAGGTCGCCCCGGCCGCGGCGGGCCTGTGCGAGGCGGCGGGCCGGGAGTTCGGCTATTCGGAGGTGGCGGAGGCGCTGCGACGGGGCTTCGCCGAGCACCTCCCGGTGGCGTTCGAGGCAAACGGGCTCACGGAGACGGAGAGCGCCCGCGCGGGGGAGCTTGCCGTCCCCGGGCGGGCCCTCTGAGAACCGCCATGGGCACGAGCAGCTGCCCGTGCCCATGAGTCAGCAATCATGCCTGGAGGCCCGGCTGATTTTGTCAGCCGCCTCCCCGCCTCCCGCCGCCCCCCCGGCGCCCGCCGCCTCTCCGGCCGCCTCCGCGGCGTCCTCCGCCCGCAGAACCCTGCTGGGCGACCGCGGCCGCGGCGACCGGGGCCGGGGCGGCCACCGCGGCCAGGGCGGGCGGCGGCGCCGGCTGCGTGGGCGCGGGGGGCACGGCCGAGGTAGCGGTTATCTTGTAGGTTACCGTGCCCTTGCCAGGGCTGCCAGAGGCCGGGTAGACGACGAAGTAGCCCTCCAGATCCTGTGGCTTCTTGGCGTCGAGCACCATGCTGATGGGCATCTTGATATTGCGGCCCTTGTAGGTGAACATCACCCATTGCAGGATGCGATCGTCCCAGTTCTTCTCGTAGGCAAGGGCAACAGGTCCGTAGGCGGCGGCGAAATCGTGTATCTTCTTTGCCCGCTCGGCTTCCGGCATCTGGGCCCGAGGCGCCGCCTCTACTGCCGCCGCGGGCTGGGCGGCGGCCTGAGCGCCGGCACCACCGCCGCGCGCGGCGGCGCCGCGCCTACCCCGGCGTCCGCGCCTTCCCCCGGTGGCGCCACCCGCGGCACCTGCCTCACCGCCCGCTCCGACGGTCTGGCCGGTGCCCGTGCCGGCAGCGCCTTCGTCGGCCTGCTTGCAGCCGCACACCACCATCATCCCGACCAAGGCCAGGATCGCCAGCCAAGCAGTAACGAAGCCCTTGTGCCATCTTCGCTCAGTCATTGCTCTACGACCTCCTCACTCTCGCGTTCGGCGCTGCCGAACCGACGGTGGTCACCCCTTGCTATGGCATGCGGCCTTGCCAGCCGCTCGTGCTCTGGGCCAGTCCCTTTCTGGGAACAGCATGGAAGACCTTTACATACTCCTCGCCGCCCGGTTAGAATAGCTCCAAATCGCCATGGAACGCAAGACCGACCTGCGCCGTGCGGTGATCTCCAGACGGGACGCCCTGTCATCCGTTCAGCTCGCCCAGCAGAGCGCCAGGGCGGCGGAGCACTTGCTCTCACTTCCCGAGGTCCAGAGGGCGCACACCATCATGTTTTTCGTCACCTTCGGCAGCGAGATAGACACCGTGCCCATCATCCGCCTCGCGCTCGGCGACGGCAAGCGGGTGGTCGCGCCTCGCGCTGATCCCAGCCGCCGGGAGCTGACCCCCTGCCAGGTCCAGGACCCGGACCGCGATCTCGCGCTCGGCGCCCACCACATCCGCGAGCCGGCCGCCCACTGTCCGGCCGTCCGGTTAGACGAGACTGAGGTGGTGATTGTTCCCGCGGCGGTGTGGGCGGAGGACGGCTACCGCATCGGCTACGGCGGCGGGTACTATGATAGGTTCTTGCCACGTCTGCCGCACGCAGTCAAGATCGGCCTCGGTCTGGAGGTGCAGGTGGTCCGGGAAGTGCCCCACCAGGACCACGACCTCCCGGTGGACATGCTGGTGACTGACGCCGGCGTGCGGCGATTCCGGGGGACAGCGCGCCCCTCAGGAGCCAACCACGATGCCCAGTGACAAGATTCGCCTGCTCAACATCACCCTCTACGGCTGCCACGGCGTGACGGAGGCGGAGCGTGCGGTCGGGCGGCCGTTCCAGGTGGATGTGGAGCTGGCCGCCGACCTGTCCACCGCCGGGGCAACGGACGACCTGGGAGCGACGGTGGACTACGCGGCGGTGTGCGAGCTGGTCGGCCGCGCGAATGAGGCAGGACCCTATCGCCTCTTGGAGGCGTTTGCGGAGCAGATTGCGAAGAGCATCCTGCGTCACCTCCCCGTCTCTGAGGTGACGGTGCGAGTGCGGAAGCCCCATCCCCCCGTGGGCTTGCTGGTGGAGGTCGCGGAGGTGGAGATCACCCGGTCGGCCCGGCGCAAGTGAGAGCCGGCCGATTCCGTGGAGGTGAACTTGGTTAGGTACGTTCCGAACATAGGTCTGGAAGTCCACTGCGAGTTGAGCACGCAGACGAAGGTGTTCTGCGGGTGCCCTACCGCCGCCGGCGCGCCGCCCAACACCCAGGTCTGCCCGGTGTGCCTGGGATTTCCCGGTGCGCTGCCAGCGCTCAACCGGGCGGTGGTGGAGTATGGGCTGCGGGTGGCGCTGGCGCTGAGGTGCCAGATCAGCCGCCCCAGCATCTTCGAGCGGAAGGGGTACTACTACCCCGATCTGCCAAAGAACTTCCAGATCTCCCAGAAGCGCTCTCCGCTCGGCCACTCGGGCTGGGTGGAGGTGTCCGCAAACGGCGACCCCTCGCCGGGCGGGCTGCACCGGGTACGCATCACCGACGTCCACATCGAGGAGGACGCCGCCAAGCTGCTGCACCCCGAGGATGACAGGGATCACTCCCTGGTGGACTTCAACCGCTCCGGCATTCCCCTGCTGGAGATCGTCAGCGAGCCAGACATGCACTCGGCGGCGCAGGTGGAGGCGTACATGAATGCCATTCGCTCGGCGCTCCTCTACCTCGGGGTGTCCGAGGCGCGCATGGAGCAGGGCCAGCTCCGGTTCGAGGCGAGCATTTCCATGCGCCCGGAGGAGTCGGCGGAGCTGGGCACGCGGGTGGAGATCAAGAACCTCAATAGCTTCCGCGCTGTCCTCGGCGCGGTCAGGCATGAGATCGAGCGGCAGACGAAAGCTCTCCAATCAGGCGAGCGGTTAGTGCAAGAGACCAGGCTGTGGGACGATGTGCGCCAGGCCACGGAGCCGATGCGCACCAAAGAAACGGCGATGGACTACCGGTACTTCCCGGAGCCGGACCTGGTGCCGCTGGTGGTTGACGACGAGTGGATCGCCCGCGTTCGCGCCGGGCTGCCGGAGATGGCGGAGGAGAGAGGGCGGCGGCTGGTTAGAGAGTACGGATTCGACGAGAAGGAGGCCGCAGTCTTGACGAGCGATAAGTCGGCCGCTGACGCAGTCGAGACAGCCATCAAGGAGAGGGGCGTGCCGGCCGAGTACGCGAAGAACATGATGATAGGTCCTGGCTTCCGCTGGCGCAGACTCGCCTCCGCTGCGGGTACACCCGAGAGTGCGGCCACTGCGACGACAGGCACCAAGACGTCTCTGGTCTGGGTCGGCTCGCCAGCCGACGAGGCCAAGGCCATTCATGACCTTTACCGGCTGCAGAGCCAGGGCCAACTCAGCGGGACGGCTGCCAGAGCGCTCTACCCGGAGATTCTCAAGACGGGTGAGTCGGCCGACGACCTGGTCAAGGAGCGCGGGACCCAGATCGGCGACCAGGACCAGCTCGGAGCGGCGGTGGACGAAGTGATCGCCGAGAACGCGGAGGCGGCGGAGAACTTCCGCAAGGGCAAGGAAGCGGCGCTGAAGTTCCTCGTCGGCCAGGTGATGCGCAAGACCAAGGGCCGGGCGAATCCGCAGATGGTGAATGAGATGGTGAGGGGCAGGCTGGCGGGAGGGAAGGCGTGAGCGTGGGTGCCGGGTGAGCCGGATGGGACGCGGCTTACTCCGAGTCCATGCTGACGTCTGTTAGCTCGCCGAGGCCGGTCTCTGAGGAGTCAACCAGGTCGGCGGCTGCAGTGAGTGATTTCAGGCGGTTGCTTACCTCGTCCATCTGCTCATCGCTGAGGGAGCGCGCGATGAGGGGGAAGATGACCTTGCTGTCCTTGTCCGCGTGGCGCTCGACCGGTGTAGGGCGCCTTGACGGAAGCTCTCGTCACTGTTCGCTCTTCGGTGGGCAAGCAAGCTAAGAGCGCTCACTGGCCTACTCATGGGAGTCTGGAAAGGAACCTGCTTGCTTGCTCTACCATTGGCTGAGCGGTTGCCAGCTTCCTAAGCCATTGACATATCCGACAAGCCAGGTAAAATACGCCCCGGCAGCCAGCTTGGCAAGTGGGTAAAGGATGATGCTCGCAGGCATAGCGGGGTTCTGGTCCAACTTGCTGTCGGGCAGCGTACTCGTTGCCATCTTGCTTTTCTGGTTGCAGCGGGTGCAGGAAGGCAGGAGACGACGTGAGGAGGAATTGAGGATATGGGAAAGCAATCTAGGCCTCGACGCGTGGCCCGAGGACAATGCGCTGATCGTCCGACTCGGGAACCCGCGTACACCCGGCAAGGCATTGCTGTCACTTGCGGCCACCGTCAGCGTGACGTTCGATGGCAGCCCTTTGTCCCGGCCCATTCCGGACCCGAGGAACCTGCAGCCAGGAGGCCCACCCCACGAGTGGAGGATTATCTTTTGCGAGATCCCGTCGAAGCAGGTCAAGGGGGTCGCCATCGTCGTCAGGCAAGCGCAGGTCCAGGAACTAGGGACCAACAGGCCCCGCAGGGTGCGAAACCGGACGTGGCACTGCAAAGTATGGCCGTCCAGGCTCCCTAATCCATGGGAACTCGCGAAGAAGGTGGACCTGAACCCAGTCAACTATCCCTCGCGGAGCAAGGAACTTGCGGTCCCTTCCAGTCACGATCTGACGCACGACCCCGCTGTCGCGGAGGGCCGTGCTGTCAGGACGGCCGTGCGCGAGGTGTTGTCGAGAGAGGGTCTGTATTCGAGAGAGGCGCTGGTCGGTGCAGTTGCTCGCAAGTTGAGGCTTCCGGCAGCACAACTGGAGCACGAAGTCGCGGGCATGATTGAGAACGACGACGTCGGTGAGAATCACGCTGGATTCCTCTTTCTCAGGAGGTGAGGACGATGTCAGACAGGAAGAGCTTACGGTGGGTGCTCGACATTGCGCACCCGGCAGTTCTCGGAGGGGAGTCCCTGAAGGAGCTGACGGGAAGATTCATGCACGAATGGCGTATCGAGGACCTCCCCGCTGCGGTGTGCCTTCCGGCATTCACTCAGCAAGGTCCCTGGTTTGAGAACCGTTTTGGGGTACGACCACATCAGGCCGCCCGGGGAACGCTGATCTCAAATGCTGCGCGAGAAGCCGCGGCGCTCCCGACAGAAGTGGTGCTGGTGGTTGACCCGACTGTGAAATGGCTCGCAGAGAACCTCGAGCTCGTGGACATTCGAGGCAACAAGAGCGCCCAGCCCTGTATCTTCAAGACGGAAACCCGCAAGCTCTTGGCAGGCCTGGTTGGAGAATGTCTCGACCAGATCGGAAGTCACGTCGCGGCAGGTCAAACCCACGTCGCGTTCGATGGTGTTGACCTGTGGCCAATGGGAGCCGAAGCACAGCGGATCATGCTCACGTGCTTCTGCGGGCAATGCTCCGCAAGACTGCTTCAAGAAGGAGTGAACATTCCTGAGTTCAAGCGCGTCCCGAATGCTTGGAATCTCGCCCTGGCGGACTCCGGCACCGGCATATCCTTCGTCGACAGGTTCACTGGGGTCTTTGGAGATGTTAGTGCCACTCATATACTCGATGCCGCAAAGCTGAAGGGCTTTGACCAGCCATTTGCTCAAGCGCCCCAGGCGGCCCTTCACGCGTATGCTACCCTCCTGCTCCAGTACATGGACGCGCGGCACAGAATGACCGTGGAGGCGGCGAAGGAAGTATTCGATACATTGGCATCGGCTGGCTCGTTCAGCGGAAAACGCATCTTCATCTCGGAATGTATGGAATACGATTGGACAGGCGGTACATTCCTGGCCAAGCTGGATGCGCCCTCCATCTGCGACGAACTGTGGTACGACTACGATCAGCCCTTCTTCATGCCAAGCCAGGTCTCCACGCGCATCTACCTTGCAAAGAGATCGCGCTACACTGTGGATGCTTTCTGGTCGTTGGTAGAGTACGTAAAGGACTCTCGAATGACAGCCACAACTGGGCTAGCGCGCGAGAGAGACTTTAGAGGGCTGCTGGAAGGACGTGCGCGAACAGCACTGGGGGCACTGGCCTCCCCAGGACCTCTCTCTCTGCTATCCTTGCCACTGAGCCATGAAAGGGTCAGTGGATTCGTGGTTCCGGCCTTGACCTCTGAGGTCGCGCGTGCTGCCGTGGACGAGGCCTTGGCCGGTAGCCCCCCGCCAAGAGGCGGTTGATGGGGCGGAACAGCGACATTGTCGCGGGACAGCCCTTCTGTTTGATGGCATGGCAAAGAGTCAGAGATCATCGAGAACTTCCGCAAGGGCAAGGAAGCGGCGCTGAAGTTCCTCGTCGGCCAGGTGATGCGCAAGACCAAGGGACGGGCCAACCCGCAGATGGCGACGGAGCTACTGGAGAAGCGGCTGAAGGCGGGCTAACGCGATGCTTCGTCCCCGGCGGGGCCAAAACAACGGGGTCCCAGCCCGAGAAAGGCCGGGACCCCGAAGACGCTCGAGGTGACTGTCCCTAGTCAGGTGGAGTCACCCGATACTCCGGTGGCTCCCTGAGCTAGGAAGCGCCACCTCGTGGTTTATGTAACATAGCGCACCACCTCCTTTCGCTGAACATAAGTTACCACATTCGCGAGGGAGGGTCAATGACCACAGCAACCTTGATCTCCGGGGCTTTGTGGTGAGAATCTCCGCCCCTCACACATCGAAGACCACCCGCGCCCACCAGTTCCCACCCTCCTGCCACACCCTCAGCCCGTGATAGGTGACCGCCTTCACCGGAGCGCCGGTGTGGGGCAGGTCCGGCGGGGGGGAGCCACCCCAGGCACGGCCGCGCGCCCGCCAGGGAGTCTCGGCAATCGTGTCAACCTCGATGCGGCAGACGGCGGCTTCGTCTCGCTCGGATACCCACAGCAACTCGGAGAGCCAGGCGTGGAGCAATTCCTCGACGGTCTCCGCCTCCACCTCGATCTCCCAGCTCTGCTCGGCGTTGATGCCGGCGCAGCTCACGCTCTCGCTGAACATCCCCTCGGCGGCGGCATGGAAGAGCTCGGGCAGCGTGCTCCCCCACGCCTCCATGCTCTTGTCGGCAGTGTGTTCGAGGGGGCGGAAGCCCCGGCCGCCCGCTTTTGCTGGTTCGCTCATCGCCTGCGCTCCCGGCCCCGTGATTCGCAGGTGACGCGGTGAGGTCCTGCCTGGTAACAGTTCACAAATGATGAGAAACAGGGGAAACAGCGCCAGGCATAGCCGCAGATGGAGGCGGATAAACGCAGATAACGGCCCAATCCCTTTTCCTTTGGCGGGCCTTGCGACGCCCGCCAAAGGGAATCTCAAGCCATCCGCGTTCATCGGCGTTCATCGGCGGCTGAAGATCGCTCTCATCAAGAGTGAGCACTTACCCTGCCCATAGCCTGCCTGGTTTGCCTTGACGTTGGGTTGGTGCGCGGGATATACTGGCCGTAGAGTCGGCGGGCGTGGACACCCTACTTCGCTGAAGCTTCGTAGGGCAAGTCCCCGCCCTACAGAGGAGACGGCGTTGGCGCTGCGTCTGGGCCTGCCCAAGGGGAGCCTGCAGCAAGGCACGTTTCGGCTGTTCGAGCGGGCCGGCTATGTGCTATCTGTGGACAGCAGGTCCTACTACCCCAGCATTGACGACCCGGAGATCGAGCCGGTGCTGATGCGGCCGCAGGAGATCCCCCGGTATGTGGCCGCGGGCGGGCTCGACGCCGGCCTCACCGGTCTGGACTGGATCGTGGAGACCGGGGCGGAGGTGGTGGAGGTCTGCGACCTGATCTACTCCAAGGCCACGGCCAGGCCGGCGCGGTGGGTGCTGGCGGTGGCGGAGGACTCACCCATACAATCGCCCAAGGACCTGGAGGGCAAGCGCATCGCCACGGAGGTGGTGAACCTCACTCGGCAGTACCTGGCGAAGCACGGGGTGAAAGCGGAGGTGGAGTTCTCCTGGGGCGCCACGGAAGTGAAGGTGCCGGAGCTGGTGGATGCGATCGTGGAGATCACCGAGACCGGCTCCTCTCTGCGCGCGAACAAGCTGCGGATACTGGACACCGTCCTGGAGACTTGCACCAAGCTGATCGCCAGCCGCCAAGCGTGGGCTGACCCGGCGAAGCGGGGGAAGATCGAGACCCTGGCGATGCTGCTCCAGGGGGCGCTGATGGGCGAGGAGAAGGTGGGGCTGAAGATGAACGTGGCCCGCGCCAACCTAGACAAGGTGCTGGCGCTGCTGCCGGCGCTCAAGAGGCCCACTATCTCCACGCTCACGGACGAGGCCTGGGTGGCGGTGGAGACGGTGCTGGACGAGCGGGCGGCGAGGGACCTGATTCCGGCGCTGCGTCGCGCCGGGGCCGAAGGCATTGTGGAGTATCCGCTGAACAAAGTCATCCCGTGATGGCGGGCCCCAGGTTCCGTTCCCGCCGGACGGGGTAAGGATAGCGTGTAGCAGGGCGGACTTCTGGTCTGCCTGTTCCCTAGGGAGGTGGCAGGCGGTGGCGAAGTGTCCGAAATGCGGTAAGGACAGCCCCGACCAGGCCCGGTTCTGCCGATCTTGCGGGGCGCCGTTGGCGGCGAACGGCAGATCGGCGGCTGCGCCTCCGGGTGGGACTCCGGAGCAGCGCGCGCAGCGGCTGCTGGAGGAAGCCTTCCGGCTGAGCGAGGAATCTCGCGTCATCGCGGCGATCCAGGCCTGCCAGCAGGCGGTCACCGTCAACCCGAACTCCGTATCGGCTCACTCCCTGCTCGCCACCCTCTACGAGCGGCAAGGCGACCGCGAGGCGGCGATCCGTGAGTACGAGCAGGTGCTCACCCTCAGCCCAGAGAGCACGGTGGAACGGCGGCGGCTCAACGAACTCATGGGGCTGCCCACCGCGCGGGAGGGGGTGAGGGTATCCATTCGCACGGTTCAGTTCGCCATCGCCGGCGGGGCGGGGGTGGTGGCTCTGGTGTTGCTCGTCGCGATCCTCTTCTACACCCAGCAAGGTCCGTCCCGGCCGGCGGGGCCGAAGCTGCCCCCGGGCACGCTTGCGCGGGGAGGTGCGGGCCCTGGGGTGGTTCAGGCGGAGGTGGTTCCGGCCCCTGGCCGCACCTTCACGCTGGGGCGGTTCTCGGCGCTCCCGGCGACCCCGGTCCTGCGCCCGCGGCGCGGTTCGGGAGGGATGGGCGCCGCCATTCAGGCGCCCCGAGATCAACTCGGCGGCCGGTGGGTGGGGCCTGGCACCTACCTGCTTCCCAACACAGGCCTGGGGCCCGGCTATGGTGGGGCGGCAGCACGCCCGCGGGGCGGAGGCGTGGCCGCGCCGGTGGTCGGGGCTGTTCCCTACCAAGGCACGCCGGTGGTGGCTACCCCTGCGCTTGGGCCACCGCAAGGGATGAACCGGGCGAGAGCCAGCGCTTCTCGCCAGCGCGCCCGGGACTACTACTTCGCAGGAGACTACACCCGCGCCATCGAGGCCTACCAGAGCTATCTCGCTCAGCAGCCGCAAGCAGGGGCCCCGGCACGGGAGGAGCTGGCCTGGGTGTACGTGGAGTCCGGCAGCAAGGGGCAGGCGGCGGGCGAGTACCAGAGCGCATTGCGGGAGTACCAGGCCGATCTGCAGCGAGGACACAACGTGGAGGCGGCCAGGCATGGCATCCGGACTTGTGAATCTGCAATCAGGGCGCTGGAGCCGCGTTAGCTCTCTCCTGGCGCTGATCGCACTGCTTTCCCTCCCCGCCTCGGCAGACCCCGAGAAGCCGGAGGGCCGCTCGCTGCTGCTGTTTCCCGTGGGCAGCCATTGGCTCTCGGAGCCGCTGGCGCAGAAGGCGACGGCGGCCCTCCATGAGAGCCTGCTCAGGGCCGGGTTCGCGGTAACGGTGTACGATCCCGCCTCTCCCATCTTCCGGCCCATGCGGACCGACAGGCCGGAGATTTCGGCGCTATTCGCCCTGGACGCGCGCGTGCAGGCATCCCTGACCGCGGCGCTTTCGGAATCAAACGCCGAGGTGGGCCTCAAGGTGGAGGTGGAGGGCACGGTGTCCAGGCGGTCGGCCAGTCTGGAGTTCAAGGCGCCCGTGTCAGGGGATAAGGAGAGAGTGGTTGGGGATCTGGCGAGGCAGGTAGCGGCCGCCCTGACACCCGAGGTGTGGGCAAGGGCGGAGGCGGATGAGGAGGGCAGGAAGAAGGCGGCGGCGGAGCGGTACGCGGACGGTCAGAAGGCGATGCAGGAGCCGGATGGCTACCTCGCCGCGAGCGACGACTTCGAGGGTGCCATCTTCGGGGACCCGAGCAATCCCGCCTACCTGGTGGCGGCGGCGGAGGCGCAGGCCGCCCAGGGCAACTACGACCGCGCGCTGGTTAGACTGCGGAGCGCGGCCAGCCTGGCACCGAACGATGTGAGCATCCTGCTGCAGCAAGGCGATGTGGCGCTGCTGGCAGGCCGTGCGGAACAGGCAGAGGGAGCGTTCCTGGTTGCGCAGGGCTTGGCCCCCCAGGATCCCCGGCCGCTGGAGGGGTTGGCGCGGGCGGCGCGGGCGAGGGGGGAGTTCGACCGCTCCAGGGACCTGTACGGCCAGCTGCTGCCGCTGGTCGGGGTGGACTACCGGGAGCCGTCGGTGCAGGAGGGAGTGGCGGATAGCGCGACCGGCCCGGTGATGGTGACGACTCCCGTGCCGGGCCGCAATGAGTCGCTGCCGCGGCTGCTGGCGGGAGCGCGGGATGACACGGTCCGGCTTGCCGGCACGCCGGAGGAGGAGCTTCCCCGCGAGCTGGGCCTCCTCTACCTGGCCGCGGGTGAGGTGACGCAAGGGGTGAGCTGGCTGCTCTCCTATCACGAGAAGGCGGATCGGCCGGCCTACACGGAGGCGCAGTACGCCATCGCCGCGGCGGGGATGGACGCGGAGGCGGAAGCGGTGGCGCGGGAGGTGCAAGCCGCCCTGTCGGCGGGCGATCTCAAGGAGATCAGCGACGACGAGGCGGAGGATAAGCTCGACGGGCTGCACACCCGATCGGACAACCTTGCCACCGTCGGCGAGCGGATGAAGGCGCCAGAGGACCTCGATGCCGCGCACCGCTACCGGGTGCTCGCCTACAACCTGCTCAATCAGTCGGGCTTTGAGGCGCTTTTCTACGTGCGCACCGGGGACTCGGATCGCCTGCGGCGGGCGGAGTTCTGGCGAAAGGCCTACCGGGAGGCGCGCGCCCAGGCGCTGGCACTGACCACTTCGAACTCCCAGGAGGGGGCGGCGGAGTGAAGCTGCTCCTGCACTGCTGCTGTGGCCCCTGCGCGGCCACAGTCGTCCGGCACTTCCAGGCCGCCGGAGAGCAGGTGACCGGCTGGTACTATAACCCGAACCTGCACCCGCCGGAGGAGATGCGCAAGCGTCAGCAGGCCTTGGCACAGGCATGCCTGGCGCTGGGGCTGCCCCTGCTGGCGCCGGAACGCGAGCCCAAGCCGGCGGAGTTCCTGCTCGCCCTGGCGGGGCGGGGCGGGCGGCGATGCGACGCCTGCTACCAACTGCGCCTGGAAGCGACCGCCAGCAAGGCGAGGGAGGAAGGTTTCCAGGCCTTCTCCACCACCCTGCTGATCAGCCCTCACCAGGACCTGGAGGCGGTGCACGAGATCGGCGCGGCGGCGGCGGAGAAGCACGGTGTCGCGTTCAGGTTCGCGGACCTGCGAGAGAGATACCGGGAGAGCTGTGAGCGGGCGCGGTCCATGGACCTGTACCGCCAGAACTACTGCGGGTGCGTATTCAGCGCTCTGGAGAGATCGGAGGCGCGGGCGGCGCGGGCGATCAGAAAGGCAGGGCGGCTGGCGCCTGTTGCCTGGTGACATCGTCGTCCAGCGGCGAGGGGTCACCCTGGTGTTCCCGGTGGCGGCTTCCATGTCGCTCAGAGTCGTGCTAACTGTTGTGCTCTGGGTGGTAAGCTTTCCCGAAGGCGGAGCCGGTATCGGCTGCTGAGGTCAAGCCGTGAACATCATCGTTGCGCCAGACAGCTTCAAAGGCAGCCTCACCGCGCTGCAGGCGGCGGAGGCCATTGAGCAGGGTATCCGCCACGTGCTGCCGGAGGCGGAGGTGGTGAAGTTCCCCCTTGCCGACGGCGGCGAGGGCACCTGTGAGGCGATGGTTCTGGCGAGCGAGGGCCGGTTCGCGCAGGAGAAGGTGACCGGCCCGCTGGGCGAGCCGGTGGTGGCCACCTATGGCATCCTCGGGGATGATGTGACCGGGGTGGTGGAGATGGCGCAGGCGGCCGGGCTGGGGCTGGTGCCGCCGGACCAGCGCAACCCCTTGATCACCACCACCCGCGGGGTCGGCGAGCTGATGAAGGCGGCCCTTTCCGCGGGGTGCACTCGCCTGATCGTGGGGCTGGGCGGCAGCGCGACGAACGACGGCGGGGCAGGCATGGCGCAGGCCCTGGGCGCGAAGCTGACCGACGGGGATGGGCAGGAGCTGCCACCGGGGGGCGGCGCCCTCCTGGACCTGGAACGGGTTGATCTCTCCGGGCTCGACCCGCGGCTGAGAAGAGTCACCATCTACGCGGCCACGGATGTCACCAACCCGCTGGTGGGTCCGCAGGGCGCTTCTGCCGTCTACGGACCCCAGAAGGGCGCCACGCCGGAGATGGTGGAGACCCTCGATCGGGCGCTCAGGAGGTATGCCTACCTCCTCGAGCAGGACCTGGGCGTGGAAGTGCGCGAGGTGGCCGGCGCGGGCGCCGCGGGCGGGCTGGCGGCTGGCCTGGTGGCCTTCTGCGGGGCGGAGATCCGGTCGGGGGCGAGTCTGGTGCTCCAGATGCTCAGGTTCGAGGAGTATCTGGGGCCGGCGGACATCATCTTCACCGGGGAGGGGTGTCTGGATCGCCAGATCGAGTTTGGGAAGGCGATCAGTGGAGTGGCGCTGTTGGCGGAGAAACACCAGGTTCCCGTGGTCGCCTTCACCGGCCGCCTGGACATCGAGCCGGACAAGCTGGCGGCGAGGGGGGTGAGGGGCGTGGTGCCGATCCTCCCCGGGCCGATGTCCGAGGAGGAGGCGATGGCGAATGCAGGGAAGCTGTTGCAGGCGGCGGCGGAGCGGACCATGCGCCTGCTGCTGGTGGGACGGGGCCTCGCCCAGATGCGCTGGCACGGCAGCGAAACGGAGACGCAGTAGGGATGTGCTTCAGGCCCACGCTGACGGCGCGCGCCATCTGGGAGGTTGACCTCGACGACCTCGCTTCCCGCGGCATCCGCGGCATCATCCTTGACCTGGACAACACCATCGTCTACTGGCGCAAGGGGGAAGTGCTCCCCAAGGCGCGCGCCTGGATCGAGGCCGCCCGCCAGCGGGGGATGAAGGTCTGCCTTGCCAGCAATGCCTCTCGCGCCAGCCGCGTGGCGCGGGTGGCGGAGAGCTTGGCGGTGGACCACGTGGGCCGAGCTACCAAGCCGTTCGCCTCCACCTATCGCCGCGCCATGAAGGTGATGGGCACCTCGCCCGCCACCACCTGCGGCATCGGCGACCAGGTGCTCACCGACATCGTGGGGGCCAACCGCGCCGGCCTCACCAGCATCCTGGTGGAACCCCTCTCCAGCCGCGAGTCGCCCCACACCTGGCTGCTCCGCCTCGTGGAGAAGCCGATGCGCAAACGCTGGGCGGGAGGGGGTCGCCCGGAGAAGCCAGGGGGGAAACCGACGTCGAGGGCAGAATGAGGCCGCTGGCCGGCTCCAAGCCGATCTGGGGGGGCCGGATCCCTGGCACACCGCCAGCGTTTTGGGGTATAATATGTACCGGAAGCCCGAGGTCTCCTGTGCATCGGTGCGATTTGCGTCGCGCCATAGCGGGGGAGCGGCGGGCGGTTGGGGTTGTCGCTCCCGGACAGCGGGAGAGTCGGGTTGCCACAAAGAGCATTTCATGCGATAATCCGGTTCGGTCTCGCGGGGGGTTTTGGCAGGAGCGCGTCGGAAGGTCGCGCCGAATGGCCGCGCCGCGGCCTGCTGGGCAGTAGGACTCATCAGTTCTTCATAGGTCTCGCCTACGGACACGAAGGATAGGGAGAGGCCGGGTGGCGACACCGCGAGGACCGAAGAAGCCGATCGGGCAGATACTGCTGGGGAAGGGCCTCGTCACACAGGACCAGTTGGATGAGGCCCTGCGGATACAGAAGAACACCACCGAGCAGATCGGGCGCATCCTGGTGGACCTCGGGCATGTCCCCGAAAAGGAGGTCCTGCGCGCCCACGCAGAGCAGCTCGGTATTCCTTTTCTGGAGCTGGACCGCACCAGCGTAGACCATGACGTGGCGAAGGCGATCCCGCAGAGCGTGGTGCAGCGCTACAACGCCGTTCCCATCCGCAGAAGCGGCAACCGCCTGACGGTGGCGATGTCCGATCCCACCAATGTCTTCGCCCTGGACGACATCCGGCTGATCACTGGCTATGAGATTGACCCCGTGCTGGCGGCGCCGGACGATATCAGCGTGCTGCTCCGATCCGTGGACGGGGATTCCGGGACCGATGAACTGAGAACCGCGTTGGAGGCCCTGGACGGGGGCGCGGCGGCGGCGCTGGCGGATGACATGGACGTGACCGGCGGCGGTGCGGACGAAGAGGTGGACAGGCGGGGGCTGGAAGACGAGGCGCCCATCATCCGTATCGTCAACGTGGTGATCCAGCAGGCGATCAAGGACCGCGCCAGCGACATCCACATCGAGCCAGACCGAAGGGGAGTGCGAATCCGCTACCGCGTTGACGGCGTCCTGCACGAGGTGATGAGCGTGCCGAAATACGTGCACGCGCCGCTCGTCTCCCGCGTCAAGATCATGGGCGACATGAACATCGCCGAGCACCGTCTGCCGCAGGACGGACGCATCCACGTGCGAGTGGAGGGGGGAGACTACGACTTGCGCGTGTCCAGCCTTCCCACCGTTTTCGGTGAGAAGGTGGTGATGCGTATCCTGGACCAGCAGAGCATCCTCATCGGCCTGAACAAGCTGGGCATGTTCGCAGACATGCAGGCCCAACTCGAGTCCATTATCGTCCAGCCGAACGGGATGATCCTGTCCACCGGACCGACCGGTTCCGGGAAGACGACCACGCAGTACTCGATGCTGAACAAGCTGAACTCGGTGGAGAAGAACATCACCACCATCGAGGACCCGGTGGAGTACCAGCTCCGGGGGTTGAACCAGGTGGTGGTGAACCGGAAGGCGGGCCTGACCTTTGCCAACGCCATGCGATACTTCGTGCGCCAGGACCCAGATATCATCATGGTGGGCGAGATCCGAGACCTGGAAACGGCGGAGACCGCCATCCAAGCCTCCCTCACCGGACACCTGGTGCTGTCAACCCTGCACACCAACGATTCTCCCTCCGCGGTCACCCGAATGGTGGACATGGGGGTGGAGCCATTCCTGATCGCGGCGTCGGTGATCGGCGTGCTCGCCCAGCGGCTCGGGCGGCGGATCTGCCAGAACTGCAAGGAACCGTACAAGCCGCCGTTGGAGGCGATGCGGCGGATTAACTTCCCCCTCGAGGCCCTGGACGAGGTGGTGCTCTACCGAGGGCGCGGGTGCGAGCAGTGCAAGCACACCGGGTACCGAAGCCGGGTCGGCATCTTCGAGCTGATGATGATGACCGAGGATGTGCAGGATCTGATCGTCAGGCGAGCGGCCCTCTCGGAGGTGAAACGCGCGGCTCTGGCGGCGGGCATGAAGACCCTGAAGATGGATGGGTTCCGGAAGGTGCTGGAAGGAATCACCACGGTGGAGGAAGTGATGCGCGTGGTGTTCACCGCGGGTGGGGACTAGAGGCGGGGCGGCAGGGGCGGCCAGAGACTCTGATTGGGCAGGGGTGGGCGTGTTGGATTCCCCATTGGGCGGCCGAGGTGCGAGCCCGTACCAATGGGCTTCGACTAGCACAACGAGAGGACGAAACAGAAATGTCGGAAGCAACGGAACTCACCGGGATGGAGTCGCGGGCGTCCGCCCAGCAGGTGCAGCAGGCGACGGCGACACGAGTCGCCGCGCCGCGGCGCATCGAGGATGTGCACATTGACGACCTGCTGCGCCTGGTGGTGGAGAAGAAGGGCTCGGATCTGCACCTGGCGGCCGGGGTGCCGCCCGTGCTCCGGGTGGACGGCCAGCTTCTCGCCACCAACTACGAGGCGCTCACCGACTTCGAGGTCCAGCGACTCATCTACGCCATTCTCACGGATGAGCAGATCCGCGCCTTCGAGACAGAATGGGAGCTGGACTGCTCGTACTGGCTGAAGGGCATCTCTCGCTTCCGGTGCAACGTGTACCGAGACCGCGGTGCGGTGGCGGGCGCCTTCCGAGTGATCCCGCAGAAGATCCCCACCGTGCGCGAGCTCGGGCTGCCGCTGGTGCTGGAGGATCTCAGCCGGGTGCCGAGAGGTCTCGTCCTGGTGACCGGGCCCACCGGCTCCGGCAAGTCCACTACGCTGGCGGCGATGATCGGCCAGATCAACAACGAGCGGTCGGTCCATATCATCACCATCGAGGACCCGATCGAGTACCTGCACACGCACCGGCGCAGCCTGATCAACCAACGGGAGTTGGGCATGGACACCCGCAGCTTCCCGCAGGCGCTCAAGCACGCGCTGCGGGAGGACCCAGATGTGATCCTGGTGGGTGAGATGCGGGACCTGGAGACGATGGCCCTCGCCATCACCGCGGCGGAGACCGGCCACCTGGTGTTCTCCACCGTTCACACCAACAGCGCCGCTTCCACCGTTGACCGGATCGTGGACGTGTTCCCGCCGGGCCAGCAGGAGCAGATCAGGATCCAGCTCTCCAACAACCTGCACGCGGTAGTCACCCAGCAGCTTCTGCCCAGGGCAGGCACGCCGGGCCGCATCGCGGCGTTGGAGATCATGGTGGCTTCCCCGGCGATCCGGAACCTGATCCGAGAGGCGAAGGCCCATCAGATCACCTCCGTTATCCAGACCAGCGCGCACCTGGGCATGCAGACCATGGACCAGTGCTTGCGGGATCTCTATCAGCGCGGCCTGATCACCTACGAGGAAGCGATGGCCCGCGCCATGAACCAGGAAGAGCTGAAGAAGATGCTGTTCACGAAGGGCGACGGCACCTAGGGCAGGGCCGAGCCCTGCTTGAGGCGTGGTTGCGGCTTGCCGACGTGAGGCGGGCAGGCCGGAGTGAGAGCCAGCCTGCCGGAGGAGACGAGAGATGGCGACCTACAACTATGTGGCCAAAGATGCTCTGGGCAAGGTGATCACCGGCACCACAGATGCCGAGAACGAGCAGATCCTCGTCCGTCGGCTGAGGGAGAAGGGGTACTGGGTCCAGAAGGTGAGCGCCGCCCGGGCGGCTGCTCCGACCCAGGCGAGGGCGAGGCCACGCGGCGGGTTTTCGTTGGGACGGGTGAGCGGGCGGGACCTGGCGGTGTTCTGCCGTCAGTTCTCCACCATGATTGACGCCGGCGTCTCGCTGGTGCGGTGCCTCGCCGTGCTGGAGGAGCAGACCAGCAGCGGCAAGCTGCGAGGCATCATCCGCGAGATCCAGGTGGCGGTGGAGTCGGGGGAGACCCTTTCCCGCTCCCTCACCCGGTGGCCAGGCGTGTTCACCAATCTGTTCGTCGGACTCGTCCGGGCGGGGGAGGTGGGTGGCGTGCTGGACGAGACCCTCAACCGGCTCGCCACCTTCATGGAAGACAACGAGCGCTTGCGGCGCAAGATCAAGTCCGCGATGACCTACCCGGTGCTGGTTCTCTTCTTCGCGACCGGCGTGGTCATCGGCCTGGTAACGTTTGTGCTGCCTACGTTCGTGAGAGTGTTCGATGATCTGGGCATCAAGAAGGACCTGCCGGCGGCCACCCAGATACTGATCCAGTTCAGCAACTTCGTCACCACCAAGTGGTACATGCTGATCCTGGGTGTGTTCCTGTTCCTGATCGCGGTCAGCCAATACGTGCACACGAGGATCGGCCGTCGGCACTACCACTGGATAAAGCTGAAATTCCCCATCTTCGGCAAGCTCAACCACAAGATCGCCATCGCCCGCTTCTCGCGCACCCTGTCCACGCTGCTGGTGAGCGGCGTTCCCATCCTCCAGGCCTTGGAGACGGTGGCCGGCTCTGTGGACAACGACATCATCTCTGATGCCATCCTGTCCGCCCGGGCGGCGATTCGCGAGGGCGAGCAGATCGGAGATCCGCTGCAGCGCAGCGGCCTCTTCCCTCCCATGGTGATCCAGATGATCGCCATCGGCGAGGAGACCGGGTCGCTGGACAGCATGTTGAGCAAGATCGCGGAGTTCTATGAGGCAGAGGTGGACGCCGCTCTCAGCAGTCTGACCGCTGCCCTGGAGCCCATCCTGATCGTCTGTCTCGGCGGCGTCGTAGGCTTCATCGTGATCTCCATGTTCCTACCCCTGATCCAGGCAATCCAGTCGCTTCAGGGCGGACTGGGCGATGAGGGTGCCGCAGGCGGAGGTGAGTAAGGGGCGGGTGGGGTAGTGCTGCCAAGAGGCGTCGCATACCCGGTGGTATTCCTGCTGGGCTGTGTGGTAGGCAGCTTCCTTAACGTCTGCATTTACCGCATGCCTCGCGACCGCTCCGTGGTGGCGCCCCCGTCCCACTGTCCTCAGTGTGGGGCGAGGCTGAGGGCGTGGGAGCTGGTGCCCTTGGTGAGCTTTCTCGCCCTGGGCCGCAAGTGCGCCCACTGTGGATCCCCCATCTCCTGGCGCTACTTTGTCGTGGAGTTGATCACCGGCCTAGTGTTCGTGGCGGCCTGGGAGACGTGCGGGTTGGGGGCGCAGGTGATAGCATGTTGGATGTTTGCGGCGGCAATGGTGGCAGTGGTGTTCACAGACCTCGATCACATGATCATCCCGGACAAGCTGGTGGTCACCGGGCTGTTGGCGGCAGTGCTGGGCGAGGTGGTGCAGGTGGCTGGAGGGGAGAGCCCCCTGCTCTCGGTGGCGGTGCCGGCGACGGACCTGCGCCTGCCGCGGGTGGTGGCGGGCGGGCTGTTGGGGGTGGTGGTGTTCGTGCTGGTGCGCGCCTTCAGCCAGTTGCTCTTCCGGCGCGAGGGCATGGGGCTGGGGGACGTGAAGCTGGCGGGCGCCATCGGCGCGATGCTGGGCCCGGTGGGAGCATTGCTCAGCTTCGGCCTGGCGATCCTGACGGGAGCGGTGTTGGGGGTGCTGCTGATGGCGCTGCGCCTGCGCAGGCGGATGGAGTACCTGCCCTTCGGGCCGTTCCTGGCGGCCTCCGCCCTGGTTGCTCTGCTGGCGCCGCAGGGGCTGGCCCACGCCGCGGAAGCGCTCTACCTGCGCTGGCTGGCGGCGATCGGGGTGCCACCGGCGTTTTGACCGATGATAGGAAGGGGTAATAGGTAAACAGGTGGATTGTGGCCCATAGGGGGCGCGCGCGCCGTGGCGATGCGGCTTTCAGCCTTCGCAGCCCGCCAGAGGCGGGCGGAGTAGGCTTGCCACTTCCCAGACTGGGAAAAGGGTCGAGGGCGAACTGGAGGCGCCCGCGGGAAAGCGGGCCCTCGAGAGGTGAGACTATGAGGAAGCCAGGAGGCAGCCGTGGGCCCTATGCGGGCAAGCGGGCAGGCCCTGGCCCCCATGCGGGCGAGCGGGCAGGCAGAGGTGCGCTCCGCGGTGGCGGGTTCACGCTCATCGAGCTGATGGTGGTGATCGCCATCATTGCCATCCTTATCTCCATCACCATTCCGGTGTACCGCGGCGCACGCGAGCACGTCCGCCAGAGAGCCTGCATGGCGAATCTCTACCAGATTGCCAACGCGCTGCGCATCTACCGCGTGGACGAGGGCGCCTATCCGGGCCCCTATGATCCGGTGACGGGGGAAGGGGGACTCAACCAGCTCTACCCGTATTACCTCGACAACCGGAGGGCGCTGGTGTGTCCGGATGACCCCATCCGAGAGGGTCTGAACTACGCGGAGCAGTACGCGACCCTCCTCGCGGCGGCCGACGCGGCGGGGATGTATTCGGAGCCGGTGTGGGAGAACCGCTGGGCGGACAAGGGCTTTTTCTCCGAGCACTACTCCAGCTACAACGCGCTCTACAACTACATGGGATACGTGCTGGTACCGAAGAAATACAGCCTGTGGGGGGACATCGACTACGAGATGAACGTCGGCGACAGCATCGCCTACTGGTACGAGTATTTCCGTTGGGACCCGGAGAACAAGCTCGATTACACCACCTACCCCAGCCGGTTCAATGAGGTTGACGCGTTCCTGCACTACCACCTTGCTCAGCAGGTGTATTGGGGCAACTACCTGAACGCCCCACGCCGGACCGAGGACGCCACTCGCCTGGTGGACAACCTGGGCCGGCCGCTGTGGGATATGGGGGACGTGCCGTCGAACCCCGGGGTCGAAGGCTACTACCCTTACGGCATGTACAGCTCCGTTTTCCCCGGCATGATCAACCGCAACGCGCCCGATAACACGATCGTCACCCGGTGTCCGTGCCACCGGGACTGGACCGTGGTACGGGTGAGGGAGGAAAGCGCTCAACAGCCGGGGGACCGCGAGGGGGCGCGGGGTTCCCAGCGCTATAGCACGCAGCTCCGGCAGAAGGACACGCCCCGGGACATCGTGCTCAGGCTCGATGGCTCGTGCTCCCTGGTGCGAGGATTCGGCTACGATTGGGCAAGGCAGCCGCGATAGTTGGAGGCGTGGGGCCGCGGGGAGGGCCCGTCGGCGACCCCAAAGGGACCCCCTCGGGGTCCTGAAGGGCGAGAGACTCCGCCGCTACTGCGCCCGCCGTCGGCGGGCTACGAAGGACGAGATGGCGCAGGCCCGACATGCAACTTGCAGGGGCGACCGTCCGCGGTCGCCCCACACGGCGCCACAGGGAGCCCGCAGAGGGGCTCCCCTACGGATGGCGGGCATGGGGGCCTTCACCCTGATCGAGATGATGGTGGTGGTCGCCATCATGGCGATGCTGGCGGCGATTGTCATCCCCAGCTACCACCTCTACGAGAGACGGCAGTACCGCAGCTCCTGCGCGGCAGACCTGAAGGCGATCGGCCAGGCGCTGGCAGTCTTCAGAGAAGAGTACGGATGCTATCCTCCCGACGCCACCGAGTTCCTGTGGACAGAGGAGGCAGTGAAGGAATACCGCAGGCAGTACGGCGCTGATCCCCCTGGGGACCACCGCCTGGGCACCCCCTTCGGCGCTGCTTACCATCCTGACGGCCGCCCCTTCGCCCCCGATGCCGGTTACGAGTTCTACAAGAGCGAGTCGAACGCGGTGCACGGCCTGGGGCTCTACACCCTCTACTACCTGGGCGCCTACGCGCGCAGTCTCCCTCCCTCCAGCTTGGAGCCCAGGTTCTATGATGAGGCGGGGCACCTGCGGCCAGGCGTGAACGGCGCCAAGGGACTGAGCCAGTTCGACTGGTTCAAGGGAAGCGGCTACATCACCGAGTTCAGTACCTTCCACTGCCCGGCAAACGGCGAGAAGCTCGACCAAGCCGCGCTGCCCTGGCGGCAGACGACTGACCGGGTGGGGGTGCCGTATCTCCGCGGGTGGGGGAACTACGACATGTTCTACCGGCGGACCTTCTGGCGGCCGGGCCTTCGCCCCGGCGCGGACGACGACCGCCGGAACCTGTTCCAGCAGTACCCTCCGGTGGATACTGTCATCACCTGGTGTCCCTACCACCGGTCGGCGAGGCCTCCCTCCGGGCCTAGTGCGGTGGGAGAGGTAAATCCGGGGGACGAGGACCTGGTGCTGTTCGCGGATGGAAGCGTGCGGCGGCTAGTCGCCTCCACGACCAACCGCCCGTATCAGAATCCCGCTGGGGACTTCGGCTATCCCCAAGGACCCATCATGTGATTGTGGTAATGGTAGGGCGCGCCCCTAGGTCCGCCTGCGGCGGCCGGTGGCTAAGCCCGCCTTCGGCGGGCCGCCATCCCGGCCCCCCAAGGGGGGCTTAGGGAGGTGGCGGCCTCGGAAACGACGAGGCCTAGCCACTTCCAGCGTGCCTGGGTTAGGAGCTTCATGCTTGGAGTAGTCAGGGCAGCGGCTGTAGGGCGGCGTCTTCCTATGCTGCCACGTAGGGAGGCGGGTGTGCGTGCGCCTGCCAGAGAGAGGCAGCTTCTTGAGGCGGCGGGCCCTTCGGTCCCTAGGCCTGAAGGCCGGGATGGCGGTCGCCAAGGCGACCTGGCCACTTCGCTCAGGGTAAACTCCGGCACGCCCGCCCCGCAAGGGCGGTCCGGCTTCACCCTGGTCGAAGTGCTGATCGCCCTGGTGGTGCTGGTGGTGGGCATCTACGCCATGCTGCGCATCTTTCCGCGGGGCTACTCGGCGTTGGAGATGACGCAGCAGCGGACCATCGCCTCTCAGCTCGCGGAGGCGGAGCTGAACCGCTGGCGCCTGCAGCCCGAGGCGATTCCGGATGCCATCGTTGCCACGGACTACACCGGCAAGCTCATTCCAGCCACCCTCACCAACAACCCGGATAACCTGATTCCCCTGCTCGTCTACGGCGAGGTCGCAGCCAAGGTTCCGGGAACCAGGACCTACGACTACTGGCAGGTCCCGCTGGAGAAGCTGGCGATCCTCGACCGGGTGGGTCGCCCCTTGATCTACAGCCCGAACGACCTCACTCCCAGCCAGTTCGACGCGGTGTTGGGGTTCGAGGGCCGAGCCAACCGGGTGGTGACCCACCCCAACTGGCAGCCGAACAGCCTCTATCTACCGCGCACCGTGATCGGCGAGCAGATTGATATCCGAAGCCTGGGCACCGACGTGATGGGGGTGCCGTTCTACCTGCTGTCCCACGCGCCGCTGGACAAGCTTCGGTACGAGGGCGTGGACAACCCGGTCGCCCCGGACGACGAGAGGACGAAGGTCTACGTGGATGTGTACGATGTGCGGCCCTGGGTGTACGTGGCGGGTGCGGCCTCTGCAAGCCTGGGCGAGCGCGAGTTCAGCTATGGCTCGGGTACGGGGCAGCTCTACTTCGGCCCCACCGCCAGCCCTCCGGCCGGCGCACGAGCTTTCAAGGTGGACTACACCGACCCGGCCACGCTGTCCCGTGTCTACGGATTCACCGTCACCGTTGACCCAAACAAGAATATCGGCAAGGAGCTGCTGCCGGAACGCCCGGACCCGGCCACCATTCAGGTGCACGAACTGCTGACGCCGCTCACCACTGACGAGTACCAGCAGTGCGTTGCCGGCGAAAAGGCATGGGCCCGCAACCGCTACTACGTGAGCGATACGGTTACCCTCACCGGGATGATCCAGTTCTCCGACCAACTGGTGACCAATCCCCTGGCCAGCGACATCACCGTGGTCAAGGTTGACTACCGGGTGCTGGACTGGCAGATTCTGGTATTCGATGTGGAGGTTCCTGGGAACGGGGTGGTGGCGCTGCCGATCAAGGGCATCAAGGGTCCGAACTACACCAACCCACCTCGCCAGGACCGGCCTGAGGAGGTGGCGAAGGGCGTCAAGCAGTTCTACAACCTGGACGGCAGCGAACGGTCGGCGCCCAGCCCCGCAGCCGCCGATGCCTATGTGGTGGCGGTGGACCGCCAGAACGGGGAAGTGCTGACCGAGAACGAGCTGACGGTGGGCTGGGTGGCGGCGCCGAAGGAACGGCTGTGCCGCTTCCGCGTGGACTACCGCCAGGGGCTGCTGATTTTCAACTACGGGCAATGGGAAGTGCCCGCGACCTTCAGCATCGCGCTCGAAGGCAATGCCGCGGTGGGCTCCCAGCATCTGCACAGCCGAACCGGGAGGACCTACCGCATCTTCTGCCGGGGAGAGGGGGACTGGGCGGTGCA